>Ga0265301_10003366_pt1 | contig 16994 bp, 14 predicted proteins | sample AusTroGonzalo_MG_2_FD_193488 | JGI IMG/M metagenome (GOLD analysis project Ga0265301, IMG submission 193488) | Bovine rumen microbial communities from tropical cattle in Woodstock, Queensland, Australia - Gonzalo_04 | ecosystem: Host-associated > Mammals > Digestive system > Stomach > Rumen ... | reverse complement strand
ATTTACAGATTTACGATTGACGATTTATTGACAGATTTACGATTGAAGGTTAATCGTCAATTAGTCAATTGAAATTATTTGCGAATGATGACGAATGTTCCGTCACTGTTCAGTTTGATGATGGAACTCGGTTCGTGTGGTGTTTCGTCCTCTCGTCTGAACCGGCAGACATAGTCTGCGCCGTCTAAAATCTCCTGTTCTATCTGCGCGAAGAACGGAGCTGTCGGGTGTCCGCTTATGTTCGCGCTTGTGGACACGATCGGTCGTTTCAGTTGTGCGCAAAGCGCTTTGCTGAACGGTTCGTCCGTGATACGGATACCGATGGATCCGTCCTCTGCAATCAGGTTCTTCGCCAGATGCCGTGCATTCGGATAGATAAGCGTCATGGGCTTGGCATCATCCTCTAATGGCTTACTGCTGACGGCTGATGGCTGAAGGCTCAATAGCATTTCCGCTGTTTCCGTCACGTCCACGTAGTAGTCCAGTTTGGCGGCGCTATCCAGCAGCACGAGCATGGATTTGCTGTCCTCGCGTTGCTTGAGGGCGTAAATCTTCTTCACGGCTTCCTCGTTGGTTGCATCGCAGCCGATCCCCCAAACGGTATCCGTCGGATAGACGATAATCCCCCCGTTGCGCAACACACGCAACGCTTCCTGCAAATCCTCCTTGTCGTATCTTATGGTATCTGACATCTGAATGCTTAAATCGGGTGCAAAGGTACGAAAATATTTTGACATACACAAATTTTTTCCGCTTTATGGAATTATTTTCGGGATGAGAAGGTGTTTTGTCATACATATTGCTGTAAGCGGGGTATTAGAGACGATAAGTGGCGTTTTTTTTTGATAAAAGTTCATTTTAGCATAAAAAATACAGAAATTATTTGTACATTCCAAAAAAATGTATTACCTTTGCAGCCAAATAATCAATTTCATTGATTTATTATTAACAAATTTTATTAACTTATTAATCTTTTACGATTATGAATTTACAGATTTGGAAAGCGGAAACGCAAAAGATTTTCTGGAGCATTATCGCTTTGGTGATTATCGGTTGCTTGTTTGCATTGATGCCGTGGGTAGTAGCTTCGTCCTCATTAGAAGGTTTGGTAGCAGTTGCTTCAAGCACTCCGTGGTACAACTATGTATTCCCGATTCTCATGGCATGCGTTTATGTTTTCATGTACTTTAGCGCAACCAAAATTGCTTCGATTTTGAAAGCAGAGGACGCAAAGAGCTTCAAGTTCATTTCTTACTCTTTCTGTGTTTACGCTTTTGCTGATTTGATGACATTAATTCCGAGTGCAGGTCCAATCATTGGCCCTATTTGTAGTCTTTGTGCTATTGCATTCTTCATCATGGCATTCAAGAGTCTGAAGGAATCTGCTACTATGCCGGAGCTGGTTCGCAGCGGAGCTAACATCCTGTTCATCGGTTATATTTTAGCCGCTGTAGCAGTTGTTCTGTCTTTCATCCCGACAGCAGGTCCGATTTTGGCTGGCATTATCGGTCTCGTAGTATTCGTTCTCGAGATCATCGGTTGGGTGCGCTTTATGAAGGCTGAGCCGGAATTATAATTTCCAAACGAAAATGATTGCCTCATAGGCAAAGGTCATCACCGTCATTTGGCGGTGGTGATTCTTTTTTATCTGATTTTGTCACATAAAATTGGCAATTTTAAGAAAAATTCTTAAAAAAGTTTATAACTATTTGCGTATTTGCAAAAAATGTTGTAATTTTGTACCGTCTTTAAATCCGCACAATAATGAAACACTCTAAATCCCTCATTCTTGGAGTCGCTTGCTCCCTGATGATTGTTCTTCTCGGCATGAGTTCTTGTGCCAAATCTACCAGTGACCAACAAGCCCCAAATGCTGTCGAGATATGGGAGGCCTATAATGCTGTTGACTTATTTCCGGCATTAGATGCTATCAACGAAACCACGATGGAGTCGGAGCAGCCTTTGCATTCTATCCTGCATGGCCTGACCACTCCGGAAGGGACTATTATTGGTGTGGCTTTTTACAATGACACCGCAGCCATTAATGAAGTGCTTCAATCGGAGTATGCCAAGTCATTGTTACCGGAAGATCTCTGCATGGCATGGACCAAAGAGATGAAACCCGGTACCGGTATTCACGGCTTAATTGCTCTCAAACCCAATAACGGTGGACCGCTGTATGCGGAAAACATCATAAAGGATGTGGTAGTAGAAGATTACTATGGCCCCGTTGTAACCATCATTCCTACTGAAGAAGGACTGGCGAAAGTAGAGGAACTGGAGGAGGCATACGGAGATCGCCTTTATCTGGTAATCCATGGAGCTCCTTGTATGCTGGCGAAAGAGAATGGTAAAATCTATGTTACCGTTATGTTCGAAGAGCAAGAAGAAGCAGAAGAATTTGCAAAGACCATCAAATAATAATACAAACATAAAATCCAAAATAAAATGAAAGAGTTAGATCTTACCAAGTATGGTATCAAGGGCGCAACCGTTATCGCCCACAACCCGTCCTACGAGTATTTGTTCGCAGAGGAGACCAAGCCGGAGCTGACCGGTTATGCAAAGGGTCAGAACACCGAGTTGAACGCAGTCAATGTGATGACCGGTATTTACACCGGCCGTTCGCCGAAGGACAAATACATCGTGATGGATGAGAACTCGAAGGACACCGTTTGGTGGACCACCGAGGGTTACAAGAACGACAACCACCCGATGTCCGAGGATGTTTGGGCTAAGGTGAAAGAGATGGCAATCAAGGAGCTGTGCAACAAGAACCTGTACGTAGTTGACGCTTTCTGCGGTGCGAACAAAGACACGCGCATGGCAGTTCGCTTCATCGTAGAGGTGGCATGGCAGGCTCACTTCGTAAAGAACATGTTCATCCAGCCGAGCGAGGAAGAGCTGGCTAACTTCGAGCCGGACTTCGTAATCTACAACGCTTCGCTGGCAAAGGTAGAGAACTACAAGGAGCTGGGTCTGAACAGCGAGACTTGCGTAGCCTTCAACACGACGAGCCGTGAGCAGGTTATCCTCAACACCTGGTATGGCGGTGAGATGAAGAAAGGTATGTTCTCGATGATGAACTACTACCTGCCGCTGAAGGGTATCGCATCCATGCACTGCTCGGCTAACACCGACATGGAAGGCAAGAACACGGCTATCTTCTTCGGTCTCTCCGGTACCGGTAAGACTACGCTGTCCACCGACCCGAAACGTCTGCTCATCGGTGACGACGAGCACGGATGGGACGACCAGGGCGTGTTCAACTTCGAGGGCGGCTGCTACGCCAAGGTTATCAACCTCGACAAAGAGAGCGAGCCGGACATCTACGCAGCTATCCGTCGTAACGCACTGCTCGAGAATGTAACGGTTGACGAGAACGGCAAGATTGATTTCGCCGACAAGAGCGTGACCGAGAACACCCGCGTAAGCTATCCGATTAACCACATCGAGAAGATTGTTCGTCCGGTATCCGCAGGTCCTGCAGCGAAGAACGTCATCTTCCTGAGCGCTGACGCTTTCGGCGTTCTGCCTCCTGTATCTATCCTGACTCCGGAGCAGACGAAGTACTACTTCCTGAGCGGTTTCACCGCTAAGTTGGCAGGTACCGAGCGTGGTATCACCGAGCCGACTCCGACCTTCTCCGCTTGCTTCGGCCAGGCCTTCCTGGAGTTGCATCCGACCAAATATGCAGAGGAGCTGGTTAAGCGTATGGAGAAGAGCGGTGCGAAGGCTTATCTGGTTAACACCGGTTGGAACGGTACCGGCAAGCGTATTTCGATTCGCGACACCCGTGGTATCATCGACGCTATCCTGGGTGGTGACATCCTCACCGCTCCGACGAAGAAGATCCCGTTCTTCAACTTCGAGGTTCCGACGGCTCTGCCGGGTGTAGATCCTGCTATTCTGGATCCGCGTGACACGTACGCTGACGCTGCTCAGTGGGAGGAGAAGGCAAAAGACCTGGCTGCACGCTTCATCAAGAACTTTGACAAGTACACGAGCAACGAAGCCGGTAAAGCACTTGTTGCTGCAGGTCCGCAACTGTAAATCCAAGGCCTATGAGTCAGCAGACAGCTGATGATAAACTGAGACTATTCGCCATGTTACGCCGCTGGGCGTACATGGCGATTGCTGTTGTTGCTGCAGTCCTGACGACAGCAGAACCTGTTTTCTCGTTCCATAGTGACGAAGGTGTTATCTATACCCGTAGTTTTGAAATGGATCTGAAGGAGTTCCGGGTGACCCAGACGCTATTAAATCAGACGAAGGTGGATCTGGATGACAAAGAGTCCCTTCCGGAACAGCAGGTGAAGGATACGATGTCGGTAGCCGGATTGTATGTGTTTCAGAAAATCATGTTCTGGGCATGCATCGCGTGCATATTCCTATTTTATCCCACGCGCGTGCGCTGGTATATGACGCTTGTCATCATGGGTATCGTGGCTGTGTTCTATGCGTTAGTCATCATCTACGCGTTGCGGATATCTGACATGCACTATGCCACGTTGGCACCGACATGGGTGACTTTCATGCCGGCAATCGTGTTGGCGATGATGGTGTTTCTTAACCGCAATGTAGCGCGGTTCGGAAATTATTTCGATGATATAGTAGAAGAGTAAAGCACTCGTTTTACCATGCGAATGTAGCTTCAACCGGCCAGTGATCTGAGCCGGTTGCTTTGTAATCTACCGCACAGCTGACAGGCAGCAGGGACTGCGTGCCGAGGATATAGTCAATACGGATGCCGATGCCGCGTTTCTTACAGGTAGGTCCGGTACGGAACCAGCTTGTTTCCAGAAACGCGTCATGCAGTCCGCGTCGGATGTAGAGATAGGTATAGCTGAGCGGGATGGCATTGAAGTCGCCCACTACCAGTGTGGGGTACGGACTGGCATTGATCATCCGCTTGACGGCGCGTGCCTGTCTGATGCGCAAGGGGATGGAGCGGCCCACTTTCGAACCGACATTGCCTACATCGTCCATGTCTTCCGAGGTGAACTTATACGACTCCAGATGGTTATTGATGACACGTATCGTGTCGCCATCTATAATGAGGTCACATTGGTTGGACAGATTGCCTTCTGACTCGTAGCGGATGCTCTGTTTGTTGATGATCGGATATCTGGACCATACCATGGTGCCGTACTGATGACGTTTGTTATAGACCGAGAAATCAATATACGAGTAGGGATATTTGCTGCCCAGCGTCTCTTTGACATCGGGTAAGGTGAGGTATTTGGCATCTTTATAGACATCGACCTCCTGTAGACAGATCACGTCCGCGTTTTGCTTCAGCAGGTACTGCAGCACCGGGTTCTGGGCGGGTTTGACAAATCCGCCCATGCGTCCGGTGTTCCATGTCATGACCGTCAATCGATGCGGCAGCCGGTCCAGGGTGTCTTCGGAAGGGGGCGAGCCGTGACTGACCACTGGCAGCAGGCATAAGACAAGCAGTACCAGCAATGTTGTCAGTACGATGTAGCGGAAAATATGTCTGCGTTGCTTCTCCAAAATCTCCAATAATTTTAATTGACGATTGAAAGTAATTGACAAATTGACGATTGACGAGGTCTTAATATTGACGATTGACTAATTGACAAGGTACGATTGATTGACCAATTGAAAATAATTGACGATTGAATGTAAAATCGTAAATCTGTAAATATGTCACTCAAATGTCCACTCCTTTTGGTACGCATGTGACCAGCGGGATAATCATCTCTTCCAGTGATACACCGCCGTGCTGGAAGGTATTGCGGTAGTACTGTGCGTAATAGTTGAACTGGTTCGGGTAGGCGAAGAAATCACTGCCGGTGCAGAAGGCGTAGGTGCTGCTTACGTTCGGGCAGGGAAGTCCGACCCGTTTGGGCTGTTCGACGGTGAAGACATTCTTGGAACTGCAGTTCAGCGCTTTGCCCACTTTATATCGGATGTTGGTGTTGGTGTTTTTGTCCGCGATGATCTGCACGGCGTTCTTCACGCGTGTCGTACCGTGGTCCGTGGTCAGCACCAAGGTGAAGCCCAGTTCGGCGGCACGGCGCAGCAGTTCATAGGTTGGCGAATGTCTGAACCAGCTGAGTGTGAGGCTGCGGTAAGCCGCTTCGTCATTGGCGAGCTCCCGCATCATCTTACTCTCCGTGCGGGAGTGTGAAAGCATGTCAATGAAATTGAGTACGACGATGTTCAGCGGTGTCTGCACGCCTTTGAGTTGGGCGATGACGCGTTCGCAGAAATCGCTTTCGTTCACTTTCCAGTAGTTGAAAGTCTCGCGGCGTCGGTAGCGGTCGAGGAGTGTCTGTACGAGTTCTTTCTCGTATTGGTTCTTGCTCTCCTCATCGCCTTCTTCCACCCAGTATTGGGGAAACATGTCCTGTATCTGCAGTGGCATGAGGCCGGAGAAAATCGCGTTCCGTGCATACTGTGTGGCAGTGGGCAAGATGGATGTGTATTGCTCTTCGTGCTCAATCGAGTAGAACTCACTGATCAGGGGTTGAATCGTTTTCCATTGGTCGTAACGGAAGTTGTCAATCACGCAGAGGAGCACTTTCTTGCCGTTGTCGAGCAGCGGGAATACCGCATGTTTCATCACATCGTTGGACATAACGGGTCTGACAGCTGATGGCTGATTGCTGATGGCTGCAAACCAACTCTCGTAGTTTTTGGCAATCCATTTGCCGAAAGCGGCATTGGCTTGTGTGCGCTGGTCGGAGATCATGGACTGCATTGCGGTCTGATGACTGACGGCTGAATCCTGAAGGCTCAGCTCCCATTTGGTCAATGTCCGTTCGATAGCCTGCCATTCCTCGATGGTGCTGGCGGTGTCGATCATATAGGAGATATCGCTCCATTCCAGTCGGTAGTTCTGCTGTACCTGCTCCGTTAGGATCTCTTGCTGATGGATATGTTTCTTGAGGCACAGGAGAATCTGCGAGGGATTGACGGGCTTGATCAGGTAGTCGGCTATCTTCTCTCCGATAGCCTGCTCCATAATATGCTCCTCTTCGGATTTTGTGATCATGACGACCGGCAGTTCGGGATGAAGTCGTTTGATTTCCTGAAGGGTCTCCAGTCCCGACATGCCCGGCATGTTCTCATCGAGAAAGATGATGCTGAATGCTGCGAACTGACTGCTGACAGCTTCTATTGCATCCTCGCCATTGGTTGCCGTGGACACTTCGTAACCCTTTTCCTTCAGGTAAATGATATACGGTTGCAACAAATCTACTTCGTCATCAACCCATAATATTTGATGTTTTATTTCCATAATCGGCTACAAAATTACAACAAAAATTTGGAATATGCAAGATTTTTAAGCATTTTTCGTACGATAGAATATAATTGTCAATAGTTTCCCCAAAAAGTAAATAAAATCACACAAAAGCCATAAACAGAAATAAATATTTGTAGGTAAAAATGACAATCCCAACTTTTTCCCAAGTGTAAAATTTGCGTATATGCGGAAAAAGTTGTACCTTTGCAGCGTCAAATATTATTCGCTGAATGAAACGTCGTAGCATACTTATCATACTTTTTCTGCTGTTGTCAACGGCGGTTTTTGCGCAGCGGAGTTTCACGGTAAGCGGTTATGTGACGGATGCAGAATCCGGAGAGCGTCTGATAGGCGCGACGGTGTATGACACGCTGACGCATCAGGGAACGATAACCAACGCCGCGGGCTTCTACACGCTGACTCTGAGGCATTCATCCTCGGTGCTGGTGGCGAGTTATGTAGGTTATGCTCCGAGTGCGCCGGTTCGGGTGGACAGTGCCCGGACATGCCATTTCGTGCTGACGAGTGCGAACCGGTTGCAGGAAGTGACGGTGACGGGTCATCAGTCCGTGTCGGCTCCGGACAATGTGCAGATGAGCGCCATAGAGGTGCCGGTGTCTCAGATACTTGCCATACCGGCGATAGGTGGCGAGGTGGATGTTCTCAAAGCGCTTCAGCTGTTACCCGGTGTACAGGCGTCCGGTGAAGGGAATGCGGGTATCTATGTCCGTGGCGGCGGTCCGGACGAGAACCTGATCATGCTGGACGGTGCCCCGTTGTATAACATCAACCACGCGATGGGTATGTTCTCCGTGTTCAACGCCGACGCCATCAAGAACGTGACGTTGTACAAAGGCAATTTCCCGGCCCGTTTCGGTTCTCGCCTCAGTTCGGTGATCGACGTCCGTCAGAAAGAAGGCAACAACACCTTCTGGCATGGTGGGATATCGGTCGGACTGATTTCCTCGAAACTGAATCTGGAAGGCCCTATCTTCGGCAAAGCGCAGTTAGACAGTCTCAAACAAGGTTATACGCCTCGTGCCAAGACGACCTTTAACATCTCCGCCCGCCGTACCTATTTCGATGCCTTGACGGCACCGATTATTGCTGCAGCCACCTCCGCCATGGAGCCGGGCCTGTCGCTATGGGCAGGTTACTATTTCTATGACATCAACGCGAAGTTATGCCATACCTTCTCGGACCAAGACCGTCTGAGCATCGGAGTGTACAACGGCGCCGATGTGGAATACATGCGGATGCGGGAGAAATACGGCGACGAGTCCTACCAGATTCATATGAAATACTCGTGGGGCAACACGCTTGCTGCTATCGACTGGCAGCATGCGATCAACCATCAGTTGTTCCTTAATACGCAAGTGCATTACAGCGGATACTACTGCCGAATGGATGAAGGTCTGCATACCTCCTATGAGGATGAGATGTTTGACCAGAAGATGGGCTACAGCAGCATGATCAACGATGTGGCTATCCGTTCGCAGTTGGAATATACGCCTAACCAGCGTCATCAACTGACAGCCGGTCTGGAATATATCTACCATAATTTCCGTCCGTCGGTTCAGAACCAGTTCGTGTTCCAGGAGTCGGATGAGTCGTTCCGCATGGATACCACGTTAGGCGGTGTGGTGCTTCATGGTCATGAAGTGGCGGGTTTCGTCGAGGACACCTGGACTCCCTGCCGCTGGTTCCGTCTCAACTACGGTGCTCGATTCAGCATGTACGGCATCAAGGGCAAAGTGTATCCGTCCGCCGAGCCGCGTGTGGGAATGCGGTTCCTGCTGCATAAGGATGTGGCGCTGAAGATGAGTTATTCCTATATGTCTCAGTATGTGCATCTGTTGAGCAACAGCCAGGTGTCTCTGCCGAGCGACCTGTGGGTTCCGGTGACGCATGATATCCCTCCGATGCGCTCCATGCAGGTGGCTGCAGGACTCAGTTATAACATCCGTAACCAGGTTGAACTGAGTGTGGAAGGGTATTACAAACGCAGTCTGAACCTGCTGGAATACAAAGAAGGCGCATCGTTCATGGGTTACACGGACGATTGGCAGAAACAGGTGGAGATAGGTAACGGATGGAGTTACGGTGTCGAGTTCCTTGCTCAGCGCACGGTAGGTCCAGTGACGGGTTGGATAGGGTATACGTGGAGCCGCTCCATGCGTCAGTTTGACAACATCAACAACGGCAAGCCGTTCCATGCGAAATACGACCGTGAGCACGATTTCAGCATCACGCTGCAGTACCAGATCACGCCTCGTATAGACGTGGCCGGTACCTGGGTCTACGGTACGGGTACGCGAGGTACCCTGGCTACGCAAGTCTATTACGACAACGGACATGTGGTGGAGTATTTCAACGAACGGAACGGCTACAAGATGCCGGATTATCACCGTCTGGACCTGTCGTTCAATTTCCGCTTTCCGCACAAACATTCCGTCAACGGGAAAAAAGGCAAGGTGGACGGTTACTACGGTCGCGGCGGATGGCTCAAGAACGCAGAGCATATCATGAACATCAGCTGCTACAATGTGTATTGTCACATGAACCCTATGTTCGTCGAACCGAACATCCACAGCGGCAAGTTGTATCAGGTAAGTATATTCCCGATTCTGCCGAGTATCAGTTATCATTTCAAATTCTAAGCGCAGAAAAATAAAGCATGAGATTTGATATTTGACATTTGAAATTTGAGATTGGATATAAAGGAGGGAAGCGTATGAGAAAAAAACTGACATATGGCATTCTGTTGATTGTGATGACCGTGTTGACGGGTTGCGAAGACATGTTCGTCCATGAGATCGATTTCGAAGGCGAGACGGAACCGGAGATGCTTGTCATCACCGGTAATCTCCTCGTAGATGATGTCCCGTCCGTCTATCTGTCCCACTCGTTCTTCTTCGACCGTAATGACAAGCGGGAAAAGGACTGGGTGACGGATGCCAACGTGTCCATGACGGTGAACGGGACATACTACCGCTTGTCCTATCATCCCAGCGGAGGTTTCTATTACTACCGGCCCTTATGCCAGTTGCATGCGCTGGACACCGTCGAGATCATGGCTGTTCATCCGAAATACGAGACAGCAAGTGCACGGCTGATAATGCCGGCGAAGGTGTCCTGTTCGGTGAGTTCGTATGAACTGCAGTCCAATGGCACGATGGCGTTCATGCTGAATCTGGATTCCTATCCGGGCGATGCGCAGGACATGATAGCCATTCGTGCCAGCGGGGAATACAAGGCTTCATGGCAATACTCGTACGGTTCCACGCAACGGGTAGATACGACACCGGTGTATTTGAATACCGTTTACTCCAACGACATCGTCTTTGCCGAAGCAGCCAATCCGTCTGTCGAAGGATACTTCGGGGCATATCGGGAAAACTATCTGTATTTTCCGGCATCCGAACTGCAGCAACCGAGGCAGATCCGCCTGATACTGGACAGCTATCAGTTACGGGGGAACAGATATGACACGATAGAACCGAGAAACATGGAGATCGAGGTGATGGCATGTTCGTACGGTGCGTACCGTTTCGAGCAATCCACCCGCAGTACGTACGAGTTGAAATACATGCCGACGCCCAGTTGGCTGCCGGAACAGGAGGAAAATTTCATGGAAGAAATCATGGACGCCATCAAGGAGACCCTGGGTGACCAGGAACCCGTGCAAGTGTATACGAATGTGGAGGGCGGTCTGGGACATGTCGCCGCTTTCTTCACCCATGTATTCATGATTGATTTTTGAAAAAGTAAATAAAGAAAATAGTTTGGCAGTTGGAGATTGGAGATTTGACATTGGAAATTTATTGACAGATTTACGATTGACGATTTATTGACAAATTGAGTTTAATTGACAAATTATACTGCGGACAATCGTCAATTGAAATAATTTGGTCATGGTGATTCAAAGAATCAGAGATTAATGAACCGACGAGGGAAATATATTATTCTTGTGGTATGCTTCGTGCTGACGGCATGCGGCGGACGGAACGCAGAGTCGTACTACCGGCAAGGTTCGGAGTTGCGTGAGGCGCATGAACCGGTAGCGGCGATGAAGGCGTTCATAGCCGCTACACGCGTGAACTCATCGGAGTTCCATTATCAGGCCCGTTCGTTCAGCAATATGGCTACGATGTGCAGGATAGGCGAACGGCATGAACCGGCCTATGCCTTATACGAGCAGTCCGCCGTGCGGTTTATGCAGGCGGAAGACACGCTGGCCTATGCTTTTGCACTGAATAACATGGCATGGGAGAAGGCGGTGACGGGCGATAAGGCATCGGCATTGGCGTTGGTGGATTCCGCCTTGTCGATTTGTCCGGATGAGTGGCTGGTGGCCAAAGTGGCGGAGACACGGGCTGCGGCTTATCTGTATGCAGCGGAATACGATTCGGTGCTGCACTATACCCGGGATGTGCCGGTAGAGTCGCAATATTTTGACATGCTACGTGCGCAGGCGTACGCGTTTAAAAAGGAGTACGACCAGGCATTGTATTATGCACGGCGGGTAATGGACCAAACGGATAATCCGCGATACCTGGATGATGTGTATTATATCCTGACGCAATGCGACAGTACTGCGAATGCGGAAGATATACGCACGTTGGCGTCCGCTCGTGCAGACATCCAGCGCTCGTTAGAACGAAACGACGGCGAATGGATAGAGGCGATGTTACTCGCGGAAGAGGCGTTGTCGTCCTCCGGCAGTCCGGTGAATCGGACACTTTGGGTGCTTCTGGCGGCTGCAGGTGTGGTATGCGGCGGAGGCATGATCCGGTTTTGGCGCCGCCGTCACCGTACGGACGCGCTGGACCAGCAGTGCCGGAGCCTGAAGCAGAGCAAGAACCTGCGAAACGAGTTGGAATGGAATGACTATGCGCGGTTCTGCGTCGTTTGTAACAGCCGTCTGTCCGGCATTGCAGACAAACTGAGCCAGCGAGGTCTGTCCGAACGGGATATCCGGATATGCGTGCTGGTATTGATCGGGCTTTCCTATGCAGAGATGGCGGAGATCCTTTACCGCGCAGAAAGCGGCATCGGGAAAGACAAATATGTCATCGCAAAGCAGTTAGGTGTCAGTGTCAAAGATCTGCAAAAGACATTACGGGAGATTGCGGAACAGAAATAAATTGAGATTTGAAATTTGAGATTTTATTTTAGAAAATAAATAAGATGCGGAGGTGGGTAGTGTTCATAGGATTGTGTTTCTGTTTCGTTTCGGTGGAGGCCGCAAACGACACGATTCGTATTCCGTTGACGATGACCACCTTCCAATACGTGCCGAAGGACGGTCCGACAGGTTCGACGCCTGACCCTACCGACCCGAATCAGTTCCGCGCATCACTGGTAGGCAATACCCTGCTGATTCACACGCAGGCAGGCCAGGTGTCCTATGTCGTGATAGAAGAAAGCGAAAGTGAGCGAAAAGGAGAAGATTATTTCTATGAACTGAGTTTCGATTCCGTCACGTGTCCGATTACACATACCGGACTATATACCATTCACATCGGATACTGGAATACGGATTTCACAGGATATCTGAGGGTCAATAGATTGCATCTGTATGATTTCAACGGACATCAGTTGACCGAGAGGATGCCGTACGGCAGTCCTCTTCCGGCAGGATTGTATATCTTGCGTGTAGAGACGACGGCCGGAACAACCACCACCAAATTTTATCAGAAGCCATGAGTAAAAAACCGTTTGTCATATGGATACTTGCTGTGGTCAGCCTCATCTTAACAGGCTGCATGGCGAAGGACAACTATTATGAACCGAATCCGGGTTACAGCAGCCAGGACGGCGTTCCGCGCTTAATCATCCAAGGCACCGTACGTGACCAGGAAGGAACCGGTATACCGGGAATATATGTCTCGGTGTATGGCGTGCGGGAAGAGAACGAGCAGGATATCCTGACGTACAACTACGCCATCACGGACTCCGCCGGTATGTTCACCATCATCCGGTACCGCGGACGGGCCGTTCCGGCGGAAGTGACGGTTGTGGCGACCGATCCCAACGGCGTTTACGAAGAACAAGTACTCTTTGTGCCTGTGGAGTATCAGTACTACACTTCCCTGGACAGCAGCCATTCCACCACCAGCGAACCCACCAACGGTTTTGCAACCGCTGATTTCACACTCACATCCTCCTTATAAGGAGAGATTAGGACAGGTATTCAGGAGAATTCAGTTAAGCGTGTTCGGCTCGTAATGACGCCACTTGTTGATGAGTGCGGTCATGTCTTCCGGCCAATCGCTGTCGAAGAACATCCGTTCGCCGGTACGGGGATGGGTGAAGCCGAGTGTTTTGGCGTGCAGTACCTGACGCGGGCAAAGGGCGAAGCAGTTCTCGATGTACTGGCGGTATTTCTGGGTGCGCAGTCCTTTGAGGATTTCGCAACCGCCGTATTTGTCATCGCAGAACAGCGGATGACCGATATGCTTCATATGTACGCGGATCTGGTGGGTGCGGCCGGTCTCTAACTTACACTCCACCAGCGTGACATATGGAAACTGCTCCAGAACCCGCCAATGGGTAACGGCTTCTTTGGCCTGCGGACAGTCTTCCGGGTCCCATACCCTATAGATTGTGCGGTCGCGGTTGTCGCGGGCCAGCGCTCCTTCTATGGTACCGCTTTGTTCCTTGAAGGTCCCCCATACGAGCGCGTTATAGGTGCGTTCGGTGGTGTGATCGAAGAACTGTCCGGCAAGATGCGCCTTGGCTTCCGGTGTCTTGGCTATCAGCAGCAGTCCCGAGGTGTCTTTGTCGATGCGGTGGACCAATCCGATATCGGGATTATTGATGTCAATTTTCGCATTTTGAGCAAAATGCCACGCGAGGGCGTGGAGGAGCGTGTGTTCGTAGTTGCCGTGACCGGGATGAACGACGAGACCCGCCGGCTTGTTAATCACCAGCAGGTCTTCGTCTTCATAGACTATGTTCAGCGGAATATTCTCGGGTGTGATAGTGAAGTCATGCGGTTCATGATCGAGCAGAACCTGTATGATGTCACCCGGTTTGACGCGATAGTTAGATGCGACAGGAGTGCCGTTGACCCACACATTGCCGGCATCCGCAGCCGTCTGGATGCGGTTACGGCTGGTGTTGGTCATATGCTCTGCGAGGTATTTGTCAATGCGTTCCTTGCCTTGCCCCTTGTCCACCTCGCATCGCCAGCGCTCCCACAGTTCGTCTATGTCGTTTTCGGTTGTAAGCATTCAGATTGCAGCCGTCAGCTATTTAGAATATGAACTCTTCGTTCTCGTCACCGCGGTCGGTGGCGGCTTTCTCGATATCGGAGGAGAGACGCAGTGTCACGGTTTCGCCTTCAATGACTATTTCCCCTTCATTCGGCGTCTGACGATAGACATACCGGATGATTTCTTCTCCGTCTTCGGTGACCGTCTCTTCCTCATCGTCGTAATAGACGGCTCCGATGGTCAGTCGTGCAGCGAGCAGGGTGCTTCGTGCCTGCTGATAGGTCATGCCGATGACACCCGGTACCGTCACTTCTTCCGTGCCTTGACCGAATCCGACCACCAGCCGCACCTGTGTACCAACCGCTATTTTCTGACCGGGTTCAATACTCTCACCGTCCACCTTGACATCCAGCACCAGGTCGCGGAAAGCGGAAGGTTCGTAATCATATTCCTCATCCACCACGAGACCCAGGCCGCGCAAGGTGGTTTCCGCCTGACGGTAACTGATGTCATGCAGATTAGGCATGATCACCTGTCGTTTTCCGGATGCGTTCATGGTGACATAGACGGTACGGCCATGCTTGACATGACTGTCGGGCGTAGGGTCCTGCTCGACGATGGTACCGAACGGCACTTTATCGGAGTAGGTGGAGTCGATGATTTCCAGTTTGAGTTTCTGCAAACCTAATACTTTCTCCGCTTCCTCGACCACCATGCCTTTGATGTCCGGCACTGACTCTTCTATGCCGTGTTGCGTGTAACTGCGCAAGTACGCGGACAAGCCCCATAAGATACAGGCGATGATGATGACAGCCAGTCCGAAGTTGGCAGCAACGAACAAGGAACCTTTGCCGGCTTCCTTCCAGTTAATATTTTTCATGTCCAGTTTCTTTTTCACCATGAATCGTATCCACTATAATACATATACCCCAAACCGACCGCTTAATCCAGGATCAAGCAATGTCCGGTCATCTCGGCCGGTTGCTCAATGCCCAGGATATGACAGATGGAAGGAGCGACGTCAGCGAGGATGCCGTTCTCCACCTTGGCGTCCGTATGGTCTTTGCTGACATAGACAAACGGAACGGGATTGAGGCTGTGCGCGGTGTTGGGTGTGCCGTCGGCATTGATGGCATTGTCGCAGTTACCGTGGTCGGCGATGATGATGACCTCATAGCCGTTTCGAAGTGCTGTTTCCACGGTCTCGTTCACGCAGATGTCGATTGCGGTGATGGCTTGCTGGATGGAGTTATAGACACCGGTATGGCCCACCATGTCGCCGTTGGCGTAGTTGAGGATGATGCAGTCGTACTTTTGGCTGTTGAGCGCGTCGCGCAGGGCGATGGTGACTTCCGGGGCAGACATCATCGGCTGCAGGTCATAGGTAGCCACCTTCGGACTCGGAATGAGGATACGGTCCTCGTTCTCGAACTCGGCTTCTCGTCCGCCGTTAAAGAAGAAGGTGACGTGTGCGAACTTCTCCGTCTCGGCGATACGGAGCTGCTTGAGGCCGAGTTTGCTGACCACTTCGCCGAGGGTGTTGGTCACGTTCTCTTTGGGGAAGAGGATATGCAGTCCGGTGAAGGAACTGTCGTACGGCGTCATGCAGCAATAGTGCAGGTTTTTGATGGTCTTCATTCCGTTCTCCGGCATATCCTGTTGCGTCAGCGCGATGGTGATCTCCTTCGCACGGTCGTTACGGTAGTTGAAGAAGATGACGGCGTCGCCTTGTTCGATGGTCGCGAGGGGTTTGCCGTCGCGTACATGGACGATAGGTTTGATGAACTCGTCCGTCACTTCCGCGTCATAGGAAGCCTGCATGGCTTCGTGCATGTTCTCAAATGCAGCGCCTGTACCGTGTACGAGCATGTCGTACCCGACCTTGACACGCTCCCAGCGTTTGTCGCGGTCCATGGCATAGAACCGTCCGCAGATAGAAGCGATCTCACCGGCCGACTTGGCGCAGTGTGCCTCGAGTTGGTCGATAAATCCGATACCCGAACGCGGGTCGGTGTCACGGCCGTCCATGAAGCAGTGGATGAAGGTCTTACCTTGGAGTTCATACTTGGCCGCGATGTCGCAGAGGTAGAACAGGTGGTCCAGGCTGGAGTGTACACCTCCGTCCGAGGTCAGACCCATGAAGTGGATCTTCTTGCCGTTCTCTTTGGCGTAACTGAACACGGCCTTGATCTCCGGGTTGTCGAGGATAGAACCGTCCTTGCAGGCGCGGTTGATCTTCACCAGGTCCTGATAGACGACACGACCGGCACCGATATTGAGGTGTCCGACTTCGGAGTTACCCATCTGTCCGTCCGGCAGACCGACGTTCTCACCGCTGGCTTGCAGCTGCGAGTTAGGATATGTTTCGATTAACTTGTCCCAGTGGGGCGTTGAGGTGCAATGGATGGCATCGGCCGTGTCTTTATGACCGATTCCCCATCCGTCCAAAATCATTAATAATGCTTTGCTCATATGTTTTGTATTTATTTGGCTTTCAG
>Ga0265301_10003364_pt1 | contig 17001 bp, 13 predicted proteins | sample AusTroGonzalo_MG_2_FD_193488 | JGI IMG/M metagenome (GOLD analysis project Ga0265301, IMG submission 193488) | Bovine rumen microbial communities from tropical cattle in Woodstock, Queensland, Australia - Gonzalo_04 | ecosystem: Host-associated > Mammals > Digestive system > Stomach > Rumen ... | reverse complement strand
TGTCCTTGGGCGCACCCCACAGACAAAACCTTTTACAGTTCAAGCGGTTGACTTAAAGAAAATTATTCTCGCTTTCAATCCGCGCGAAGTTGTCATCGATACCAATGGTCTCGGTGTTGGACTCGCCGATGAAATGATTAAGCCGCAGTATGATGAAATGGGTAACATTTTGCCAGCATACGGTTTTATTAACGATGATAATTATAAACTAATTCAACCAAAAGATGCGCCGAAAATTCTCTATGGAATTAAAGCCAATGGACCACTTAACTCTAAAATACACGGCAACTGTTATTCAAGGCTTACTGCTGGCCTTGTTCGTTTTCTTATAAAAGAGCAAGAAGCAAAGAGTGCTTTGCTTGCTACTAAAAAAGGTCAGAGAATGACCGTAGAACAACGTGTGGTACGCTTAATGCCGCACGAGATGACAACAAAGTTATTTGAAGAAATGGCTAATCTTCGCCTTAAACGCACTGGCGCGAGCTTGGATATAGTTCTTGAACGAATTAATACACGGTTTCCAAAGGATAAGTATTCATCTTTCTCCTATGGACTCTGGCGCATTAAAGAACTTGAAGAAGAACATTATAAACAAGGACATCGTCGTCGTGCTGTTGGACGACAATTAGTATTCTTCTCAGGAGGAAGATAATGGATGAACAAAAAAGAGATTTGACCTCTTTTACTAGAGCTATAAATGATATGATAGCGAAGAACGAATCATCCTATAATTTGACGCGTTATGGAAGCTATAGACGTGAAAGAGTTAAGGAGTATACATTAGAAGAAATAAATCAAATTATTGATTCTGGCTCTGTTGAAGCTCAAATTATTCTTTCTCGTAACTACTTTAGTAGAGGTGGTTTCTATCAAAGATTGTTAATGCATTATGCTACTTTACTGAAATATACAAGTATTTTAATTCCACATCCAAGTTTTGGTAAATCTCTCTCCGAATCGTATATTCAGAAAAAGTATAATAATGCGGTTAATTTTCTTGATAGTGCAAAATTACCGAAGTTATTTACCCATATAGCGATTAAAGTCCTGCGGGATGGAAACTACTATGGGGTGATTCAAGAAGTAACAGATAAGTCAATTTCTATATTAGATTTACCTATTTTTTATTGTCGTTCACGCTTTAAGGATAAAGAAGGTAATGATATAATTGAATTTAATGTTACGTATTTTGACACCATACACGATAGCGAATATCGTAAGAAAGCTTTGGCAGCTTATCCAAAGGAAGTAGTCAGTTGGTATAAGAAGTATAAAGCTAGAAAGGTTAAAAGCCCATGGTGTTATATCCCTTCTGGTATAGGGATTTGTATGTCGTTAATTGACGATAGACCAGTATTTTTAAACATTATTACTGCGGCATTAGAGTATGATGAAGCAAAAGATATTAATAAGGAAAGAGACCTTGAGGAAATTCGTAAGATTTTAGTTCAGCGTATTCCGCACCTGACAGATGGTGGACTTCTGTTTGAGCCAGATGAAGCAGTTGAAATGCACAAAGGCGCGGTTGATATGATGAGAAAGAATCCGAACTTAAGTGTGTTAACTACATATGCGGATGTTGATGCAATTGTATCAAAGACCGCCAATGATAATTCACTTAATTCTGTTGACAAGGCGCTCACTAATATCTATGCAGAGTCTGGGTCAAGTAGCCAATTATTTGGTACTGATTCTAACTTATCATTAAGTACTTCTATTACTAATGATATGGCTCTAATGATGGTACTTGCGCGCAAGTTAGACAATTTAATTACATCAATTGTAAATGCAAGATATGGCAACACCAACATCTCATTTACATTCCGAATCTTACCTGTTTCTTATTACAACCAAAAGGAGTATGTAGAAACTACATTGAAACTTGCCAATTCTGGTTATAGTTTCCTATTACCAGCACTTGCGATGGACATTTCCCAGCGTGAGCTGAACGACTTAAAAGATTTAGAAAACGATGTATTAGATTTAAAAGAAAAACTTATACCGTTAAGTACCTCTTACACAGAATCTGGAAATGTAGGACGTCCTACTAAAGACGCGCAAGATAAAAGCGCAAAAACAGTTGCTAATGAGGAATCATTAGACCGTGGAGGTTCTAACTAATGGATAAAGAAAAAGATAACTTAGCTACTTTTTCTCTTTCTATTTATGGTGATATTACTAATTATAACGAGGTCTTATCTAAAGCAAGATGTCGAATTTTCTATACTGGACCGAATAGAAATGGTACGTATATAACAGAAGAATTCGCAGAGAAGTTAATTTCAACATTACCATACGTCCCAGTTAAGGGCATATATGATGCAATGAAAGATGACTTTACAGACCACGGCAGAGAAAGATATGAAGGACGTATCTATGGTATTGTCCCAGAGAATCCTAACTTTGCCTGGGAAAAGCATCTTGATATAGATGGAGTAGAGAGAACATATGCATGTACTGATGTATATCTCTTTACGGGACTTTATAAACAAGAAGCTTTTGATGTAATTCAGAAGTCTCAGTCCATGGAGTTATATGCTGATTCTATTGAAGGTGAATGGCAGTTTATCAATGGAAAAAGATTTTTCGTATTTACGGAAGGTCGTTTCCTTGGACTGCAGGCACTCGGTGAGGACTACGAACCTTGCTTTGAAGGTGCCGCATTCTATACTTTGGTAGATTCAGTTAAAACTCTGATGGCAGATTTAGAGAAATCTGAGATATTCCAAAAGCAAAACTTGGGAGGAGAAAAACATATGAATTTTAAGCTTTCTGATAATCAGAAGTATAATATGCTTTGGACTCTTCTTAATCCAAGATTCAATGAGGAAAATGAATACGTTATGGACTATGCGGTTTGTGATGTATATGATGCATATGCTGTTGTTTTCAAATTTGAATCTGGTGAATATGAAAGAGCATATTACACAAAGAATGATGAAACAGATTCTCTTTCCATTGATAAAATGGAAACTTGCTATATCATAGACGTGAATGCAGAAGAAAAGCGTGCGCTTGATGTACTTCATGCTATGAATGGTACATATGAGAAGATTGATGAAGTCGTTTCTGGTTTACAGAATGAAGTAGAAGAATGCAACTCCAAAATTGAAGAGAGCGTTTCTACGATTGCGACTTTACAACAGGATAATGAAAGACTTGAGAACGAGTTAAACGATGTAAATAGTAATTATACAACTGCTTTAGAAAACATTGAGAATCTTACTGCTGAAAACGAGACATTAAATACTTTCAAGGCTGACGTTGAACTGAAAGCAAAGGAAGCTGTTATTGATAAGTATACTACTCTGCTTGATGAGGAAGATATTAATGCTTTCAGAGATAAGCTTGATGAGTTTACTAAAGAAGAGTTAGATAAAGAACTTGCATATGTATTAGTTCAATCTAAGTCGACAATTTTCACAACTGAAGATAGCGACTTTGTTCCGAAAGACGAACCAACTCTGACGGGCATTGAGGCTATTTTAGAAAGACAAAAAAATAAGAAGAAGTAATAAAACGGAGGATTTATTATGGCCGGAAATTTTAAAAGATTCGTAATTGACGGTTATGGTCAGTTAGAACTGAATCAGGTAGCCTTCCGTAGAGATGGTAGAGTTGAGGCTCAGTGCGCTCTTGATGACACTGATTTCGCTTCGGTTCCTGCTGAAAATGGTATGCTGCTCGCAGTAGACAGAATTAACAGGAAGATTAAGTTCCCGAAGAGTGCTGTCATCGCTGACTGCCCAGTTGCTCTTAATTATACAGCAGAGCATATGTATGATGAGAGAGCAAACGCTCTGAAGGATTTCAAGCTTGAGCTTGGTAGTTTCTATCCAAGACTTGGATTCCTTTCGGTAGGTGAGCTTTTCACAACTAACTGTGTTGGTTATGATGATACAGAGTGGACTGCTACTGGTTCTGGAGATACAGCAAAGACTGCTGATGAGAACTTCAAGGAAGCTTGTGCTAACGTTGCTACAACTGCACTTTATGGTGGAGTTAGTGATGAGGGCGCGATTGCAGTAAGTGCTAGTAAGCCTTCTGCTGGTCCGGTTCTTAAAGTCGTTGAAGCTACTACAATGCCGGATGGCACATTTGGAATTAAGTTCCAGGTTCTTGAAGCATAATTAAGGAGGGCAACGAAATGACTATTAAAGAAATGAAAGAGTTAGCCCTTTGTGCGGCTAAGAACGAGGCTCCTGCAAACTACTCGATGGAGAACGTTAATGACGCTCTCGTTGAGGCTTTAAGGGAGATGTGTGGTTCTGTTAATCAGTTCATGAAGAACAGATACGACATTTATGAAATTATAATTGAAGCTGCTGATGAAGTAGTTCCTAAGAAGGTTATTGACGCTGTTGGCGTTTTCGCTGATGTTCAACAGGTTGGTCAAGGCCAGAAGGCTCTGTTCAGAACAAAGCTGGGAAGAACAAGAGCAAGAAAGTTCCTCACACAAGTTGGCCTCTCTGGTGTATATGAGACATTCAGACTCGACCATGGTTATTTCGAAGTTAGTGCTCACGCTATCGGCGGTGCTTGCACAATCGACTTCGAGAGAATGCTTGATGGAGCAGAGGATATGGCTGAACTCGTAGCACTGCTTACTGAGGCTCAGACAGATGCTGTATATCAAGAGGTTCAAAAGGCACTGCGCGCAGCCTTCACAAAGGCTAATGTTCCACCGAACAATAGAGCACAGGGTGCTACATTTGATGGTGCTGAAATGATGAAGCTCATCTCGACAGTAAGAGCATATGGTTCTGGTGCTGTTATCTTCGCACCGCCTGAGTTTGTTGCTGCTATGGGAGCTGATGCTATCGTTCCGATTACTGCTTATGGTAATCCGGCTGCTGCTGGTATCCAGGGCGTATATCACCCACAGGATATCGATGCTATTCATAATACTGGATATATTAACCTGTTCAGAGGAACACCGGTTGTCCAGATTCCGCAGTCGTTCATTGATGAGAACAATAACACAACTTGGATTGACCCACAACTCGCTTATGTACTGCCAACTGGTGGTGAGAAGGTTGTTAAGGTTGTATTCGAGGGACAGACACAAATGTATGACTTCGTCAACAGAGACCAATCCATGGAAATTCATACTTACAGAAAGCTGGGTACAGCGATTCTTACATATCACAATTGGGGTATTTATAAGAATAGCGGAATTACTCAGACTTATGATGAGACACTGCAATATATCTAATGGATTTAAAGGGGAGGGGTTCGTCCCCTCCCTTATTTATTTAAGTTTGTAGAAGTTGGACGAACAATGCGGCCGCTCAACCTTTAAAGTAATAGGTTGAACTTATTTTCTGAAAGTTGGACCGCCGCACTGTACGTACTACATCTGCGTTTGGAGTTAAAAGGAGTATAAAATGGATAAGAAAGTTAAGGTTGTTAATTTAGTTTCAAGCAGAGTAAATATCAGCGTACCTGAATTAAACATTCGTTTAGTTTGGGAAAGAAAGGGTGCTGTAAGGACTCTTCCTCTTGAAAAGCTTGAAGAATTAATGTATAATCCAGGAGTAGAAGCCTTATTTTCGCAAGGTGTTCTGGGTATTGAAGATATGGAAATTAAGAAAGAACTTGGCCTTGAACCGGAAGATGCGGAAGAGCCAGTTAATATCATCACGCTCAACGACCAGCAGAGAAAGCGTTATCTTACAGTAATGCCGCTGCCAGAGTTCAAAGAAAACATAAAGAAGTTATCTGTTGACCAGGTTAGAGAGTTAGCCCAATATGCTATTGAAAATGAAATTATGGACTATGATAAGTCAGAAGTAATTTTAAAGAAAGCTGGCATTGATATTATTGGAACCATTCAACTTAATAAGGTAGACCAAGTACCAGTATCAGACAATTAAGGAGTTAAATAATGGCTTCAGTTTATGATGTATATGATGCGTTCTTACCAAAAATGTTGGAAGACGAATGGTTAAACTGGACAGATGAAGAAAGAGAATACGATTGGCGTTCCTTACTAGATGCGGCAATTCCATATTTTAAGTTTCCGAGAGTTAGCTTAGAAATAGATGGTGATGAGTTTGTTGACCCAGATATTACTAATGTAGAGATTCAAATTCTAGCAACCTATATGAAGTGTGAGTGGCTTAATCGCACGATATTAACATGGGAGAATGTAAAACCACTCTATGTAGAAAGAGATTTTTCACAAGCTAACTTAATAGATAAGTTAAAACAATTACTGGAAAGAGAGGAATATAAGGCGCTGAAATTAGAGCGCATTTACTATCGCTCGCGCAAGGGACGACCATTTACTTATAGTCAATTGGCGGGAGATTAAAATGAAGTATATTCCTGGTATGGATGAAGGATATGCCAATAGTTTGAAAAATAAACTGTTTGGTTTACTTTGTGAGTACGAGAAAGGAAGAGAATGGGAAAAGTTTTTAGATTCGATTATAATCGAACTCTACGGGTTTGAACCTGAAGAAAGAACAATTAACTATTATACATTATTTCATAAAATTTCCTCTTTAAGGTATTTAAGATATGAGTATTTTAGAAGTACAATTTTTGATTGTATGTCTTTACTTTCTAAATATGGGGAGGTAGAAGATGGGATACTATGAGGAAGTATATTTAAAGAGGTTAAACAGATATGGAGTAGATTTCCAATCTCGTATGCAAGGTCAAAGGGAAGAAAACTTTCATAGGCAGTTGATGAAGTCAGTTTATTATGTAGAATTTGAATATGAAGGTATAATGCGCGAAGGTGAACTTACACCAATGCGACAGAATGAAACCAAGACTATGCAATATTTACTTACTGATGTACATCTGGATATGCCAAATGGAACGATATTATTCATTCCAGATAAAGACTATGAACTGCGACCTTGGCTTATTTATTATTTAGAAGACATGAAAGCAAGTGGGTATAACAGATATATAATGTTAAAAATGACTCATATGCTTACATGGAAAGACAGAGATGGAAACATACAATCGTCTTGGGCATACTTCTACGGTCAAGAAGACAATATGCTTAAAGATGAGTTAAAATCTCGTAGCAGAAGTAAAGTATTATATACAGAAAATCTTAAATTAAGTTTCTTCATTTTACCTGTAAATGAGTTTTTAAGAAAAGACGATTATTTAGAAGTGGGTGAAGGACGATTAAAGGAAGCTTATGTCGTAACAGGCTATGATATACAATCGACTCCTGGAGTTGAATTTGTGTCAGTAGACCCACAATACATTCGTGACCTTACACCGCCGCCAGAGCAAACACCGAGCGATGAAGTAAGTGATTTCTTCTGGATTAACCAGGGCGCGGATAAAGAGGTTGAGGAGGTTGATGAACCATGAATGTAAGGAATTGTAGCGATATAGGTGTAAATGCACAGTATATAATTAAAAGACTTCTAGCTAATCAAAACTTATTAAAATTATTATATTATACTGATAAAGACCCATTGAGTCATGAAGATTTAAGTGAAGAACAAATACAGAATGAGGTATTTGAGAAATTGGTTAAAATAGTGCCGCGAGTTGGTCCGAAGGAGACGGCACACTCAATTATCGCTGTTCGTATCGCGCGGGCGCGAGGACTGGCAACGAATAATGAGTTTAAAAATGTCAATATAAGTGTTGAAATTTTTGTTCCAATGACACAATGGGTTATCAAAGATACAAATTTAAGACCTTTTGCTATTATGGGGGAGATTCAAAAGTCCTTAAATGGTAAAAAGATTGAAGGTTTGGGCAAAATGGTTGGTGGAGATTTTGATTTGAACTTCTTAACAGAAGAAATTTCTGCTTATGAACAGACCTTCGTATTAACTTCGTATGATTGATGAACGTATATTACTTGGTTTTCCAATTGAGTTTAAAGACGTTTGTCAAGTATATCCTCCAAAGGTAAGTGATGTGGTTGGTAATAAGGACTTCATGATTTATCAGTCATTATTTACAATGACACAAGAAGATTTAGAAGATGCTTATGGACAAGATGAGAGAATCACACACATACCAACACCTTTTCAATATTTATTAATGAATTATTATCAAGACCCAACAATTCGAGAGAAAATTCATGAAGCTTTTCAACAATTTGTACATGAGCCGGTAACGATTGTGCCGGAGATTGAAATGTTATTGATTGGGAAGAGCGAAAAGGATTTAGACCCAGATGTAGATTTAGAAAATCCGAGATTATTAACGGAAGAAAACTTTTTAGATTTTCAAAATACAATACGGTTGGCTATGGGTGATAAACCTGTAAAACCACCAAAACCAGAGGATGAAAATTTAGACCCGCGCATTAAACGATATAAAGCAAAAGTACGTGCGTCTGAAAAAATGCTTGCAAAAAAACGAGCAAAAAAGGGACCAACTTTGGGAACTTTAATCACTGCAATTTGTTGTATGGGAATTGGGTTAAATCCACTTAATATTGGAGAGATGAGCTATGCGTGCATTCATTGGTTAATAGCCATGGAACAGCAAAAAGAAGAGTATGATATTGATATTCGTGCTTTACTTGCTGGTGCGGATAGTAAAAAAGTAAAACCAAAATATTGGATAAAAAACATAGACGAAAAAGAATTATAGGAGGCTATTTAATATGGCAATTATTCTTGATAAATATGCTATCAAAGAAGTCGCTGACGTCATGTTCTATGAGCTTGACTCAACTGGTGCTCCTTCTGCTCCTGTACTTTATCTTGATACACTGAAGACTTCTACACTGAGCCAAAGCTCAGAAACAGTAGATGCTAGAGGTGGTAAAGGTAATGTTAAACTTCTTACTTGGGATACAAATAAGGAGTTAACTTTAGAGCTTACTGATGCTCTGTTTAGTGCTAAGTCTCTTGGTATCATGTTTGGTGGTACTATGAAGAATAATGGTAATGAGCAAGAAGTTTTAAAGACAGTTAAAGCATCTGATGTTACGGAGTATTCTACAACTGAAAATGGAAGTAAAACTTACTTTGGTTTTACTATTAAAGATAGTATTTATGCTATTCTTAAAACTCAAGCCACATATTTTAAATATGATGGTGATAATGTTAATCCAAGTCCAGTTGCTCCTGCTTCTAATTTAACAGCAGCAAGTTTTGATTTTATGACTTTTGACCTGTTAGATTGTACGGCAGTAAAAGATGGTCTTGCGGTAGCTAGAAATAATACTGCAGGTTCAGAAAATGGTATTGTATCTGATGGTATTACAATTGATATTACTTCTAATTTTAATGCTAATACCTACTATATTACTGGTGATACATATGCTAGAAACTTCCAATCTGGTAAAGATGAATTTCTTCAGTTTATTATTCCGAAGGGAAAAGTTTCTGCAGAAGATGTTAGTTTAACGATGGAAGCAGATGGCGACCCGGCTGAATTTGCTATGACAGTTCAATGCTTAAAAGCTAATGATGGTTCAATGGTGAAACTTGTTAAGTATAATCTGAGTGGAGATAGTACTGATACAACTCTCAATAAGGGTGTTGCTTCTGTACTTGACCAATACAATGATTATGGTGATAAAGAGAACGCTGGATATACTGATGATGCTTCAATTGCTGATGCTAGTTTAAATGATGCTACGGCAGCTACTAGTTTAGACGATTAATTAAATAATCACAACAAATGGAAGGGAGGCGGTAGCGTCTCCCTTTCTTATTTTAGGAGAATCCAATGGATAACGAATTTGGTTTACAAGAACTGTATTCAGTGCAGTTAAAATCCACTTATCCTATAGAGATAAAAGGAAAACAGATAGCCGCAGGCGAAGTAATCGCGGCTTTTGACAAAATTCAAATTTCTAACTTTCAAGAAATTCATAAAGAGGTCGCCGCACAAGGCGGCTACTATAATCGAAAGTTAGTGGTTTGGAATAGGACTGAGGGCGTAAATTTAATTTTCACACAAGGTATATTCTCAAAAACGCAACTTGCGCTGATGAGTAATACTAAATTAATTAGAGTCGGTCAAAATCAAGTAGTACGAATAGCACAACGTGATGAATTAGAAACTGATAGTGAAGGGAAAATTACATTAACCCACGTACCTATAGATTCGTGGATTTTTGTTTATAATAAAAAAACAGGTGAGAAGTTGACGGGTATAGGATGGCCAGACCATACAAAACCTATACTAGAAACCCCTCTAGTCTATAAAGATGTTATTGTAGATTATGAATATGGATATGATAATGGTGCGGATGTAAGTTTCATTGGTGAAGATATTTTTGAGGGGTATGTAACGTTGGAAGGACGTACAAGAATTAAAGATGATATTACGGGTGAGACTCATACTGCAATTATCTATATTCCGAAATTAAAAATTACGTCAGCTTTCAATCTCACTTTAGGACAAAATGCACAACCAATGGTTGGGAAGTTTAATGGGACGGCTTTGCCAGTTGGGAGTGAGAAAAATTTAAGAGCCTTAGAGATATATTTTTTGGATGAGGATATAGATAGAGATTCCGAATGGCGTTAATTTTTAATTAACGTCATTTTTTATTGGATGGAATTAAGGAGGATAAGTAGATGAGCCAAGAGTTTAATATAGTTGGTAATCTATTATTAAAGGTTGATGGTGCAGAAGCCGGGTTAAATAGACTTAAAAGTGGTTTATCTAAATTAAAAATACCTGATAATTTAGATAAAAATTTAACTAAAAGTTTTACTAATTTAGATGGTATACTTGAAAGATATAAAACTCAACTTAGTAAAGGTTTTCAAACCAAAGGTGATGTTACTAATTTCGCAAAAATTGGTAAAGAACTAGACACAGAAATGTCTAAAATGTCTAAATATATGACTGAATTAACTGGTAAAACAATTGATTTTAAAGTTAATTCAGAACCCATTAGACAAGCAGAGCAACAATTAGAAAAATTACTTCAACAACAAGAAAAATTAACTAATGCTACTTTAAGTTTTAAAATAGATACTAAGACGGGTGGCGCTAGTATTAAGGAAATTTTAAAAGATATTGAAAAAATTGCTGGAGATACTGGTGCAGGTAGAGCTGCAAAAGCAGCGTTAGTAGAACTTCAATTAGGAAATGTTGATCAAGCTAAAGCTAAATTAGATGAGGTTATAGATTCATATAAAAGATTGGGCGTAACAAAAAAAGAAGCTGAAGTGGCGGGTACTGGATTAAATATTACACAGGCTGCTACTGAAGTAAAAACCCAGCTTGATGGCGCCTCAAATGGATTACAACAAGTTAAAAATGAAGCCATACAAACTTCCGATGCTTTAAATCAAATGCGTGGTGAACAAATTGGTAAGGCTGCAGATGAGTGTGTAAAACTTGCTAAAGGAATGGAAGAGACTGCAGCAGCTACCAATCAAGCAAATAAGGCTGCTCAAGAATATGCTCAGTCTTCTTTTAGTATGGCTAAACAAGTTGAGCAATTACAACAATCTACTCAATATTTCTTTAGCTTAAGAAATATGATTAACCTCTTAAAAAGAGGAATTAGTGATGCGGTACAAACTGTTAAAGAGCTTGATAAAGCAATGACAGAGACTGCAGTAGTTACCGATTTTAGTGTTGGTGATATGTGGGCGAAACTGCCTGAATATACAGCTAATGCTAATAAATTAGGGGCTACTATTCAGGATATGTATGAGTCTACAACCCTTTATTATCAACAGGGTTTAAATACTCAACAATCCATGGCAATTGCAACAGAGACTATGAAAATGGCTCGTATTGCAGGATTAGAAGCTAAAGATGCTACTGATATGATGACCGCGGCACTTCGTGGTTTTAATATGGAGTTGAATGAAACTTCAGCTGAACGTATTAATGATGTATATTCAAATTTAGCTGCAAAAACTGCATCTGATACTGAAGAAATTGGTAAAGCTATGCAACGTACCGCCTCAATTGCTCATTCTGCGGGAATGTCATTTGAGGGTACTGCGGCTTTCTTGGCTCAAGCAGTAGAAACAACAAGAGAACCAGCTGAAAATATTGGTACTGCAATGAAAACAATTGTTGCACGTTTCCAAGAAATGAAAAAGAATCCTCTTGAAATCACTGAAGTAGACGGAGAAGAAGTTAGTTATAATAAAGTTGATCAAGCATTACAATCTATTGGGGTATCGTTAAAAGATACTAATGGACAATTTAGGGAATTAGATAAAGTATTTTTAGATATTTCTAAACGTTGGGATAGTCTTAGTCAAACTCAACAAAGATATATAGCTACTATCGCGGCTGGTTCTAGACAACAGTCACGTTTTATTGCTATGATGGGCGATTATGATCGTACTGTTGAATTAATGAGTTATGCCAATGATAGTGCAGGTGCATCGCAAGAACAATTTAATAAAACTTTAGATTCTTTAGAAGCAAAAATTAATAAATTCCAAAATGCTTGGGATCAATTCTTAATGGGAATTATGAATGATTCCTGGGTAAAAGGATTTGTTGATGCTGGTACTACTATTTTAAAAACTGTTAATAGTATTATTGACGCCTTAAGTTTTGGTGGTAAGGCAAAGGGTTTAAAATCTTTATTGTCAATTGGAACTGCTGGTGTCGCCTTAAAAGCTGGCGGTAATTTAATTAATAAATTAATTGGTGGAGTAGGTGGTTTTATTGACCCAGCCTCTAGTTTTGGAAAAGGATTTTGGGGTGCAGGTAAGACCACACAAGAAGGTACACCAGCAACCGGTGTGGCCGGTAAAATTACTACTCCAATTGTTGCGAAATTAAATGAACTTATTGCAGTTACTAGAAAAGCTAATAATTTAAAAGATAACAATACACGAGTTACTTCAACGCTGGGACAGTATAAAAATGTTTCAGCTATGTTAAGGAATCCTAGTTCTCTTAATGTAAAGGATATTGGAACTTTATTTAATGGTTTATCTGATGAGCATGCATATACTGCTTTTAGAAATGCTCCAGGTACTATAACAGCAATGAAACAGGCTGTAGCAGGACAACTACCGGCGGAAATGCAATCAGTCGGTGGTCAATTAATGACCAATATTATTAGGGGAATGAAAAAAAAGGAAATTCCAGTAAAAAAGGGGGCTGAATTAATTGGAAAACCTCAATTATGGGGGAAATACTTAGGTACTGAAACAGCTCAGGAATTTTCTAAACAATATATTACAAGTCAAAAAGAGCTATGGAAGACTCAAACCGCAGATGCTAGAAGACAAGCTTGGATACGAGCTGGAGGTTCTGCCTTTGCTACTGATGAAGGGATTCAAGATTATTTAGCTAAAAATAAAAAATCTGATGTTACACAAAGCTTTATTTCTAATTATAAACAAATTCGAGAAGAAATGGAGTATTTGTCAAAAGCTCCTGTAGAATTAGATAAATTTCAACAATTAGCTAATAATGTAGGAACACTTGGCTCTAGATTTAGTTCAGCCGGTATGTCTCTACAGATGTTTGGTTCTCAATTAGGGCAATTATCACCAGCTTTAGAAGGTGTTGGTACGTTAATTACTCGAATTGGCGGTATGCTTAGTACTTTCGGAATGGGTATTTCTGGTATCGGTTCTATTGTTACTGGTGTTGGTGGGCGTATTTCTACTGCCATGAAACTTGCGAAAGCAACTAGCATAGGTGTGTCTGCTACAGGAGCAGAGGTAGCCAGTAATTTTATGGTTGGTCTTACTGGTGGTCTGTCTGCAGGACCGATTGCTGCTATAATTGCTGCAGTATTAGTTGGCGGTATAGCAATAGCCAAAGGAGTGGCTGACAAAAAAGCTCGTGAAGCTGGTGAAGAAGTAAGAGAAAACTTTGAACAGGGCTTTACCGAAACCAATAAAAAAATAGATTCAATTTCTGATTATAAAGATAGATTTAATGAACTTTCACAAGGAGTAGACCAGTTTGGTCACAATATAAATTTAACCGACGAAGAGTTCGATGAATATTTAACAATCAGTCGCGAATTACAAGAATTATCTCCTTCATTAATCAGTGGATACAATGCGGAAGGACAAGCTATTCTTCGTAAAGGTGCGGCGCTTGATGAAGTAATTGATAAACTTAAAGAAGAAAGAGATTTATCATTAAGAGATTATATAACTGATGATTCAATACAAAAATTAATTGGTGAATATAATACCTCTGATGCTTATAAGAGTCATAATACTATTAAAAAAGGTGACTATGGCATGGGGGATGCTTTTGACACCGAAAAATCAAGTATTTCAAAAGCCATTAAAGAAGCAGAATTAGAATGGTCAGATTTTTCACAGATTTTAGATGAATTAGGTATTGGTGGTGCAGAATCTATAAATGATTTAACAAATCAACAGCTTAGTATGATTACTGCACATTATACTGATATCATAAATAAAATTAAAGAATTCAATCCTCAAATTGAAGAAGAGGCAGAGGATGGTTTAAAAGAGGCTTTTGCTGAGACTAGTAATGCATTAGAAGATATTTTAACTGAGGGAGCTCCAATTGTAGATGCTTTACGCCAATGGATGGGGCAAGAAAAACTTGACGCTGTTGGTTTAGGGCTCAGTGAAGAATTTGTTAGTGGTTTTAATAGTGGCTTAGATGGTTTAATGCTTGAAGGATTAATCAATAATTGGAAGCCAGAAGAATATAAAGCTCAATTAAGAGATTATGCTAATGAATGGGAGCATTTAGCTGGTCCTACTTCAACTTATTCTACTATTCTTGCCGAAGCAGATGAAATACAACAACAATATCTTGACCATATAGGCGAAGACAATGCAATTCAAAATTATGAAAATGATGTAGAAGGATTAGCCAATCAACTTGAATTACTAGCAGAACAATATAAAGGAACCGGTACTGCGGGCGAAGTATTTGCAGAGCAGTGCCAACAACAGGCTAATAATTTACGTAACTATGCTACTGAAGGTGTTGTTAGTTTATCAGAGGCTTTAAACACTTTATCTGATGAATTTGCTTCTGCTCGTGGTGCTCAAGAACGATTCCAAAAGGCAACTGAAGGTGGAGATTATTATACTGCAGCCGAGGGATATAAAAGCATTATTGATACAATGCTTGATGAGAAAAATACCGTAGGTAATGGTTCAGATGGTTCTTTAACTTTTTGGGCTGGTGCAGATGAACTTTTAGGGCAAAAATATGTAGATAGTCATACAGCAAATGAAGTAGTTAAACAAGTAGAAAAAATTAAGGGTTGTTTTGAAGACGGTTTGCCTGGAATTCAACAATTTGGAGATTTATTAGTTGAAAATGCTGATAAATTAAAAGGTTTAGGCGAAATCAATGAAGATACTGGACAGTTTGAATTTAATTTTAAAAATCTTGATGACTTAGAAAAATATGCTGAATTATTGGGCATGTCTGAAGATGCTTTAGCTGCATTAATTGATAAAAGTCGTCAATATGTGCCTTGGAATTTAAGCGATCCTGGAGCGGTTCGTAAAGCTATAGAAGATAGTCAATATTCTATGGCGGGAGTTTCTACTAGAGGGGAAAATTTAGTTTATACATCAGAATCTCAATTTAGAGCTGAAGCTCGTCAGCAAGGTATTCGAGGTGACGATTATACAAAAACTAAAAGTGATGCAGAAGAACGTGGAGTTAGGTTTTTAAATGTTGAAAATTTAACGGCTAAAAATGGTGAGTATGCTAATCAAGTTTTAGATAATATTGGTTTAAAAGGAGCAGATAAAACTCTTGATAATGCAGTTGCTGCATTAACTAAAATGGGTTTTAGTTTGGAAGATCAACAAGCCATTCTGACTTCAACAGGTATTAAACTAGCTGATGAAGAAGTTTCTAAAGAACAAATCGAAAAGTCTTACAATGAACAAGCTTATGAATTAGAAAATCCTACAGTAACGGGTATTGCTACTGATACCAGTATTCTTGTAAGTAATACTTCTGCTATGCTTGCTGCGATGGGTATTTTAACCGAAGATGCTAAAAAAGAAATAGATCAAGCTACTAATGAAGATACTACTCAAGGATATATTGATAATTTACAAAATGCTTCTAATTTAAATGAACGTAATACTGCTCGAACAACCATGGAAGATAAAGTATCTGAATATAATGCTTTGGCTAATAAATTAGTTGAGGCGGGTCGTTCAGAAACTGATCCATATGTACAAAAACTTCGTGGAGCAGCAGATGCTTTACAAACTGAACTTGATGCAGAAGCAAAAAATTGGAATGATAAAGCAGTTGCAGCAAACCAATATTTAAAAGATAATAATATTATTCCACAAAGTGCAACACAAGAAGAACAAACTGCTATTCAAATGCATGCTGTAGATTTACAGAGTGCGATTGAGACTGGAGATGCGAATACTGTCATTGAAACTTTAAAACAGATTGAAACCGAAGGTAATTTAAGTGTTGAAACAATGATTGCCTTGGGTCAAAGTATTAGTGATTTAGGAGCAGTTGATAGTAGCTCAATTTTACATTTTATTAGTGAATATTATGAAAAATTAAAGTTAGCAAAAGAACAATCAAATCAACCTTTTGAAATTCAAACTAAATTTACTGGAGAAAAATTAGAAGATCATATTAATGCAGTTAAAGAATTTACCACTCAAGAATACGCTTTTTTAGTTCGAGCTGATGTTTCTGGGGATGAAAAAGTTAGTACCTTAATAAATTCTATAAATCAAGAATTTGGAAATGGTGATGAAGAAACAAAAACAGTTTTAATTCAAGCTGTCGCCGAAACTGCCAATGGAAATAAAGAGGGAGCTCATAGTATTTTAGCTGAGGTTTTTGGAGAAGATAAAGCGGAGATTATTGAGAAAAAAATTGATGTTTTATGTGATGGTAGTGTTGCTAATAAAGATGAGGTTATCAAAGCACTTGAAGGTGAATTAAAAGAAGTACCTTTAAATATTACAGGAAAAGCTAAAGCAGAAGTCTCAGTAGAATCTTTAAAAACTTCTGGTAATACAATGCATTATTCTACCGAAGTTAATACTGATGCTATTGATGACGCTAAATCAAAGGCATCAGTATTAACTTCGGTAGAATAATGCATTGTAT
>Ga0265301_10003358_pt1 | contig 17013 bp, 10 predicted proteins | sample AusTroGonzalo_MG_2_FD_193488 | JGI IMG/M metagenome (GOLD analysis project Ga0265301, IMG submission 193488) | Bovine rumen microbial communities from tropical cattle in Woodstock, Queensland, Australia - Gonzalo_04 | ecosystem: Host-associated > Mammals > Digestive system > Stomach > Rumen ... | reverse complement strand
CAGGAAGATCTTGCGGAAGCGGCTGTAGCCCCAGTTGATGGCCTTTGCTACATCCTCCGATCGTATATCTTTCTCGTAGTTGTTGTGGATGAACAGCAGTGCCTGATGGATGTCCTCCGTCGTCTCCTTCTCCTCGGGACTGGATGTATTGTCGTACGACGATATGTAGCCCAGCAGCATGTTCACGTAGCCGCTCAGCAACTGCTGATAGCCCTTCTCCATGTATTGGGCCGCCTTTATGCCCTGGTTAAAGAGCCATACGATGTCCTTGTTCATGGTAATGGGCAGGTGGAACAGCGGATGTCCTGTCGAGAAGAACCCGTTCTTTACCCTCATCTCTATGTTAGGCCCCCGGAATCCTATCCAGTATTCCTTCCATCCCGTTTTCTCGTTTGGGTGGTAGGTGTGGCGTTCCTGTGGGAAAAGCATCATCATATCGCCTGCCTTCACCTGCATCTCGCCCCCAGTCTCCGAGCGGAAGACACCCGCCCCCTTGGCGCAGTACACCAGCTGGTATTCGTCCAGCATACGTCCTGCTGCAGGCTGGAATCTGTATGACAGAGGATGTCCGGCAGGCGGATAGCTCTCGCCCGGCATAATCTCTTGGCTACCTACGCAGTTCACCGTCAGCCCCCAGTCCAGGTCATGCTCCACGGACGGGAGGTACTTGAAGTTCAGATGCTCGTTCTTGCGTGTCATAATGTATGGATAATAGCACTGATTCTTTCGCAAAGATAAGAATAATCCATGTAACATATCACCGAATTATTGGTTTTTTTTGAACCCAAACAGACGAAAATGCTATTAAATATCATATTTTGATGCACTAATGACAATAATTAAAGGTTTGATCCCTTGCATAGCCGTAATTTTGACTCAGATTTTACATAAAAACCTAATGATTAGCTATAAAATGAAGAGAATTATTCCGTTTTTGGTCTTATGGACCCTTCTTTGAGCATGTATGCACTCGAGGTCAATAATCTTAGGACACAGGCATACACCAATCCCATAGGCATCGACATTGCCATTCCCTCTTTCAGTTGGCAGCTCAGTTCCGCAGAACGAGGCGTTATGCAGACCTCTTACAGTATCAGAATCAGTACAGAACGTGATTTTAATAATATTGAATGGGAGTCGGGAGTTGTGGAGAGCAGCCAGTTGGCAGATGTTCAGGCCACAGGCTTTACGCCCAAGGCCCGAACCCGTTACTACTGGCAGGTAACGGTTACCGATAACAAGGGAAATACGTCTACCAGCACAGAAAGGGCTTACTTCGAGATCGGACTTAAAGCCACAACGGCCTGGAACAAGTCCAAATGGATAAAAGGTACGCGTACGCCTAAGAGCGGCGCCTCTGTTGCTGTTATCAAGGACTAGAAAGAAGTATCCCATAACGCCCACTACAGCTTGCACGGCGCTGACTGACTATACGGATAACCGGGGTCGCACTATCTGGTTCAACAGCTGTTACTATCGCGCCAATGTGCTGTGGGAAGGCGACCGCATGGGCATACGCGACATACATCTGTTTGACGAGAACGTAGAATCATACTACCTGCGTAATGTCTGTACCTCAAACGAATGTATCTACATGACATTGCCTATCGTGGATGGTTGCCTGTGGAGTACGGCAGACAATATGGCCAGCCTGCGCTTTTATGCTGTTAAGACAAGCGGCCGGTTAAGGGAGCTGAAGGGTGGTGAGCCTGTTATCACGCAGGCCAAGGGAGGCATGAGCGTGCGTTGGCCGTTGAAGGGCGATGATGGAGAAATCTGCTTGCAGCTGACTGAAGCTCGGATCACTGCCTTCTGTACCAACAAAACTCTTGCATGGTGTATGCAATTGAATGTGCAGCCCCAGTCCAAGCTTCCCTTCCAGACTATAGATGGCAAGACGCTGACGGCCACGCAGGAGGATTATCCATACCGTTTGTCTCTTGAGCGCGGTATCTTTCAAGACCTGCGCCAGAAGTCCGGATTGGTGTTCAGCATCCTTCCTGAAAAGGGAAAAGTGTCGATGAAGATGAAGTAAGAATCAGCTAAAGTCTAAAGCCTAAGGTCTAAAGTCTAAAGTCTGTTCTTCCTACCACCCTTCGGGCAGAACGATGTTTTCGATGTTGTGGGCTTTGCTGAATAATGGAGAGATCTCTTCGTCCGTGAAACCGGCGATGCCGCATCCAATGCGAGTAACGAGGAATGTCAGTTCCGGGTGCGCCTTGGCAAAGGCTATGAACTCATCCACATAGGGGCGAATGGTCTCCACACCGCCCTGCATAGTAGGTATGGCATAGCTCTGCCCTTGCAGGCCAACGCCCTGTCCCATGATAGCTCCAAACTTGCGGAGCGCCACGAGGGCCGCTCCTCCGCCATGCATACCGCCCAGGTTACTGCCAAAGACAAAAATCTCGCCCGGCTGTAGTTCCGTAATAAACTCTGGTGTAGTCCGTTTCTGTGTCATTGTCCGATGATTTATTCTGCCTCTGATGCAAAGTTACGAAAAACGAGTGAAAAGCCAAATTTATTTGAGGTATTCCGAGTGCCAAGTAAGTTCGGCATAGCCAAAGTTACGAAAAACGAGCGAAAAGCCAAATATATTTGAGGTATTCCGAGTGTTGCAACCAAGACAATGGTTAGAATGGAATGGTGTACCCCAGTTTTGCAGCCTCGGGAGTCTGCACGTGCTACCCCCAGGAGTCTACACGTGTAACCTCGAGGAGTGTGCAAATGTAGGCTCATCATTAACCCTTGTTTCTGAACATGAGGAAAACATGAGGCGCTCCTTAGGTGGTTGTGGCTAGGAGCAATTATTTCTCAAAAACTTTTGTTGTTTCGGATTAATGCTTTATTTTTGCAGTTATAAACGTGAAAAACCTAAACTGTTTTTGTCTATGAATTTAATGAGGAGAATAGTATTCGTGATTTTTGCAGTGCTGTCATCAATATCTTGTATAAAAGCTGAAAAAGTGACAGTCACAGTTACCAATGCCGGAGAACTCAGCCATGCAATTGAATCAGTTCAAGAAACAACGATTACTAATCTGACTATCAAGGGTAAGTTAGGTGGAACTGATCTCGCCTATATTCGAACTATGAAAGGAAAAATCAGTTCACTAGAGGAACTAGACTTGAAAGATGTGACGTTAGTAGATGACGGAGAACCTTATTACCATTATTCTTTTAGAAGCGATGCCGTCTGGTATACCAATCACATTCGCTATTTCATTTCCAAAGAAAGGAAACATGTGAAATGGTCAGATAATATGACTCAGGCTGGTAATCTTTATGATGATTACTACGATTATAATTTAGCTGGGGCATTTCAAGGAATGCTCCTAAGACGAATTGTTCTGCCTTCTTCTTTGAACGAAATCGGGCAAGATGAATTCAAGAAGTGCACAAAATTGGTTGAGATTGTGATGGGAAGCAAACCTGTGTTTGTTGGTGCAAATGCTTGTGAAGAATGTACAAGTCTTGAGCGCATACCCGAGTTGGACAATGTAATAGAAATGAAGGAACATGCCTTTAGGAACTGTGCTGTACTTAATCCGGATATTGGACTATCGTTGCAGCAACTTGATAGTATTCCTGCCTATGCATTTGAAGGGTGTCGGATGTTAGCGGAAGTTACTCTCTCGTCTACGCTTCAACATGTAGACCAGATGGCATTCTATAATAGTGGTATAAAGAAGTTGAAACTTCCTAATGACTATACCCAATACGGGAGCAAGGCCTTTGCTAGCTGTTCAAACCTCATTGACGTTGACGTTCCCAAGAATCTTTGTAGAATTCCCTACGACTTGTTTATGGGATGTCCTTGGTATCAGAATCCTAGTAGAGTTGTGGGAGGTGTCAGATTCGTGGGTAATATAGGAACTGAAATCGACCAAAATGCCCCAAAGTTGTATTTTAAAGATTCTGCAGTGGGTGTGGCCGACAATTTCAATGGAAACGGAACAGATGAAAAGAGTAAAGATAGTCCTGTGGAAATCAACCTCACACCTACTATACGATATATAGGTACTTGTGCCTTTAAGGATATGGAGATCCAAAAGATTACGCTAACTAATGTAGAAGAAATTGGTGATTATGCATTCTGTGATTGTACAAACCTGGAAGAGGCCACCTTATCAACATCGCTCAAGAAAATTGGTAAAGAGTCATTCAGGAATTGTAAATTGAAAGAGGTGACAATTGCAGAGAGTGTAAAGGATGTAGGTGATGCTGCTTTTATGTCGAACACTGCGCTCCAGAAGGTGATATATCAAGCAGATAGCATAAGCGGCAAAAGTGTTTTTAGTACCTGCACGTCGCTAACTGACTTGGAAATAGGACCGAAGGTACGTTGCATTTCCCAGGCGATGTTTTATGGTTGTGTGAATTTACGGGAGATTGTCATTCCAGAAAGTGTTAAGACAATTGATAACCACGCCTTTGAGGGGTGCACGAATACGCGAAAGTTAGTGGTAGGTAATGGAGTGGAGCGTATTGTTGCTCAGGCTTTTTATAAGACGGACAGTTTGGAAGAGATAGTGTATCTTCCAGATGCAACTGTTCCGTTGAATTTGTTTGCATGTCATCCGAAACTAGAATGTGTGACGATTGGGCCTAAGGTAAGGAATCTTGGTTCGAGTCCGTTCGCAGACTGCCCAAATATCCGAAGAGTAAACTTTGAAGCAGAGAATTTAGAAACAAAATATATGTTTGCATCTGCTCAAATCGAACAGATTGTATTTGGGTCATCTGTAAAGATAATCCCAGAAGCAACTTTTGAAAATTGTATCTGTCTAAAGGGGCTGGAGCTCCCTGAGAGTCTTATAGAGGTAGGCAACATGGCATTTCAAGGCTGTGATTCAATCAAGAAATTAAGTATTGGCCGTCAGTTGCAAACCGTAGGATGGCATGCTTTCTATTGTATGGGATTGGAGGAAGTCTATTATAACGCTGCAAATCTTATCAGTGTAAGCAGAGTTGATGGTATCTTTCCAGGACATCCCAAAGTGCATACAATTGTTTGTGGGCCAGATGTACAATCACTTCCATCAAGGGTGTTCCGTGACCTCGACTCATTATATACCCTGACGTTCGGTGACAATATAGAAACTATTCAATCGTCAAGTGTCTACGAATGTCCACGTCTGAAGAATATATGCATCGGAAAGAATACTAAGCGTGTAGAACTGCTATTTGAAGGATGCGACAGTCTCCAGAACTTGTATTATAATGCTATTTGTATGGAGAAGTTTAATCAGCCATTTGATCTTAGAGGGCAATTGACTAATGTTATATTTGGACCTGATGTCAGAGAGATTCCTGAAGATGCATTTATTGGTTCATATAAGTTAAAACATATCGTTTTAAATGAAGGTCTAGAAATAATAGGAGGCTGCGCTTTCTATAATTGTCCAGAGTTGGAAGATGTTACTATTCCATCCAGTGTAAAAACAATAAAATACTTGGCATTTGCAGAATGCCCAAACATAAAGCGTGTGGCTTCTTGTTATGTTCAGTCGCCAACACCTTTTGGAAAGGATGTTTTCGATGAGACTACATATGCAAGTGCAAAACTCTATGTGCCTGTAGGAACAGTGGAAATGCATAAAAACACTCTGGGGTGGATGAATTTCTATGATATTATAGAGGACGATAGTATTATTGATGCTTTAGATGGAAAAACGAGTATAACTCGATTGGATTCAGTTTACAGTATAGAAGGGTATATGACAGATCTAAAGAGTGGCCTAAACATTATTCGTATGAGTGACGGAACTGCCAGGAAGGTAATCATTAAGTAGGTTTCAGTTGGAAATATTGCATAAGATGGGGAAAGGTGAAAACAAGTGATTTTCACCTTTTCTTTTTGCTCTTGAATAGGATGGTCTTAATGACTTGTTCGGATGGTCCCCATGAGTTATTCAAATAATCCTTTAGGGGGTAAAGAGATTATCCGAATGAGCTGTTCCCCTTATCTTAATGAGTCATGGAGATAAAGGGAATGAGGCAAAGGCTACATGCTATTAGTTTGCACGCAGAATACTCCTTGAATTCAGCGTAAATTCAAGGCGTTTGCACGCAGAATACTTTTTAACTTGATTCCTGTCCATAATCAACTTACTTTTTGTGCTTAATCAAGTTGATTTCTTTGTCTAATTTAGTTACTTTTCTCTGCTATGTGTGGTATTCTCTTCAAATCTTTGTACCTTTGTGTACCATTTAGATTTGAATCCATCCAATGAAGAGAGAGACCTTTGAGCGGCAGCGAGCATTCGCGGGTGAGCTGAAGCCTTCAATGAAACGGCGTTCCCTAGATCATGATTACCATTCACGCCATATATACATGATAACCCTTGCAGTTGAAGGGCGCCGTCCTCTGTTGGGGCGTCTTGTGGGGGATGTTGCTGCTGAACGTGGGACGGCTGACTATCCTCATGTGGAGCCTACGCCCCTTGGAGCTGCTGTTATGGATGTGTGGAACACTATCCCCACATACCACCCTGGGGTGGAACTGATTGCCTTCCAGCTTATGCCGGATCATATTCATGGCATTCTCTTTGTTACCCGTTATCTGCCAGAGGGGCTGGGGAAGGTTGTCCTTGGGTTTAAGCAGGCATGCAATAGGGAGTACCGGAGGTTGGTTTTGGATGTTGCTGTGGCACAGCAACAAACGGGACAGAGCCAGCAACAAACAGGACAGTGCCAGCAACAAACAACCCAGCAACAGCCTCTTGACCGCTATCATGGGCTTTTATTTGAGCGTGGATACAATGATAGTATTTTGCTGCGTGAGGGACAGCTGGAAAACATGAAGCGCTATCTTGCTGATAATCCTTTCCGCTTGGCTATGAAGCGGGCTAGGCCTGAGTTCCTGAGTGTGCGGTTGGATGTTAATGTTTGTGGTAGCATTTGTTCCGCCGTTGGCAATCTATCCCTGTTATCGGCCCCTCGTAAATTGCGTGTGCGTATATCACGTAGCATAGACCCTGCCTTGCTGGAGCGCGAAAAGGAAAGCCTGCTGGCAGCTGCTCGCGAAGGTGCTGTACTTGTCTCCCCGGCAATCAGTCCTGGGGAGAAAGCTATCACGCGTGCTGCCTTTGATGAGGGCTTACCCCTTATCACTCTCCTTGATAATGGATTAGACCCGATGTCAAAACCCAGCGGTGAACGTTTTCGTGCCTGTGCCGAGGGACGTCTTCTGCTCCTTTCGCCCTTTCCGCACAGGAATAATCACATCACCATCTCGCGTGCTACCTGCGAGACCTTAAATGCCCTTGCTTGGGATATCTCTAAACTACCGTTATGAAGCAGAAAGTGATTCTGATAAAGAGGCATCCGATGGGGGGAACATACCTGGCGATATGCCTGTTTGGGTTTGTCTTTGCGGTGAGGCCGCTGAGCGAGGTGGAGTATAACCACGAGCGGATTCATGCGGCACAGCAACGCGAGCTGCTGTACCTGCCGTTCTTTCTGTGGTATGTGGCGGAATGGCTGGTGCTGCTGCTGAAATACAGGGACAGTAAGCAGGCGTACTATAACATCCGGTTCGAGAAGGAGGCATATAACCATCAGAAGGACCTGCAATACCTGAAGAACAGGAAACACTATCATTATAAATAGCATAGGAATAGAAAGAAGACAGCCTGTTGTGTTACGCTTCACAACAGGCTGTCTTGTGTATGGTGTATGCTACCCGCAGGGTGGGGTAGCAAGAGGGGTTACTTCTTCTTTCCCTTGGGAGCCTTGGTGAGGTCGAGCACGCGGACGTTACGGAACTTGAGGCCGGCACCATGACCGAGGAAGCCGATATGACCGGTCTTGTTGAACATACCGGGGTGGTTCTTATGGTCAACGGTGTAGGGGTTGTTGTCGCTGCCATCGGGAGCTACGTTATGGCCCTGGCAGGCTTCCTTGATGTCGCCATCCACGATGACCTCGCCATTAACGGTTACGGTGATGTGGTTGCCCTGAACGCGGATCTCTTCCTCGCTCCACTCGCCCAGAGGCTTGTGCTTGATGCGCTTAGCGGGGATGACACCATATACGGAGCCGTGAACCTGATACTCGCGCAATCCGGCATACATGGGGGCGTCGTGATCCAGAATCTGGCACTCGCACATACCATGGTAAGCTGCATCTACGCCCATAGGAGTACGGATACCTACGCCATTATTGACACCAGGACGCAGGAAGCAGAACTCGAAGCGGAAGACGAAGTCACGATACTCCTTGGCTGTGTACAGGTTGCTCTCGTTGCCATAGTTAGCTGTTACGTTGATGCAACCGTTGATGGGCACGTAGCCTACCTTGTTGCCAACGAAGTTATCCAGGTTTGTACCATCGAACAGCAGCTCAAAGCCCTGTGCCTTTTCCTCGTCTGAGAGAACATAGACGGGTGAGGGCTGCAGCTCGGAGATAATCTTCTTGAGCTCGTCTACGGCATAGCCGTCGTCGGCAGTACCATGAGCTTTATAGAGGGCCATAGCCTTGGTGAGGTTCTCCTTTACTACGTCGTATTCGATATCCTCTGTGGTCTTGTTGATAATGTCCTTTTCGGCTGTGGCAGCGATGTAGCCCAGGTTCTTATCGTCGAGATACTTACCTGCCAGCAGGAAGGCGTTGCGGTTAGGAGTCTTGCCCAGGAAGTTGAGGATGACCTCTTTCTGCTTATCGGTCTTGGCAAGCTGCATGGCTGTGTTCAGACCCTCGTAGCGTGAATCGGCATTCTTCTGATAGTTGCCCATCAGGTTGATGTAGCCGTTCAGAGCATTGTTGTCGCCAGCCTTGGCTGCATTCAGCAATGGAGCGGCTGCCTTCAGGTTGGTGCTACGTAGGAGTGCATTGATGGCAGCCTGTGAGCCTATCTTCTGGAGCTCGTCTACAGATTCGTTGGTATTGGTGGCAGCCAGGATGGGGAAGAAGCGTTCCTGATTAGTGGCCTTCTTCATCTGGGCACTTACGGCCTCGTACTGCTCCTTGGCGCTCAGGCTCTTGAGGCTGGCAGAGAGTGCCTTCTGGTAGTTGCCTACCTGAGCTGCGCTGGCAGCATCCAACAGACCTGAAACCTTGCTGATATCTTCCTTGCTGACAACACCGGTGAGGGCCTGCAGGGCTACGGGGTTCTCCTTGGCCAGATCAAAGACTGTGGGGGCAGCACTCTTGATGCATTTGGCAGCAGCCAACTCCAGCAGTCTGTTCTGCTGCTGGCCTGTGCTGGCCTTCAGAGCCTCTGTCACCTTGCCGGTGAGGTCGCCCTTGAAGCTGAGCAGAGCGCTGAATGCCTCTTCCCAATAGTTGCCACCCAGCTGGTCAATCAGTGTGGAAACAACATCGTCGCCACCAATCTTGCCCAGAGCCTCGATGGCAGCCACGGTGGGCTTGCCACCCTGAGCGAGTGCCTTGGTGAGGAAGGCCTTCTGGCTTTCAACCTTGTTGTCGCCCAACCAGTTGATAATGTCGGCCTTACCTTCCTCTGTCTGAGACTTGTACTTGGCAACTACCTGCTTAGCCAGATCGTCGGTAACCAGATTGTTGGCGGTAGCAAACTTCAGTGCTTGCATACGCAGGGCATGATCTTTGCTCTTGAGGGTCTTTACGATAGTAGGACCGGCATTAGCGCCCAGCTTCATCAGATTGTCATAAGCCTGGGCATAAGGTGCGGCACCGGCATGCTGCTCGAATTCGATAGGCTTCTCGTCGCCAGCCAACAGACGGATCTGTGACTGCAGGAACTGCTGTACGTACTGGTCTGGAGCCTTGGGGGCAGCAGCACGGAGTCCGTCCAGAACGGCCTGCTTGTACTTGGTGTTGGCAGAAGCATAGTTGGTAACACCATTGATGGCGTACTCCAACAGGTTGTTCTTGGCCTTCTCGGTGGGCTGCATCATGCTAACCAACAGTTGGATAGACTGAGGGGCAGCCTTGGCAATATCTTCCATCTCGCGATTGAAGTCGGTCTGATTCTGCAATGGCATCAGTGCCAATGCATCCTGCACAATGGTTTGTGTAGTTCTCTGCCTTGCATCCTGTGCAAAGGCGGGAGCGGTGTTGACCGTCAGCATCAGAACGGCCAGCAACAGTATGTTAAATATCTTCTTCATTGTAATTGATAATTGAGGGCGCTATGCGCCAATTGAGAATTGAGAATTATTTGATTCTTCACTCTTCACTCTTCATTCTTCATTCTTCACTTCCTTAAATCATCTTCCCCCATTCGCCGCGCATAGGCTGGTTGATAAGCAGGTTGGCAGCATCGTCGCCTACGAAGAGCTGCGTCTTGGGGTCGAAATGAAGGGTACGGTTCAGACGCAGGGCGCAGACACCCATATTGACGATGGTGGCACTGTGATGACCATTGGTCTCGTTCAGGGCGAACTGACGGCGGTTGCGAACACACTCCAGGAAGTCGGTGTTGCGAGGCTCGGGATCGGGCAACTCGTTGATAATCTCCTGCACATTGGGGATGGTGCACTCGAATCCCTTGTAGACCTTGCCCTTGGGGCCTTCGATATAGGGAACCTTGCCCTCGCTCTCGAAGCCTTCGCCCTCGAGGATAATCTGACAGCCATCCTCGTAGGTGTAGGTGATGGAACGCCAGATACCAACGGCATCGGGATGCTGCTGAGGAGCATCTATCTCGACCTTAACAGGGAAGGTGTCGTCCTTACCCAGGATATACTGAACGGGGTCTATGTAGTGCTGACCCATATCGGCCAAACCGCCACCGTCGTAATCGAAGTAACCGCGGAAGGTCTGGTGTGTACGGTGGATGTTATAGGGCTTGTAGGGAGCCGGGCCCAGCCAAAGGTCGTAATCCAACTCCTTGGGGATAGGCTGCACTTCCAGATTCTCTTTTCCTACCCAGTAGAACTTCCAGGTGAAACCTGTAGCACCGGAGATGCGCACCTTCAGGGGCCAGCCGAGCAGACCGCTATCCACCAGTTTTTTCAGGGGCTTAACATCGGTACCCAAGCCATAGAAGGTGTCCTTGAAGCGGAACCAGGTGTTCAGACGGAACACACGGGCATTGCGCTTGACAGCTTCCTCTACGCGCTTACCCTCGCCAATGGTTCGGGTCATAGGTTTCTCACAGAAGATATCCTTGCCGGCATTGGCAGCCTCAACTGACATCAGTCCGTGCCAATGGGGTGGGGTGGCAATGTGAACAATATCCACATTGGGATCATGGATGAGGTCGCGGAAGTCGTGATAGGCCTTCACGGTCTCGTTAAAGTTTTTCTTGGCAGCGGCAACGGCAGACTCCAGGTGTTTCTGGTCTACGTCGCACACAGCTACCAGACGACAGGACTGGTCGCTGGCAAAGTGGTGACCTGAACGTCCTATACCGCCTACACCGATGATACCACGTGTAAGCTGATCACTTGGAGCAACAAAGTTGTTGGCTCCACCCATCTTACCCATCACTTCGCGAGGCAAGATGCTGAACAGTGCCGATGCGGCAGCTGTCCTCTTAAGAAAAGATCTTCTGTTTAGTGCCATAATTGGGTTGTTTTCATAGATAATTTACGTTTACGTGAGGCAAAAATAAAAAAATCTAAGGAAACAACCAAGAAAAAACTATATTTATTCTGTTTCTTCTTTGGGCTTTTCTGCTTCTTCGCGTTTTGGTACTTCTTCTTTAGGCTTTACCTTATCAAAAAGCTTATAAGTGGTGCGCAAAACCTTGAATTCGGTACGTCGGTTATAGGCGTGACAGATTTCCTGTTTCTCGACCTCCTCAAGGCGCAGGATGAAGCTCTCCGTGAGTGTGTCGCCTTCGTGCAGGAAGTCGTTCTGCTCGGCCATCTTGCGGGTGACTACCTTGGGACGTTTCTCGCCATAGCCAACGGGGGTGAGACGTTCTGCCTCGATGCCATGTGCAATGAGGTAGTTGACTACACTCTCGGCACGGCGCTGGCTGAGTTTCTCGTTATATTCATCCTTGCCACGAAAGTCGCAATGCGAAGAAAGCTCAATGGTGACATTGGGATTCTCGTTGAGCAGGTCGACCAGGCTGTCCAAAGCCTGTGTGCTGTTTACGGTAAGTGCGGCACTGTCGAACTCGTAGAACACGTTACGGATAAGCACGGGGTTGTTGATGCTGGCCAGCGGGAACTGCAGGACAAACTCCTGACTGACACTGCTGGTGTCTACGTGCAACTCCTCCTTGTGGTTCAGGTAGCCGGTGCAGGTGCCCAGGAAGACGTAATCCACATTGGGCGTCACCTCCTGTACGAAAGAGCCGTCGCCATGCACGCTGAGTTTCTGGTACGTACCGTCGTTGCCCACCATATAGACCAGTCCTTCGGGCAACTCGTAGCCGTCCTTCTCGTAGACCCATCCCTTGACGGTATGCACAACATCCGGACATTCAAAGGACATGATATGATCCCATCCGCGTGCATCGCCTCGATTGGTTGAGAAAAAGCCGCGATTGTGCAGCCCTTCGAAGGTCATGCCGAAGTCGTCTCCGTTGCTGTTCATGGGCACCTTCAGGTTATCAATCTGCCAGGTGTCTGCTATGGTATCGCGTCTGGCCCTGAAGATGTCCAATCCGCCCATACCCACATGTCCGTTGCTGGAGAAATAGAGGTCGCCATTCGGACGAAAGGCAGGGAACATCTCATCGCCCTCGGTATTGATGGGTTCGCCCAGATTCTCCACACCGCCCAGGCCGCCGCCCTCTGTCAGGGCAATGCGCCATATATCCTTTCCGCCCATGCCGCCTGGCATGTCGCTGGTGAAATACAACCATCTGCCATCGGGCGAGACGGCAGGATGTGCATAACTGGAAAGGGTGTCCTTGGTAATCTGCAGCAGCTGCGGCTTGCTCCATGTTGCATCGCTGCGCTGGCTGGTGTATATCTCGGCATAACGGGGATAGTCGGCATCGTAGGTGCAGCGGGTAAGGTACATGGTCTTGCCGTCTGGCGAGAAGCAGCAGGCGCCCTCCTCGTAGTCGCTGTTCAGCTCGCCCTCGGCTATCTCGGGTGCCCCCCATTTGCCCTTGTCGTCTTTCTTGCTAAAGAAGATATCGCTGCTCTTGGTGCCGGTGATACCGCTAATCTCGTTTCCAGTGGCCTGTGGGCGTGTGGTGGTGAGGAATATCTGGTCGGCATCGGTGCCCCAAAGCATAGGCGAGAAGTCAGCACGACGGCTGTTCAGGATGGGCTCCTTCTTTATGGTGTACAGCGTGGGTTTCTTCTTCCAGATAGGAGCCTGCATACATCCCTGCACGCCATTGACGGCAAGAGGGGCTTTGGGCACCATCTCCAGATAGGTGTTATAGCTCTTTATGGCAGCCTTGTAGTCGCCCTGCTTCTGTTGCAACTGCCCCAGATAGAGCCATGCAAGGGTGTCAGGATATTCATATCGGATGGCGTTCTGATAGGCACCGACGGCCTTGGCCGTATAATTGATCTTCCTGTAGCACTCGCCCATCTTCCAGGCTGTCATGCCACGTTTCGCCTTGTCTGTGGTCTTGGTGCGGGAATAGGCCTTCTTGTATTCCGAGGCAGCAAAGGTGTACTCGCCAATGGCATAGTACTGGTCGCCCTTCTTCAGGTGATTGTCGGCACCACAAGAAGAGAGCAGGCATCCTCCTATAACAGCTATAAGAAGATAAAAGGAGATAGAAGGAGATAAAAGACAATTGTGTTGTCCTCTATCTTCCGTCGCTGATAAGTGGTTGTCTTCCTTTATCTTCCTATATCTACCTAACATATTAAACGTGAAGTATTCTATATAATAACGTATGAGACCTACTTTTTATTGCCCTTTCTTGTTTTTACTGGCTCAACGGTTACACTTATCTGGCGTGGATTCCTGTCGTTCATGACAGATTTGACGATATCCGTCACCATCTGCTTGAGCTCCTCCAGGAAGGTCTGAGCCTGGTAATCCTTGCGTTCTATCATCCTCAGTTTCTTCTCCCAGAGACCCGTCAGCTCGGCGCTCTTGAGCAGCTCCTCGTGGATAATCTCTATCAGTTCCACTCCAGTGGGAGTAGCCCAGAGGCTCTTCTTCTCCTTGCGGATATAATGGCGGCGGAAGAGTGTTTCTATGATGGCAGCGCGTGTACTGGGTCGGCCGATGCCGTTCTCCTTCAATGCATCGCGCAACTCCTCGTCCTCTACCATCTTACCGGCCGTTTCCATAGCGCGGAGCAGGGTCGCCTCGGTATAGGGCTTGGGCGGCGTGGTCCATTTGTCTGTGAGCGAGGGGATGTGCGGACCGCTCTCGCCCTTCTCGAAGACGGGGAGAAGTCCCCCTTCGTTCTCTCCCGAGGGGGAGGGGCTTTTCTCTTCTGATTCAATCTTTTTGAAGACAACCTTCCAACCCTCGTCTGTCGTGACGCGTCCGTTGACGCGGAAGAGTACAGATTCCTCCTCGCCCTTCTTCACCTCGCCGATAACGGTGGTGGTCTCGAAGAGGCAGTCGGGATAGAAGGCAGCGATAAAGGCGCGGGCAATCAGGTCGAACACCTTCCACTCCATCTCCGTAAGTCCCTGGGGCGCAACACCTGTGGGGATGATGGCATGGTGGTCGGTAACCTTGCTGTTGTCGAATATCTTCTTGCTTTTCTTCAGCGGCTTGCCGCCCAAGGTCTTAACGATCTCGGCGTAAGGTTGCGCGCCTGCGTTCTTGGTGATGTACAGGCCGTTCATAATCTGAGGGCACTTGGGGTAGACATCATCGGGCAGGAACGTAGTATCAACACGCGGATAGGTAGCAAATTTCTTCTCGTAGAGACTCTGGATGAGGTTCAGTGTCTGGTCGGCACTGAAGCCGAACTTCTTGTTGCAATCAACCTGCAGGCTGGTCAGGTCGTAAAGGCGGGGCGGTGTCTCGAAGCCCTTCTTCTTCGTAACAGAGAGAACGGTAAAGGGGTTGTCCTTGATGGCCTCCAGAACATCCTTGCCCTCCTGTTCGGTGGCATATTCCATCTGGCGGTAGATGGGGCCTTTGCTCTTCAGTGTCTTGCCCTGCTTGGCTGCCTCGGCTATCTCTGCAGCTTCCTCGGCTTCGGCTTCCTCGTCGCGCATGATGGCGCTGAACTTGACATCCCTGTATAGGGTAGAGAGTATCCACGACTGGCGGGGGACGAAGTTCTCTATCTCCTTCTGGCGGTTGACAATCAGTGCCAGGGTGGGTGTCTGCACGCGACCCACACTCAGCACCTGATGTTTGCCAAAGGCATATTTCTGGGTGTAGAGGCGTGTGGCGTTCATACCCAGCAGCCAGTCGCCGATGGCACGCATCAGTCCGGCCTCGTAGAGGCTCTGGTATTCCGACTGGTCTTTCAGTTTCTGGAATCCTTCGCGAATAGCCTCTTCCGTAAGGCTGCTGATCCAGAGGCGTTTCACGGGGCATTTGGCCAAAGCCTTCTGCATCACCCAACGCTGGATAAGCTCACCTTCCTGGCCGGCATCACCGCAGTTGATGATCTCGTCGGCCTGACTCATCAGGGAGGCTATGGTGTTAAACTGTTTCTCAACGCCCTTGTCAGCCTTCAGCTTAATGCCGAAACGAGGCGGAATCATGGGCAGTTGGCTTAGGCTCCAGCTCTTCCAGAGCGGAGTATATTCATGAGGTTCCTTCAGCTCACAAAGGTGGCCGAAGGTCCATGTTACCTGGTATCCATTGCCCTCCATATATCCGTCGTGCGAGGTATTGGCCCCCAAGACGTGAGCTATATCGCGGGCTACAGATGGTTTCTCAGCTATACAAACAATCATTTATATATATATTTTTTTTAAAGTTGGGCGTTCAGCCGTTCGGGGGCCGCCACCTTCTTCTTTCGTTATAACGTTATTTCGTAATCTCGACTCTCCCTCTCCTTGGGAGAGGCTGTCCCTAATCTTGGCCGTTGGCCGTTGGCCGTTGGCTATTGGCTATTGGCTGTTGGCTTAAGCTCTTTAACCTATAACCTTTAACCCTATAACCTTTAACCTTTAACCGTTATTAATCCCTAATCCCTAATCTCTCTAACAACGCTGCGTACCGTTCGGCCACCTTCAGGTTATGATGGTGTTTCTGCACGAAGGCTACGGAGTCGCGTTTGGCTTGCGCCAGCCTTTCGGGATGCAGCACCAACTGCTCGAGTTGGCGGTATATTCCTTCTGCGTCGCAGGGCAGGTCAATCATAGGGAACAGCTCCTTCTCGCCCAACAGCTCGTATGCCTCAGGAACAGCAACGGTAGCTGCCACAATACCCTTGGACATCGCCTTGAGGGCATTCATGGCGTAGCACGTATACAGTTGGTCGATAAGTACATCGCTATTATCCATCAGTCGGCAATATTCGTCGTAGGGCACATTCTCGGCTTTGTTGATAATCACCCTGTCGGGGTAATCGTCTCGGAGCTGTTGCAGCACAGGCCACAGGATGTCGGTACCTTTCTCGTCGCCACGTTCCTTCTGTATTCCTATGAAGAAGCGAACTGGCCCAGTGGCCTCCTGGATATCAACGGGTGTCTCCGGCATATCCATGGATAAGGGGACGAAGCAGGTCTTCTCTGGGAAATAATGATGCAGGCAGGCCCAGTATTCGTAGCCCGTCCCTATGAGCAGATGGCTGGTCTCAGTCATGTGCTGACTCAGTCTTACCACATCGGGCTGGTTGAGCCACATATCAGCCATGCTCACGGCAAATTCGTTGGTCCGTTCCTGCTCTCCGATATTGAAGTCGCTGCTCCGGAACAACTTGGCCTCCTTGCATCCCTTGACGTAGTAATGACTGATTCCGAGGACGGTGGTGATGGTATATCTGTTGCGCTTGCGGATGTAATCATAGAAGAAACGCTTCAGATTAGGTTTGAACTCCATCATGAACTGCCCATTGAAGTCCACAATGTCGTACCCCCTGAGTTTGGGCAACAGCAACAGCCATCGAAGCAGGTAGATGACGGCACCCAGTTTGCCCGGCCCGCGCTCTATGCATATATCCACGTGCATACGGCGCCATCCGCCACCGGTACCTACGACCAGTGCCTCGTGACCAAGCTGTCGCAAGCCTTG
>Ga0265301_10003357_pt1 | contig 17017 bp, 18 predicted proteins | sample AusTroGonzalo_MG_2_FD_193488 | JGI IMG/M metagenome (GOLD analysis project Ga0265301, IMG submission 193488) | Bovine rumen microbial communities from tropical cattle in Woodstock, Queensland, Australia - Gonzalo_04 | ecosystem: Host-associated > Mammals > Digestive system > Stomach > Rumen ... | reverse complement strand
CTCCACGCAATTTCATATATGGGGGAATTCCCGAGTGGCCAAAGGGGGCAGACTGTAAATCTGTTAGCAGTGCTTTCGGTGGTTCGAATCCACCTTCCCCCACCAATCCCGAAGTTGAAAAACTTCGGGATTTTTCTTGTTTTGCGGGCAAAACGGGCATTTTTTAGCCAATTATGTTAGGCGTTTTCTTGAGCCTTAACGCAGTACCCGTTAAAGTACCCGTTAATGGCTGTCACGGAGTAGAGCAACTGACTTCGATTGGAACAACTGTCACGCGCTCGCGGTCATTGCGCCTTCCCTCACAGAGCGAATGAAGGCATCCATCCGGTTGGCGCTTTCCCGTTTCATTCCCATCGTCGCGTGGGCGTAGGTGGAAAGGGTAAAGGCGGCGGTTGCGTGACCGAGGTTTTCCTGCACCGTTTTGATATCGTCGCCCGCCTGCAGGCTGTTGATCGAAAACGTGTGCCGCAGATCGTGGAACCGAAGTTCCGGCATCCCGAGACTGCTCACGATGCGCTTGAAGTTCACCCAAAGGGTTTTGTTGTTGATATACCGTCCTAGCCGCGTTGTGAATACAAGATTTTCGTGATTGTCCCAGGCTGCGCCAACTGCTTCTGCCCATGCTTTCTGCTGTCGTTGCTGTTCTCGCAGCGCATCCATAACGGCGCTTGCAACAGTCAAGGAACGCGGTCTGCTGTTTTTGAGCGGGGAGAAGTGGTATTCTTTCTCGCCCTTCGCTCGGTGGTGCTGCTTATTGATCAGGATCGTCCCTTTCTCAAAGTCAACACAATCCCAGGTCAGGCCGAGCAGTTCTCCTTGACGCAGACCCGTAAACAGCGCAACGAACAGCGGCAGTTCATACTCGTCTCCTTCGATGGCGCGGAGGAATACGCTCACATCGTTTGCGTCCATAATTCGGAGTTCTTCTTTCTCGGTCTTCGGAAGCGTCGTGCCCTCTGACGGATTGATGCGGAGATAGCCGTTGATCTTTGCCTGCTCCAACGCGCCGTGCAGCGCGCCGTGAACGTTCTTGACCGTCTTGGGAGACAGACCCCGTTCTGAGATCAGACTGTTGTAGAGATGCTGGATCTGGTGGGTTGTGAGCTTGTTCAGGCGAATCTTGCCAAGCGTCGGCTTCAGATGGATTCGGATGTGCATCTCGTAGCTGGCCCTCGTCTCTTGCCGGAGATTGATCTTGTATTCCTTTAGCCAGGTATCCAACCATTCTCCGACGGTGATCGACGTCGGTTCGATATAAGTGCCTTCCTGAATATCCGTCAGGGTTTTGTTCAGTTTCTCACGGACTTCGCGCTTTGTTTTTGCGTATACAGACCGCATGATTTGCCTTCCGGTTTCCGGGTGATAGCCGACAGTATAGCGGCCTTCCCATTTTCCGTCAGCTCTCTGTCTGATTGTGCCGCTTCCAGCGTCGCGGCGTTTTTTTGCTGGCATAGTACCTCTCTTTCTGTAGAACTGAAATGTTCTTGCCAGTCCATTTCAGTTTACATAATATCCCTTGTTTTGCTGGATTGCAAGAGAAATCTCTCCGGTGTTTTTCACAAAGTTTTCTCGTGCTTTTGTGCTGTTTGACTATCTGCCGTCGGGTTCCGCACGGTAATGGCGGCTGCGGTGGTCTTGACGGCTGACGGCGGCCGCAGCGGCTTCTCGCTCCTTGACGGTCTGTAGCACGTCCTCCATCACGACCGGTCCGAGTTCGCGTTTCACCAGCGCATATTCTTGCAGCTCGGATTTCATATCTGCGTTCTCTGCGAGCGCGGTTTCCCATCGCCGTTTCAGAATATCGCGGTCACGGGCGGCGGTCTCAAACTTCTTCTGCCATTTCTTGACTTTGGCGCGCAGTTCCTGCACCGTGTGCCAGAGCGACAGCGCGACGTTCCACAGCTTTTGGATGATCGGTTTGGCTTTCTTCTCGCGGTAATGGCTTGCGTATTCCATCGTGGTCGTTTTGGGAATCAGGTCTTCCGGCCTGCCGAGATGCTCTGCGACGAATGTCTCCGCATCCTCGACCTGCGGCGTCAGCTGATCCAGACGCTTCTGCTTCTGCTCGATCTCTTTCTCGACGGCGTATTTCTCTTTCCGCACTTGCGAGAATTCGGACGTTTCTTCTCTGATCTTTTCGTGGATCATTTCAAGGCGGCGTTCCTCTTTGTCGACCTTGAATTGCGTCACGGTCAGATGCTCCTCACTGCTGCCGCGCTCGCCGCGTTCGACGTCGGTATAGCCGGCGGCGGACATGTGATCGTAGAACGCATCCTGCAAAACGGAATACGAATGATGCAGGACGGGCTTGCCGTCTTTGTTCAGCAGCGGCTCGCCGTTCTTGTCCATCGCCGGTTTGGATTCCCACTTCTTCGAACGACTGACCTGCGGGATGATCTCCTTCACGGTGCCGACCAAAGCCGGGTCCTTGCAGCGCTTCGACCAGAGTTTTTTCTTCTCCACCACCGGCACGTAGACGACGTGCATATGATAGTGAAAGACGTCCTGTCCCAGCGCGTCGGACATCGCTCGGTTGCGCTCGTCGGCGTGCATCACTGCCGAGAGGATATACTGTTTGCCGCCGACAATTACGATCGCTGCCTGATATGCGTCGGCGTAAAACTGTTTCGCAAACTCATACCCGCCGTGGTTGAAAAAGTATGCGGAGTTGACGTCGAAGATCAATTCGCACATCTTCGTCGAGCCGGGTTTCAGCCCCCACGTTGAAATCACTTTCTGATCTTCCAGCGCAGAAAAGCATTCCTCATACGTGCCGATCGGCGATTTGAAATGCACGTTCATCGGCGTCCGTTCGGGAACGATATCCGGATTGGAATACGACTCTTTTCTGCGTTCGTTGTGAGCGTACGCGCTCTGGGGCGTGGCTTTTTTATCTGCTTTGAGATCGCGGTTTCGGACGAACGTGTGATTGGCTCCGTCGTTGCGGGCCATAGGCATCACCTCCTTTGTTTTGGAATGGAAAGGCCCCGGAGAAGCACTTTTGCGAAAGTGTATTAACCCACTATGGTACTTTCATCCTTCGGCTGCAAAGTACCGTGGGCTCTCCGAGGGGGTGTGCGGTCTCTGCGGAGACCTACGCCGAGGATATGAAGTCGTTTTCGCTCCATATCTCCGGCGCGGGCAGCTTCAATTGTTCGCTGCCCTATGCCGAAAGACCGCACCGTGGTCTTTCGGAAATCCTCCCTCAGAAGCGTCGCTTTCTTCGTCCGGGCGAGAGACGTCGGGACGAAAAAGTTTCGGGAGGCTGGGGTGTGTGCGCGTTGAAAGAGTTATCATAATCTTTCGCGGCGGCAAAAAGAAAAGCGACTGTTCCGCACCTGCGTCGGCAGGCGATTCCGGAACGGTCGTTTCTTATTTCACGCTATTGAGAGCGTCCGTGTTTTGCTCCATCCACGCAAGCAATTTGTCTTTCGCGACCAGCAGACGGGACGCGACGTGCAGCGTCGGAAAGTCTGCCCGATGCAAAAGCTGATACGCACCTGCGCGAGAGATGCCCAGAAATTCTTTCAGCTCCTTCACGCTGAGAACAACGGGAAGTTCATCGAAGTTTTTGTACATGGGGGTTCTCCTTTCGTAAGATTTGGTCTGCCTCATTCGCGGCACAGCAGACCATTCGCTGTGTCGCCCCGGCTTTTCACCTCCTGTTTGTATGTAAAACTTCTCGCGCAGGCGCTTTGCAGTCCGATTTTTCGGACTTAAATTAATGTATGATTACGGCACCGAGGTAAGGAGGAACCTCGACTGCCTCTGCCAATGGGAAAACTGGAACCGATTTTCGGAACTGTTTTCAGAAAAAACTTCAGATTTTTTTGAAAAAACTTTCTACTGCGGGAAAGGAGTGGCTGGCATTGGAGGAATATGAAGAATGGGAAACCGAAACGGAGGACGATGCGTCCGATCTCAATCTCTTTTCTACTGATACGATCGACGACGCGTCGGAAAACGATCTTTGGGATGACGCAGAGCCGGACAACAAGCCGCAGCCGGATGCCAGAGAAAAAGACGTATTTGAAATCGAACCGGACGAGGTCGAAGCGTCTCTCGATCTGTATGGAGAATCGGATGACGGCGATGACGATGTACTGCTGATTGGCTCTCTGAAAAAGCATCCGATCTATCAAACGCTCCTGGAACAGAACAAGGCGTCTGCCAAGCGTCGGCTGATCCGCGAGCTGAAAGAGGACGCCTTGGCGCGGATTGAATTCGCGGCGCGATCTCTGCGGGATTATGAGCAGGTTCTTCTTTTCTGGGACAAAAGAGACAACGCCGCTGCCCGACGGCAGCGACTGCATGAGAACAACCGGGGCGACGTGCCGTTGGAATGGAACAGCCGTGTTTACGCCGCCAGCGGGATCGACTTGACCTTCCCGGCGTGGATGAACGAGCCAATGATCTCGCAGCTCCGCCGAGGGCAATTTCTGGATTGCCTGTTCGACTGCCCGTATGAAATGCACGACCTGACCGCAAAGGAATATCTCCGCAGACCGATTATGGAGCTGAAAGAGGAACACAAGGAGATCCTGCATTTTCTCTATCTTCGGCTGTACGATCCGCAGCGGCTCGCGGTCCTGCGCGGACAGTCTGCACGTAATGTCCGAAAGGTGCGGGACGTTGTACTGCGGAAGGTTCGCAGAAATGTTTACGCCGCTCTGCTGAAACAGCAAGCGGCAGGAAGAATTCTGACGCCGAGGGAGCGAGCGTTTCTCGAAGAATTCACGCCGGATGGGGTGAGAAGGAAGGACGGTGTTGGCTGTGCGTGACCTGTTTGCTCATACAAGCGCCCATTGGGGCAGGTATTCCGAATACGAATGGAAGACCGCGCCGGACGGGAACTGCTATTTGTTGCCCGCAGAGAAAGCAAAACCCAGCGTATACGATCCGATGAAGGACCCGCATACGCTGGTGATCGACGCGCTGGAAATCGGTATGAAACTGTTTCGGCGTGAGACAGAATCGGAGCTGAAACGGGCAATCAAGACCTTTGCGGAGAAATACGGTTTGCTCGGCATTATGACCGCGTTGCCGACGACGCCGGACTTCATCGGCTACGAAAAGGTCTATCTGCCGAAGAACCCGTTTCTGCGGAATGAAACGATGGAAACTGCGGACTATATCAACCTGTTCTTTCCGTTCGTTCAGCCGGATTTCCGCAAGAAGGGAGTGGAATCCGTCTGGAATACGGAGGACAAGTACGAGATCGCGTTTGCGATGACCTTTCAAACCGAGCCGCAGGCAAAAGCAATGACCTTTATGCGAAACTACGGCGAGCGGTACGACTGGCTTTGCAAGCTGTTCAAAGATTGGGCGGCCCTCGTGATTACGACACAGTTTTACTTGGACGATAAAGAACGGAAAGACACGGATGCCGTCGCGCTCTACCGAAAGAGCGTCGCAGCTTTCGACGGCAACGCGCCGACGTATCACATTGAGCTGCGAGACAAGCCCACGCTCGTCTGGGATTTCCATTCTCTGCTGCTGGATATCCGCTTCCTGCTCTGCCTGCTTCTGACAGACGATCAGACCCCGCTGCGCCTTTGCAAATACTGCCTCAAGCAGTTTATCGCACAGAACCCGGAAACGGAATACTGCTCTGATGCGTGCAGGAATAATATTACGGAATAAAAGAGTCAACAATGTATTGCAATTTGCAAAACAATGTAGTACAATATGGGTGAAAGGTGGTGCGATTATGAAAGACGCAACTGTCAGCGCACGTGTGGAATACGGAGTGAAAACCGAGGCGGAGGATATTCTGCAAAAGCTCGGCATTCCGGTTTCCGTCGTGATCAACTCGCTGTATCGGCAGATCATCTTCCGCAACGGAGTCCCGTTTTCCCTGACCGTCCCGACCCAGCCGAAGACGATGGACACAATGACCGAGGCGGAGCTGAACGCCAAGCTGCAGCACAGCTATGAGCAGGCGGCAGCCGGTAAGGGCCGCCCCTTCTCCGAGGTCTTTGACGAATTGGAGAAAGGGCTGAACTGATGGACGAATACGAGATCATCATGACGCCCGATGCCGTGGAGGATCTATGGGAACTGCGGAACTATATTGCAGACGTCCTGCTCTCGCAGGATACCGCCTTGGAATACGTCCGCACTGTCCGGCAGGAAATCGCCGGTCTCGCAAAGTTCCCTGCCCGGTTTATACCAATGGACGAGGAGCCCTGGCATTCCCGCGGCGTCAGAAAAATGCTCGCAAAGAACTTCTATGTGTACTACTGGATCGACGAGCCCCAAAAACGCGTCTACGTGATGAACGTGGTCTATTCCCGGCGCGATCAGCTCCAAGCATTGGCACAGAAAGAATAGGCAGAGTTACAACAAAAACGGGATTACTGTTTCAAACAAATCAAGAGCATTGCAAAATAGGATGACGGAAGCACGTTTTTGTGCCTCCGTCATTCTTTTTCTATTTCCACAATCTCATTCGGCGTGCAATCCAGAATCCGGCATAGCCGACTGAGCGTAATCATGGTGATGTTCCGTCCTTTTTTCAGAGAGTCCAGCGTCCGGTTGTCAATGCCGCCCTTAAGCAGCTGATACTGCGTCACGCCCTTCTCTGTCATTGTTCTCCATAAGGGCTCATAGTTGAACATTGAACTCACCACCATTGCTAAACTACTGCAATTATATGGTGATTTCCGAAAAATACATATTGTGATTATCGTCACAATATGATATGATGGTGATACAACAAAAGAGGAGGCCACGCCTATGGAAAAAGATTATTTCATCGACACCCTATTCGACCTAATCAACGAGAGTGACGCACTGGAAGCAGATTTACAGGATGTTCATGCTGACCGTGATGGTCTCACAGTTGCCATGAAAGATGGCTCTGTGTTTATTCTAACCTTGACGGGGTAATTCGACTTTGACAGGATAATTCAACGAAAAAGTATTGCATTTCCTATATTTGTTTGATAAAATGATTTTGCGACGTAACTTCATATTTCCTTCCCTTGGAGGATGTGTTTTTGCTTTGGTAAAAACGCATGCTCATTTTCGGCATCCTCTAAAGGGATCGTTTGAAGTTGCGTCGCAGCAATGGAGCTGTGCGTTTTTCGTGCGCAGCCTCCAAAAAAGCTGCGCACTTTTTATGTTTCGGCAATTGTGTATTTAGAAAAAGAAATGAAAAGGGGCTATGCATATGAAAAAGCGAATGTTATCTGTACTATTAGCCTTTGCACTGCTGTGTACCATGCTGCCGCAACTTGCCTTCTTTGCCAACGCAACGTTCTATTCTGGCTCTTGCGGTGCACAAGGCGACAATTTGACGTGGACGCTGGACACCGAAACCGGGTTGCTAACCATTGAAGGAAGCGGTGGGATGGCGGATTGGAATCCTATCAATCCTCTCCCTCCATGGTACTATTCTAGAAGCTTGATTAAAAGTATTTCTATTAGTAATGATACGTTTAACATTGGTTCCTATGCGTTTTATGAATGTGTTAATTTGTCAAGTGCTGTCCTTCCAGATAGTATTACTAGCATAGGTAGCAGCGCATTTGGCAGCTGCAGCAATTTGACAAATATTACCGTTCCCGCGGGGGTTAAGGTTATCGGGAGGAATGCATTTTCTTCCTGTTCAAGCTTAACATCTGTTTTCATCCCCAATAGCGTAACTACTATTGGTAGTAGTGCTTTTTCATATTGCACCGAACTAAAAAAAGTTACAATTCCAGCAAGTGTCAACAATGTTGCAGAGTTGTCAGGTGTTTTCGGCATGTTTTATGGATGTGTCAACTTAGGTGCTATTATTGTTGATGCGGATAATCCATGTTATAGTAGCGACTCTTGTGGTGTGGTGTTTAATAAAAATAGGACTGAGCTATTATGTTGCCCTCCTGGATATAAAGGTGCATACTCCGTACCAAACAGTGTGTTAAACATTGAAGAGTGTGCATTTTACGATTGTAATGATCTGACTGAAATTGTAATTGGTTCTGGTGTATCAGAGATTGGTAATAATGCGTTTAACGGCTGCGTTGCCCTGGTTCAAGTAATTGTTCCTGATAATGTAAAAACAATTGGATACGGTGCTTTTCAAAATTGCACTGGTTTGCAAACTGTATCTCTTTCAGACGGCATAACATACATTGATGCCTCAACTTTCAGAAACTGTTCCAGTTTAACAAAGGTTTCGATAGAAAATTCGGTTTTGCAAATTGGTGAAGAGGCCTTTGAAGGCTGTACAAATTTAGTGGATATTATAATTCCCGATGGCCTTAGAATTCTCGGTTCATTATCGTTTAGAAGTTGCAGCGCTTTGACTGATGTAACTATTCCCGATAGCGTTACCCAAATAAATAGTAATGCTTTTGCCTACTGTAATAATCTAACTAACATTGTAATACTAAACCCTAGTTGCCTAATAAAGGGCGGAAATAGCACTCTTGGTGTGCCTGGAACCACAACAATCTTCGGCTATTCGGATTCTACTGCACAGACATACGCAGAAGAATACGGGTATACCTTTGCCGCATTAGATGGTGAGCCATCCGGCGATCCGATTTTGTCCGACGAAATCACGCATTTGATTTTTTCCGACCTTGCTTACCGTCACATTAACAGCAAATATGTGGGAAGGACTGTGTCGGAGTGGCAGGCAGATATTACACAGGAAATCGACGAGGAGGCTGAAAAGCTGAGCACAGACCCCAATTATGAGCCGAAGCTGGATCACAACAGTTTCAACGAACTCAACGGTCAATTATACGATTCTGATTCTTTGCGGGTCATTGACGTCTTAGGCATGGTGGGAGATTGGGTAATCAAGGAAGTGATTCACGGCGACAACGGCTACGCAGCTGCAGTTTTTCAAAAGGGCAACGATATTATCATTGCATACCGAGGCTCTGAGGGAGATATCATTAAATCTGTACAAGATGGTGAGGATTGGTCCGTTGACCTGGGATTTGCGCTGTTTGATTATCTGGATGAAGGGCAGTTTCGGGATGCGCTTGAAACGTATTACAAGTATGCTGACCAAGGAAACGTAACACTGACCGGACATTCGCTCGGCGGCGCATTGGTTACTTATGTTTCGATTGTGACTGGCGCAGAGGGCTATTCCTTTGATGGTGCGGCTGGACATGTTGTGGATCTGACCTATTTGTTCGAGCCTCTGAGAATTGATTTCTCATCTAAAAATAATATGACGTTCACAAATTACACAGACCCGCCTGGCGCAAGCACCCTCGGAGCGGATTTGATTCAGCATACGAACGCAGATCTGTTTCCCGGCGTGTGCTATAAAACAAATCCGAATGCGGCAAAAAACGGCTATCCAGAATTTTTCTGGACGCATCAACGGTTTTCTAATACAAAGCTGAGCGAAGATGGGAAAGCGATCGAGTTTATGCCGGTTGCTGAAACGCATTCACCGAAGGCGAAATGGTATGCATCTGTGGATTATGAATATCTTGGCATTCTTGAGGGTGCCGCTGTCGGAGCCCTTGGCGGACTTCCATCTGGTCTGGCAGGAGGTGTTATCGGTGCAGGTGTAGGTAGGTTGGTCAAAAAAGGCAACGTGATCCTTGGCGACACTGGAGATGACAACCTCTCTGTACTCAGTTTTATCAGCAATCCCCTCGACTATACCGCAGTGGTAACAAGAAATGTTATATATGGCGGAGATGGAAAAGATGTCCTTTACGGCGCGGCAGGCTCAGATGTCCTCGCCCCCGGCGAATTAAAGGGAGACTTGCTTTGCGGCGGCTTGGGCAACGACGATTATATACTTGATTGCAAAAACGGAGGAGAAGTATACATTTCAGATTCCAGCGGCAGCGATAGAATTATTCTAAACGGCGTTGATACGGTATATTCTTTTGAAAACGAGGGCTCAACTGCGGATGGAAAGTGGGAGATTTATTGTGCGAATAGCGTCCTAAGAATCTATGTCCAGAAAACGATATTTAGCCATAAATTCTCTATCATAGATGTTTCAGGAGCATCGTATGGGACTGTTGACTCTAAGCGCATCACTACTCGCAGAGGAGAGCCCGAGGCAGAGGCAGATAAGGAAAGCAAAGAAATACTTGTGCTGGGCGACGCGCATATTGTGATTTATGATGAAAGCCGCACTGTGGTTTCAGAGATATCAACCAGTGACTATGGTTTGCGTAGCGAGGAATATGGGACTGTCTATGCAGCGAATGATGGTGAACAAAACTACCTTTCCGCAACCATCTATGAAAACTATTCAATTGAAGTCATTGGAGACAGCGTAGTAGACGTACTAATTGTCGGGACTGACAGCAACGGTAATGTGAAAAAAACAACGCAAGCAAAGGGTATTGATCTGCAGTGGGCTGATGCAGAAATTGACTCGGCAAAACAAACTGTTACGCAAAACGGAGTGTCAGCGGTCACATGTGTGACTGACAAGACCGTTGGTGTTTCCATTCGCCAAACCTTGCAGGAATTGAGTGTTGATGAAACAGCCACGCTGTCTGCAACAGCTTTCTTTGAAGATGGCTCGCAGAGTACGGATGTTTATTGGGTCAGCTCTGATGCAAGCGTAGTTCGTTGTGATTACGATGAGGGCGGAGAATGTATAATCTCTGCTGTTGAAGTCGGCAATGCAACGATATATGCGATTGCAAGTGATAGTGGTTGCTTTGCAAGCTGTGAGTTGCAGGTAAAATCAAACACATTGGTTCCCTGTGACGGCGGCGAAAATTGTCCGGGCAATGTGTTTACGGATATGCCCCCGAAAGGCAACTGGGCACACGACGCCATTGACTGGGCGATTGTAACAGGCGTGACCTCTGGCACCTCGGAAACCACGTTCAGCCCCAATGTAGGCTGTACGCGTGCGCAGGTGGTGACCTTCCTCTGGCGGGCAGCAGGCAGCCCGGAGCCCACCAGCACCAACAATCCCTTCACAGACGTCACCGGCGGCTATTACTATAAGGCCGTCCTCTGGGCGGTGGAAAAGAACATCACCTCCGGCACCAGCGCAACATCGTTCAGCCCCAATTCCACCTGCACCCGTGCGCAGATCGTAACCTTCCTCTGGCGCTTCGAGGGCGAGCCTGCTTCCACCACGACCAACAACCCCTTCTCAGACGTCAAGGCGGGAGCCTACTATGAAAAGGCGGTCCTCTGGGCCTCCGAAACCGGCGTCACCGCCGGCACCAGCGCCACCACCTTCAGCCCCGACGCCACCTGCACCCGCGCCCAGGTTGTGACCTTCCTGTACCGGGATATGGAATGGTAATCAGAAAGCTATCATTATTAGTTATTATCACCTTGTTGCCGTAGCGGGTAAATAATCCACTACGGCAACAAGGTGTGTTATCCAATAGATTCTTTTTATGTTGCTAGTGCTTACAACAATACTTGTATAGTGCTGAAAATTCGGAATCCTTGGCATTGCCAAGTGTTATCAAGCTTTTTTGCTAGTTTTTTCCGTTAATCCTATTGCACTATTTTCCCCTTCATTATATAATATAATAGGAAAAGTGGAAGATATATTGCCGCTCATCTTAAGTGAAAAGGGTGTATGGAAGAATGAAGAAGCGAAGAGACGCAACATGTGGTCTAAATGAACGGAAACCCAAGGGGGAAAACTCAAAGAACAGTAGGAGACGTAGTAAAACAATAAAGTATTTAATAACTATACTTACCATGTCAATAATTTCGTTTGTTCTGCTGCTCTATTATCAAAAAACTGGGGCAGTAGGGCAACGGGTGATCGAGGGTGTGGTGGTATCTTTTATTGCATCACTTATTCTATTTGTGCTAACAGAATTTGTATTTAAGGATACCGAACAGATAGATAGAATACAGAGCGATATTGAGGAAATTAATAAGACTATAATCGTTTCAGAAGATATAAAAAGATATGGCATTTTAGGTATTAAAAACATAAGCTATGAAGACGATAGTGATAAGTTTTGGTTAGATTTACTTGCCGACACACATGAAAAGTTATTTATTATGGCACATTCGCTCTCCCCTTGGTTTCAGGAAAAGTATGAATCTACTTTTTGGGGAACTATACGGCAGCTTGTTTTAAAGGGAAAGGACGTAAAAATTATAATTCTGAAACCTAATGGGGACAACTTGAAAACCATGATAAACGGAGAAGTATCTGCTTATTCAGCTCGCCTCCGGGCAACAATCTTAAAAATTCAAGCATTTCAAAACAGTTTATCATCTGAACAATCACCCCATTTTGTGGTGAAATTAAATGGTCATCATACTATGCCTTATACCTATATTCGCAATGAACGGCAAATTCTTGTTTCTCCGTATTTTGTTACTGGGAAGGAGCGGAGCAACTTTATGATATTATTTGATTCAAAATCAGTCTTTTCTGATAGTTTTAATAATGATTTTAATGAATTGTTTTCAAGCCCGTTGTTATCTACAGTGTCTAGTTTTGTGCTTGTTGAAACCATTGAGTCAAAGATGAACCGCTATTCTGCAAGCAACTGGACATATGAAGACACTTATAAGCACATCTTTTCAAATAATGATGCAATATACGAGGTGGGTTACTATAAACACTATAACGAAAAGAAGGAGTTTATTGATCATACACTTGAATTACCTTCTAGCTATGGTTGCCCTTTTAAATGTAAGTATTGTGCATCTTCCTCGATTAACAATTTCCAAGTAATAAAATTTGATGAGTTAATATATATCATTAAAACAGTACTTGACTTGCACAAGATCAGCAAGAGTGATCCTATACACATCACGTTTACAGGAACAGGTGATTTTTACTATACGAAACATGTATTATTATCATCTCTGCAAGATTTGATTTTCGCTTATCCAGAGGCGAAATATACATTCTCCTCTTGTGCATGGACTCCTAAATTAGTTAGCGAATTAGAAAACGCTAGGATATTAGGTTATATCAAGTATGTACAAATGACTTTTATTTCACTAGATTCTGCGACTGTTAAAAAGGTAATTCCCAATTATATTGAAGGTGGAGGCATAACTGAACTTGTAGATTATATGTCTTCTTCGCCCCTTGTTCAGATGTTCAGAATCAATTATTTAATGATTGAAGGGATAAATGACAAGGATAGCGATTTCCAAACCTTTATTAGTGCTTTTGAAAAACTAAAAGGTTCAATTATTGTCAGAATATCTAAGTTAAATGAAACGAAGTGTTCTCAAAATAACGGTCTAAACAGTTCATCAAACGCTCGTCTAAATCAACTATTATCGCTATGTAAGGAACATGGATATAAGGCTTACATCTTCAGTGCGGAAAAGAACGATAATATGAATTGCGGGCAACTAATTACTGAACGAGACACAATATAGAACAAGAATCTGTATAGTACAAGAATCTGTGTTTCTTCAAAGCAAATGATGGTACCCTCCGTTAAGTATTGTTGCAAAGTGGTCAAGTTACAGGGTGGTTTTGTGGGCAACGGGAAACAAGAGTACCACGGAACAAGCGCCACGATATACAAATCAACCCCTACAGCGTTCGCGCACAGGTTTGTGACGTTCCTGTACCGCGACATAGTGAACTCCGTGGAAGGAGGTCGATACCGACCTCCTTCCACGGAAAAAGCATTAGTTGTAGATCAGATCATTGTTTACGTTTTCTTCCGCTCGGTTGCGGATGTTATTCATGCGCCGGGCCCATTCCATTTGATCGGTGGCCTTGAGTTGCTCGGTGACGCCTTCTCGTTTGGACATTTGGTGGATCAGAAGATCCAGCATGGCGTTGGCCTGCTCGTCGATTTGAGCCAGGTAGGTGCCGAGCTTGCCTTCGGCGACGAGCTGAGAATAGACATGGCGCTGGGTACGTTTCAGATAGTCTGCGTGGGCTCTGCCGAAGCGGCCGATTGCTGACCGCTCCTGTGCCGCTGCATCTTCTTTCTCCGGAGCTGCCCTGGTTTCTGGCGAAGAACTCTCTTCGACATCGGGATCGGCATCCTCGAATCGTGTGCCGATAGGCAGATAATAGTCTCCGACCAACTCGTATTTCCAGCCGGAGCGTTCATCAATGATATACTTATCCATTTGTATTTCCTCCGATCACCAAGCGTTCTCAGCACAGTCCGTGTGTTGTTCCATCCAAACGAGCAGCTTGTCCTTCGCCACCAGCAAGCGGGAAGCGACGTGCAGCGTTGGGAAATCCGCTCTGTGCAGAAGCTGATAGGCGCCGGCGCGGGAGATTCCCAGATAGTCCTTCAGTTCCCTCACACCGAGTACTCCGGGCAGATCGTCATAGTTCTTATACATTGTGATTTCTCCTTTCGGTTTTATGCTGAAATACGACTCCAATGTATTGCATGGACTGGCAAGAACTATGCTTCTACCGGCGATTGATTGTTGATTGTCATGCTTTGATGCAGACCCGTTTATCTACCCGTTATAAAACAGCACACTATAAAAATATTAGATTTCACGGGCTACATCTTGCGCTTTTTCTGGAAAGATTGGACTCAATTCCACAAGATAGACGGTTTAATGAGCTCTTGATCGTCTTCGAATCCACCTTCCCCCACCAATCCCGAACGTGAAAACGTTCGGGATTTTTCGTGTTTTTCGGGAAAAACGCGGTTTTTCCGCGCCAAAAAGTTGAACGTTTCGCTTGCGAAAACGCTTTGACCCTTGACGTGACCCTTAAACGGCTGATTCTTAATGGGCCAGGTGACCACTATGGACGATTCGATACGTTAAGCTCCGAGTTGGTGGGTTTCGCCACCTTCCCGCACGGAGCGGATGAAGGCATCCATTCGATTGGCGCTTTCCCGCTTCATTCCCATCGTCGCGTGGGCGTAGGTGGAGAGGGTAAACGCGGCGGTCGCGTGACCGAGATTCTCCTGCACCGTCTTGATGTCGTCGCCGGCCTGCAGGCTGTTGATCGAGAAATACAATAAATGGAGCGATATTGAAGCTGATATACTTGATTGTGTTCTAAATAAAAAAGAAAAAGGTGGCGTTTGCGAAAAAAGACGCATTTATGTTGGAGATAAGATCGTGCTGGCAGGTGTAAAAAAGCAAACGTTGGATTTGCCGAACTTAGTTAAATTTTCTGACATCTTTGATACAAGCAGTTTTGGCACTTTGCAAAGCGAAGACAACAACCCAGAAGGAGAATATGATTTCATAACAGCAGCTGAGAAATGGAAAAAACATGATTCATATTCACACGATCAAGAAGCAATCATTTATGCAGTGGGTGCTGAGGGTTCCCTAGGAAGAGCACACTATGTCAAGGGAAAATTCGTTGCGAGCACGCTGTGCTTAATTCTAACGCCAAAGAATCCGACAGAGTATCCTGTGGATTTGGAATTCTATGCCTATTATTTGATGGCTATACGCGAGAAAATAGTTGTTGCTTTGCGAAACGGAACGTCTAAACTAACCATTAAGCCAGAAGAGTTAGACGAATATCCGATTGAGTATTTCGACATCGCAGAACAGAAAAACAAAAAGAAAAGGATCATTGAACGTATAGAAGCGCTCAAGGAATTGCAAGAAAAACTTCAGCAGGCAGAGAAGAAGATATATGATGATGTGTCTTTCATGTGATGGCTCGAATTCATATGTAAAACGGTCAGAATCTCTTTTTGTACTCGCTTGACAGACAGAAATCCCGAACGTGAAAACGTTCGGGATTTTTTGTGTTTGACGGAGAAGCGGCGCTTTGTGTGTGGAAGAATTCGTGCGTTTTTGGAGGGTTCTTCGGGTTAGGCGCTCGATATAGCTCCATCCATAGGAGGACGATACCCCGGCAGCCGACTGCGGCGCAGCTCCTTCAGGCAAGGAAACAGCTTGTTTACGGCAGCTCTGCCAGTGCGGCGGTGATGGCGGAGATTTCGAAGGCGGTGCGCTCCTCTGCGACGCCGTCCGTGACCTTGACGTAGGCGCGGCTTTGCAGCCGTCCGGTGATTGCGAGCGGCGTGCCGACGGGGTAGACGGCGACCTCCTGCGCGCAGCGTCCCCAGAGAATGCAGGGCAGATAGTCGGCGCGATGATAGGGGCGGTTGACGGCGAGCATTACGTCGCAGATTTCCCGCCCCAAGGGGGTGCGCCGATAGGTCGGGTCCTTGCAGATGATTCCCTGCAGGCTGACGCAGTTTTCATGCGGCGCGTCCGTGACCTCCATCGTTTCCGCAAGTACGGAGATAATGAGCCGTCTGCCGCTCGGCGAGCGGTTATTGTAGGAGCGAATCTGCCCTTCAATCAGCAGCGCGTCTCCCTCGTGCGCCTCCGCGCCGTACAGCAGCTCCTCTGACGCGAGAATCTGCAAGCGGTCGATCGCGCCGGACAGCCGCGCGACCTCCAGATAAAACGAATAAAAACGCCGCCCGTGGTTGCTGTGCGAAAATGCCGGAGCAGACGCGAGATTGCCGGTCAGCGTGATATGATTTACGGTTTGTTCCATTCTCCCACCTCGTTATTCATTCCTTATGGGAGAGTATATTCCGCGGATAGAGGAGATATGATAGGCGCATAATAAAGCCGGAAGGGAAGTGGCAGGATTGCGGAAACGGCGGTTTGCTCCGTATTTGTGCGGCGCGGCGGCGGGGCTTGTCAACGGCATGCTCGGCGCGGGCGGCGGGATGCTGCTGCTTCCGCTGCTTGCCAAAACGACGGACCTGAAGCAGCACGAGCTGTTCGCGTGCAGCGTGTGCGTTATCCTGCCGCTCTCGCTGGTGTCGGCGGGCGTGTATCTCCTGCGCGGAGGGAGTTTCCTGCCGGAAGCCGTGCCGTACCTCATCGGCGGCGCGGCAGGCGGCGTGATCGCGGGACTGACGCTGAAGAAGCTGCCGACCGAGTGGCTGCGCCGCGTGCTCGGCGCGTTCATCCTCTGGGGCGGCGTCCGCCTTCTGATCCATTGAGCGCATTTGTCGCCGGACTGGCGGGGCTAATCTGCGGCGTGCTGTCCGGTTTGGGCGTCGGCGGCGGTACGCTGCTCATGGTGTGGATGACCGCCGTCGCGGGCGTCGCGCAGAAAAGCGCGCAGGGGATCAATCTGTTGTACTTCCTGCCGACT
>Ga0265301_10003355_pt1 | contig 17024 bp, 15 predicted proteins | sample AusTroGonzalo_MG_2_FD_193488 | JGI IMG/M metagenome (GOLD analysis project Ga0265301, IMG submission 193488) | Bovine rumen microbial communities from tropical cattle in Woodstock, Queensland, Australia - Gonzalo_04 | ecosystem: Host-associated > Mammals > Digestive system > Stomach > Rumen ... | reverse complement strand
CGTGGGGCAAAAGAAGAAGCTTCAGCTCCTGCTCCAGTGCTTCGGCGCGCTTTTTCGCCGCCGCGTACTCCTCTTGGCAGAAGTCCTTCATGTCCGGCTCCGCGCTCATGAGCTCCAGCGCGTCCGCCATGTCCTGCTTCGCGCGTAGAAACGCGCGATAGGCGGCGACGACCGGCTCTAATTCCTTCTGCTCCTTCAGATACGCCGCGGCTCTTTTCGGGTCGTCGTAAAAATCCGGTCTGCCGACGCGGTCGCATAGCTCGATGTATTTTTCCTCGACAAATTTCAGCTTGTCCAGCATAAGCTACTCCAAAAAACTTGATACGTCATTTTAGCAGAGATTGCCGCTTTTGTCTACAGCGGGCGATCTGAGCGTTTCAAAGAACGAGGCGATCTCGTTGCTCGACGCGGAGACCGAACCCTGTGCGAAGAATGGCTTGCCGCCGCCTCTGCCGTTCAGCGCGGCGTTGAGCGCTTTGACCGTATCGCGCAGATCGCCGCCTGCCTGCCCGATCGCGTATTTATAATTGCCGTCCTCGCCGGAGAAGACCGCGCAGCGACCGCCGCAGGTCTGCATGACCGCGTCGGTCAGACGGCGCAGGGCGTCGGGGGACAGAGCGCGTTCAAAGAGCAGCACGTCGCCCGCTCCCGCATACTGTTCCGCTTTGGCGGCAAAGAGCCGGTTTTCCAGCTCTGTCACGCGGTATTGCGCGCTTGCCAGCTCGTCGCTGACGCGGCGCACCGCCGCCGCCGTGGCAAAGGGCTTTGCCGACAGCAGATTGGAGATTTCGCGGTTTTGCTCCGCGAGAGCGTTCATATAGTCCAGCGCGCGGACGCCGGCGAGCATTTCAACGCGCGAGCCCTCGTGGAACTTCGTCGTCGAGAGCAGCTTGACCAGACCGATCTCGCCGGTTGCCGCGACGTGAAGACCGCAGCAGGCGCAGAGGTCGGCGTCGCCGAACTGCACCAGCCGCACCCAGCCGGACAGGTCCTTTTTGCTGCGGAAGGGATAATCATGGAGGTGCGCCGCGTCGGGATAGAGGACCTCCGCTCTGATATTCCGATAGATGATCTCATTGACCTCGCGCTCGATGCTTTTTAAATCCTGTGGGGGAATCACACCGCTGAAATCGAAGGTCACGCAGTCGCTTCCCATGTGGAAGCCAACGTTTTCAAAGCCATAACGGCGGTGCACTACGCCGGAGACGAGATGCTCGCCGGAATGCTGCTGCATGAAGACAAACCGACGCGCGAAGTCGATCCTGCCGACGACGGTTTCGCCGATGGGCAGGGGCGCGTCGCAGAGATGCACGATTTCGCCGTCCTGTTCGGAAACGTCCAGCACGTTCGCGCCGCCGAGGGTGCCGAGATCGCAGGGCTGCCCGCCGCCGGTGGGGTAGAAGATCGTACGGTCGAGCACGACGGCATAGCCGTCTTTGCGCTCCTCACAGGACAGCACGCGCGCCGTTTCCTCTGTCCGATACTGATCGATATAATACAGCTTTTCCGTTGCCATAACGAACCTCCGCAAAATACCCATTTTCTATATTATATCAAACTACCCGGTCGGATTGCAAGCATAGAAAAACGGCGCCTCAAAGCGTCGTTGTGTGAATGCAGCATATTCTCTACCGCGTCATTGCGAGGCTCCGCAGGAGCCGTGGCAATCTGTGCGTGTCGTCGTCGAACGTAAAGTACAAACACACAGATACGGCGGGCGCGCATTGCGCGCCCCTACGGTATAGATGCGAGATTAACGCCTATGGGGAGGGATTGTAACCGCAAATTATCATTTGCAGCAAAGAATTCAGCCGTTACAACCCCTCAGTCAGCTTCGCTGACAGCTCCCGTTACACAGGGAAGCCGTGAGAAACGTTTATGCGTACAGGAACTCATACTCCGGCAGCGCCTGCCATTCGTCGCTGGCGTAGATGATTTCCTTGATCGCGTCCAGTACCGCGAGGAACTTCTCGCCCTGCTCGTCCTTCGGCGCTGCGCCGATCGCGATATCGTGGCAGGTGATCGTTTTCGTGACGCCGTTGTACGTCACCGTGAGGACGATCTCATAGGATGGCTCTGACGCAATTCCGTCGGCGATGGGATTGTATTCGTCGGGATAGGACGCGGGATCCATGCGAACGATTTGATTGTAGACTTCATATTTCTGTTCTTCCGTAAAGAAATACGTCGTCGTGTAGTCCTCAACATGCGTTGCGACGCGCTGCTTGACCAGCACGCCCGTTTCGCTGTCGTAGGTCAGATCGCCGAGTACGCCGTAGACCAGCGAAAAGCTAAAGTCCTCCGGAGGAACGTATCCGATCGGCGTGTCGGTTTTGATGAGCGGCGCCTCGGTTCCGTCCTGCGCGGAGGGAAGAATCGTCGTTTCCGGAACGCTAACCGGTTCGCCGCCGCTTTTCCGGCACGCGGCAAATGATATCACCAGCGCCAGAAGCAGCAGGACAGAAATCGTTCTTTTCATCAGAACACCTCCCGAAAAATCCTTCTGACCGTTTGACGATCAAGCGAAGAAAAAGTTCCGAAAAAAGCGGGGCTTCGGTGAAGCCCCGCGATAGCGTGTGGGAATTATTTGTACAGGTAGCTGTACTTGCTGCGGACGGTGAGGATAAACAGCTCGATATCCTTGGGCAGATCGTTCGGCTGATCGAGGTCGACAATCATCTCGGTCGCCAGACGGACGCGCACCTTGCCGTCCGCGCGGAAGAGGAAGCCGAAGTTCTCGGAATCGTCCATATCCTTCTCAGTCTGGAAGAGGGTGAACTTGTCGTGGCACGGCTCGGAGGCATAGGGGCAGAAGTGCGTGCAGTTGCCGCACTCGTTGCACATCTTGTCGACGTGCAGGATCTCGTGCCTGCCGTCTGCCAGCTTGACGACGACATTTGCGCGGTTCGGGCAGGAATCGGCGCAGTTTTCGCAGACGGTGTTGCAGTCGAGGCAGCGGCTGCCTTCGCCGCAGCAGGCGTCTTTTGCCATCCGGAGGATGCCCTTCTTCTTGATGGCGTCCGCCTTGGTGACGTACGCCTGATCGGGGATCTCATATTCGTGCTTCGCGCCGATCACGATCTCCGCGAACCTCGCGGCGTCGGCGATGCCCTCGACGACGGTCGCGGGACCGCGGTGGCAGTCGCCGGCGGCGTAGACGCCTTCAATATTGGTCTGGAAGTCCGGACCCTTGCGGCCCATCTCGATGCCGTTGGCAGCCATGAGGTCTGCGTCCACCTTCTCGCCGACCGCGGAAACGACGAGATTGCAGGGAATCTCAAAGAACTCGCCGGTGGGAACGGGAGAACGGCGACCGGAGGCGTCGGGCTCGCCGAGCTTCATCTTTTCCAGCGTCAGCTTGCCGTCCGCCTGCTTGACCGGAGCGGCGAGCTCAACGAACTTCACGCCGTCCTCGATTGCGAGCTTGAGCTCGTGCTCATCGGCGGGCATGTACTTCTTCGTGCGGCGGTAGACGATGGTGGAATCCGCGCCCATGCGCTTTGCAACGCGGGCGGCGTCCATGGCGGTGTTGCCCGCGCCGACCACGACGACGGAGCCGGACAGGCAGGGCTTGACTTCTTTCTTCATGTCCTTCATCCAGCCGATGACGCCGACGACGTTGCCTTCAATGTCCAGACGGCCTGCCTTCCATGCGCCGACCGCCATGAGGATATGGGTGTAGCCCATTGCCTTGAGCTCCTTCACGGAGGGAGCGGGTGCGCCGAGCTTGACCTCCACGCCGTACTTCTCCATCAGCGCGATATCCTTGTCGATTGCCTCGTCCGTGATACGGAAGGCGGGGATGACGTGGCGCGGAACGCCGCCGAGGCTGTTCTCGCGCTCAAAGATCGTGGTTTCCACGCCGGCTCTGCCGAGGAAATACGCCGCGGCAATACCGGTCGGACCGCCGCCGACGATGGCGACCTTCTTGCCCGCGACCTTGGCGGGCTTTTCGATGGACGCCATCAGCGCGCCGTATCCGTGCCGCGCCGCGATCAGCTTCGTATCGCGAATCTGCACGGACTCGTCGTAGAAGTTGCGGGTGCACTTGTTCTGGCAGCGGTGCGCGCAGATCGTGCCGGTGATGAACGGCAGGGCGTTCTTCTCGGTAATGAGCTTCAAGGCCGGACCGTACAGTCCCTTTCTGCAAAGCTCGATGTATTCTGGGATGTCCTGCGCGATCGGGCAGCCGCCCTTGCAGGGCGCCATGAAGCAGTCCACCCAAGGCACGCGCTCCTCGTTCTTGCGCGCAGGGATCGGCTTGATCGGCTTGAGATGGTGATAATTTGTGTGGCTGTCGATGCTCAGCGCCTCAATCGCGGCGGAATCGGTACCGGCGAACGCCTTGAACGGCATGCCCTCTACCTTCTCGCACATCTGCTTCAGACGGTTATAGCCGCCGGGCTTGAGAATGGTCGTCGCGACGGTGATCGGCCAGATGCCGGCCGCGAAGAGCTTGTCGCAGTTGAAGAATTCCGCGCCGCCTGCGAAGGACAGGCGCATCTTGCCCTTGAACTGCTTGGAGATGCGGTTGCACATCTCGATCGTCAGCGGGAAGAGGCTGCGGCCGGACATGTACATTTCATTGCCGGGCAGCTCGCCGCGGGTGGTGTCGACGGGGAAGGTGTTGGACAGCTTCAGACCGAACTCCACGCCGGTCTTGTCTGCCAGCGCCTGCAGACGCTCGAACATCGGAACGGCGTCCGCCCACTGGAGGTCCTCGTTGAAGTGGTGCTCGTCGAAGACGATGTAGTCGTAGCCCATGGAGTCGAGAATGCCGCGGGCAGTCTTGTAGCCGAGGATGGTCGGGTTGCACTTGACGAAGGTGTTGACCTTCTTCTCGCTGATGAGATAGGTCGCGATGCGCTCGATCTCATCGGGCGGGCAGCCGTGCAGGGTGGAGAGGGTAATGGAGCGGGAGATGCGCGGGGAAATGCCGTCGATCAGCGCCGCCTCCTCCGGGAAGAACTCCTTGAGGACTTCCTTGCACTCGGCAAACTGCGGCGTCTTGGAGGCGTCCTTCATGTTCTCGATGTAGGTGTTGACCTTTTCGCCCTTGATGCCCTCAAGGTCGTAGCCGACGGACATGTTGAACACGAAGCCATCGGGATCGCCGAAGCCGTAGACCTTGGACAGCACCTTCAGCGCGCACCAAGCTTTGATGTACTCGTCCTGCGCCTGCGGGACGGTCAGCTCCGTGGACCACTCCTGATTGTAGCCCTCGTCGTCCGCGAGAATGCAGGGACGCGGTACGCAGCGGGCGAGGTCCTCGCCGTCCATTTTCTGCACGGTTTTGACCTCAAAGAAGCGGGCGCCCGCCATATAAGAGGCGATGATGTTCTGCGCGAGCTGGCTGTTCGGACCGGCGGCGGGACCGAAGGGGGTTTCGATCTTCTCCCCGAAGATCGGCAGGGTCTTGCCCTTTGCAAGGTAGGGCGCGTGGACGCCGAAGATTTCGCCCTCGCGGGCGTATTCGGTGACGATCCATTTCATCAGGGATTTGAAGGGAATGGGATACATTCTTTCAGACATGATAAAAATCCTCCGTTATGTTCTTTTCGGCTGCCAGATACACAAGGCAACCAGTACTGCGACGGAAATCACGAGACTGACCGCGCACAGCCGCAGGGTGATACTGACATATTCCATGGTGGGGGTCATATAGGCGGAATTCTTCGTGCCGAGACCGGTAATCAGATGGCTTATCGTGATCCAGAGATTGCAGGAAAGCAGCAGACAGTACGGCGCAACGATCAGCGCCTTGCCGGCGCGCAGCGGCTTGCACAGCAGGCACCAGCCGATCAAAGGCAGGACGGCAAAGAGCCAGACCAGCGTGCGGGAGATCACGACGATCGCCTGCGACTCCTCCGCCCATTGTTCCAGATAGACGGCGACGATGGTGAACGGGCACAGCAGCGCGACGGTACGGTTGTCCGGCAGAAGGAAGGTCAGCGCCGTAATCGCCAGACAGTAGATCAGCAGGACAAGCAGAATCCATTTTGCCGCCCTTCTGCGTTTTTCGATTCTATCCATAGGTAAATTCCGATCAGATCTCGCCGAATTCGTTGTAGCGACAGCCGTTCAGATCGCCCCAGAGCTTCTTGGCTTCTTCGAGGATGTGGGCGTTTTCCGCTTCCTCGTCAATACCGATCAGCTCGCGGTCCTTCATCAGGAGCTTTCCGTTGGCGATCGTGGTCTGGCACTGTCTGCCGGTCATGCCGAAGAGCATGTGACCGTCGATGTTGGCGGCGGAGAACGGGGTGAAAGGCTTGTAATCCATGACGATCACGTCGGCGGCGGCGCCGGGCTCCAGCACGCCGAGCTTGTCCGGGAAGTATTTCGCGCCGATCTTCGCGTTGTTCTTGAAGAGCATGTCCGTGACCTCGCACCAGCCGACGTTCGGCAGCTCCGCGTTCTGACGCTGCGCGCAAAGCGCGACCTTGATAGATTCGAGCATGTCGTTGGTGTAGGCGTCGGTGCCGAGACCGAGCAGGACGCCGTTCTTGTACAGCGGCAGGACGGGGCAGGTGCCGACGGCGTTGCCCATGTTGGATTCGGGGTTGTTGACGACCATGGTGTTCGTCTGACGGATTAGGTCGATCTCCTTGTCCGTGACGTGGATGCAGTGGCCGAGGATGGTCTTCTCACCGAGGATGCCGTGCTTGTACAGGCGCTCGACCGGACGGCAGCCGTAGTTCTGGATGGAGTCGTAGACATCGTTCCAGCCTTCGGAGACGTGGATGTGGTAGCCGGTGCGGCCGTTGTTCGCCTCGACCATGCGCGCAAAGGTCTTGTCGGAAATCGTGAACAGCGCGTGACCGCCGAACATGGCGGCGAGCATCGGATCCTTGCGCTCGGCGCATTCGCTGATGAAATCGGCGTTTTCCTTGATACCCTGCAGGCACTTTTCCTCGCCGTCGCGGTCGGAGACCTCGTAGCACAGGCAGGAACGGATGCCGAACTTCTTTGCGGATTCCGCGATCTCATGCAGGCTGCCGGGGATCTCGCCGTAGGAAGCGTGGTGGTCGAAAATCGTCGTCACGCCCTGCTTGATGCAGTCGATGTACAAAGCGTCCGCGGAGGCTCTCGTGCCGCTCAGGTACAGCTTGCGGTCGATCGCCCACCACTGCTTGTCCAGAACGTCGTAGAAGTTGTCGGCGTTGTTGCTCTTGATGGAAAGACCGCGCGCCAGTGCGGAATAGATGTGGGTGTGAGCGTTAATCAGCGCGGGCATGATCACGCCGCCATTGGCGTCGATGAATTCCGCGTCGGGATACTTTGCCTTCAGGTCGGCGGTCTTGCCGACTTCCTTGATTTTCGTGCCGTCGATGACGACGCCGCCGTCGGGCAGGAAGGGGAGCGTCTCGCTTCTCGTGATGAGTTTGCCGTTTGCCAGAATGTACATAGAATGACCTCCTGTAATAATATTCCGCAAGAAACAAAAAATGGGGACACGGAACGACTCCGCATCTCCACTCAAGTAACCCTGAGTGATAGTGTCAGCCCGTGCGCGCAGCACTTCGTTACAGCTATCAATCTTCAATTACACTTTAATTATATTGTGATTCCCGTAAAAATGCAACGGTTTTTCCCTTGCCGAAATCGCCAAATCTCACGCGGAAATTTTGAGCATATTTACGGAAAACCGCTTTGACTTTCAGGCGGAATATGGTATGATGTTACGGAAGGGGGGCGAGAGCATGTCGGAGGTTTCAATCGTCCGCTGCGAGGATTATCAAAGAGAGCACTGCCTGCGGGCGCTGGAGGAGGCGCTTGCGCCGTTCGGCGGGCTTGGCTGGGTAACACCGGGAATGAAGATCGCGATCAAGGCGAATCTCGTCTCCGCGATGAAGCCGGAAACGGCGGCGACGACGCACCCGGCGCTCCTTGCCGCGCTGACGGAGCAGCTGGTCGCGCGCGGGGCGGAGGTCGTCGTGGGCGACAGTCCGGGCAATCTCTTCAACGCCGCCGTCTTGAACCGCGTCTATGCCGTCACGGGTCTGCACGCCGTGGAGGAGGCGGGCGGAAAGCTCAATCATAACTTCGAGCAGAAAAGCGCGTCGTTTCCGCAGGCGCACGTTGCCAAGACCTTCCAGTATACCGCGTGGCTGGACGGCGCGGACGCGATCATCAGCTTCTGCAAACTGAAAAGCCACGGCATGATGTGCCTGTCCGCGGCGACGAAAAACCTGTTCGGCGCGGTTCCGGGCATGACGAAGCCGGAGTACCATTTCCGCTTTCCGGAGCCGCTGGATTTTGCAAGCATGCTCATCGACCTCAACGACTATTTCAAGCCGCGGCTTTACGTCGTCGACGCCGTGCTTGCCATGGAGGGCAACGGTCCGACCGCCGGCACGCCGCGCCATATGGGCGCGCTGCTTGCGGGCACGAACTGCCATAAGCTCGACATGGTCTGCGCCAAGCTGATCGGGCTCGACCCGATGGTCGTGCCGACCCTGCGCGCGGCTGCGAACTACGGTCTCGTGCCGGAAGCGGCAGCGGAGATTGAAACGGTTGGAAATCCGGACGATTTTATCATTCCAGACTTTGAACGTATCGAGCGCGGCAGAGGAATGCACTTTGAAACGGTATTTCCCGGAAAAGCGGGGGAGCTGTTCGGCAAGATCGCGCAGAAGGCGCTCCGCTCGTCGCCGAAGCTCAAAAACGCGGAATGCGTCGGCTGCGGGCTGTGCGCGAATCTGTGCCCCGCGAAGGCGATCGCCATACAGGAGAAGAAGGCGCGCGTGGACTATCACAAGTGCATCCGCTGCTTCTGCTGTCAGGAATTCTGTCCAAAGGGCGCGATGAAGGTCCACCGACCATTACCGGCAAGGATATTAAACAGGTAAGGATGAATCGACGGCTTCGCCGTCATGAATTGTGCTTCGCGCATGAAGTCTTGCATCGCTCCGTGAATTGAATTACGCTCCTATGCTCCGCAGGGCAATTTATGACCGGAGGTCAATTCATGCGCCGCAAGGCGCAATTCATTAAAAAGCAGGCTGAGAGGAGTTCTCAGCCTGCTTTTGCTAATTCCAATTAAAGATCATAGTACATGGCGAATTCCGCCGGGTGGGGGATGCGGGAAATCTTCTCGGCTTCCTTGCGGCGTTTTTCGAGCATGATCTCGATCAGACGCTGCGGGAAGACGCCGCCCTTGGTCAGATAGTCGTGATCCTGTTCCAGCGCGTCGAGGGCTTCGTCGAGCGTCTTGGGCAGACCGCCGAGCTTCGCCTTCTCCTCTTCGGGCAGGTCGAACAGGTTGCAGTCGTAAGGTCCCCAGCCCTTTGCGTGCGGGTCGATCTTCTTCTCAATGCCGTCCAGACCCGCCATCAGAATCGCGGCGTAGGCGTAGTACGGGTTGCAGGTCGCGTCCGGGTTGCGCAGCTCGAAGCGCTTGTTCTTCGGCGCCTTGGCATAGGCGGGAATGCGGATGACCGCGCTGCGGTTCGCCATGGCGTAGCCGATGGTGACCGGCGCCTCGTAGCCGGGAATCAGACGCTTGTAGGAGTTGGTGGACGGGTTGGTGATCGCGCAGAGAGACGCCGCGTGGGTCAGCAGACCGCCGATAAAATGCATTGCCGTCTCGCTGAGCTGAGCATAGCCCTTCTCGTCGTAGAACAGCGGCGCGCCGTTCTTGAACAGCTGCATATGCACGTGCATGCCGCTGCCCGCCTCGCCCGCGACGGGCTTCGGCATGAAGGTCGCCGTTCTGCCTTCCTCGGCGGCAGCGTTTTTAATGACGTACTTTGCGGTCATGGTACCGTCCGCAAGGCTGACCATCTCGCCGAGCTCGACCTCGACCTCCAGCTGACCGCAGCCGCCGACCTCGTGGTGATGATACTTGACCTTGACGCCCCAGTCCTCGAGCATCAGGCAGATCTTGCTGCGCAGGTCGTTGTTGACGTCCTGCGGCAGGCAGGCGTGATAGCCGGCCTTGTGCTGGACGATATAGCCGTTGTTGTTGTCGTCCTCCGCGCCGTTCCACTCCGCCTGTCTTGCGTCGATGCAGTAGCCGGTGTTTTCGGGCTGCGTGTCAAAATGCACGCCGTCAAAGACGTAGAATTCGTACTCCGGACCGACGATCATCTGATCGGCGACGCCCTTCTCCTGCATATACGCGATGGCGCGCTTGGCTACGTTTCTCGGATACTGGTCGAACGGACGGTTCGCCGGACGGTCGATGACCATAACGTCGCCGATCATGGAGAGGGTGGGAATGCGCGCGAAATTGTCCACGACTGCGCTGTCCAGATCGGGAACGAAGACCATGTCGCTGCTCTCCACGGGCGCGTAGCCGTAGTTGGAGCCGTCGAAGCCGATGCCGTAGGTCATGGTGTCCTCGTTGAGGCGCTCTACGGGAATGCTGAGGTGACGCCATCTGCCGTCGATGTCCGTCATTTTGAAATCAACGATGCGAATCTGCTTTTCTTCGCAGAGCTTCAGAATATCCTGTAAGGTTTTTGCCATAGAGTTGCGTCCTCCTAATCATTTTTGGCTATTGTTTATCATATGCCAAAAAGCGGCTGATGTCAAGAAAAAGCGATAAAAACGGTTGAGATTCCGGCGGTTTTGGGCTACAATGGGAACAAAGAGGGGGTGATCCGGTGCCGATCCGGGAAGAGATCGCGGCGTACCGACCGCGCAACGCGCAGGAGGCGCAGGACAAAGACCTGATCCTGGCGTATCTGGACAGCCATGAGGACGCGTTTTCGCGCAGTAACCGGGTCGCACATATGACTGCGTCCGCGTGGGTGACGAACAGGGAGAGGACGAAAGTGCTGATGGTCTATCATAAGATTTACGACTCGTGGTCATGGTGCGGCGGACACGCCGACGGCGAGCGGGACCTGCTGAAGGTCGCGCTGAAGGAATGCCGCGAGGAAACCGGACTGCAAAACGTCCGGCCCATCGACGGGAGGATCGCCTCGCTGGAATGCCTGACCGTAGACGGCCACGAGAAGCGCGGAGAATACGTTTCGAGCCACCTGCATCTGAACGTGACCTATCTTCTGGAGGCGGACGAAAACGAGCCGCTGCGCGTCTGCGAGGAGGAGAACGCGGGCGTGAAGTGGTTCACGCCGGAGGAAGCCCTGCGCGCCTCCACTGAGCCGTGGTTCGTGGAACGCATTTACAGCAAGCTCAACGCCCGCCTCGCGGAAATTTAATGAAACAACCCGCTGCAGCGATTTTTGCCGCAGCGGGTTGCCTATATATTTCATTGTCTGTAATGCAAAAACACAAAAAAAGCCGCAACCCCAAGCGTGTCATTGCGAGGCTTGCGCAGCAAGCCGTGGCAATCTGTGCGTATCGGTGTGGGACACTTTTCCGTAATTCTGTACTGCACCAAAACAATGTCATTGCCCGCTTTATGCGGGCAATCTGTGCCTATCAATCAAGGACACTTCATCAAATAGTGATACATATTCCATTACTGCGAGGGACAGATTGCACCCGCAAGGGGTGGGCCGCATCCGTAAGGCAGCAAGCTGCCAACGGCTGCGCACCCACGGCGCGCTGCGCCTCGCAATGACAGAACCGGAGCATGTTTCGGAAAAATAGATGCACAGAAAAAAGCAACCGGACTGAATAGTGGTGTTCATCCCACGCATGGGAGCTTAACCACTCAGCCGGCTGCCTTCTATATTGTACGCCTTATCATGGATTTGTCAAGCATACTTGAAAAATAGATGCAGCGCAAGGAATGCATCAGGGAGTGCTCCAAAGAGTCTCTTGCCGATACCACAAGCGTTGCATCCACTGCATATATATCACAACAGCGTGAGATTGTCAAGCAGAGAGAAAAAGAAAGATCGGTCAGGTAAACGTGGGCTCAATTGCAAGTATGCAAAAGGCCCTTATACCACATACCGATCTTTCTGCTGTACTTTATCATCCATACAAATAATTGTCAAGCAAAATATGGAAATACCTGCCCATTACGGCGACCCCATGAACACGACATGATCCACCTTAATGAGCAGGAATGCAGCAGAGCGGACACGAAGTCCCAGGGTGTTACCCCTTCAACGGCTGCAAAAGAAAGATAACAGATAAAAATGAAATTGTCAAGTGATGCAATTTGCATTTTATAGGTCTTGTGCAAACGCGGCGGGGAAGGTATAATACTACCATAACAATCCGAAGAAGGAGGGGAGCGGCGTGGGCAAAGCGTTTTGGGCGATCGTCACCGTGCTGACGTGTGCGGCGCAGGGCTTTGATTATTTCTATCTGAAAGCGCTGAAAAGCGACAGGCCGCGGCAGGGCGCAGTTTGGAAGGCGAGCGCGTCCGCGTGCTTCCTCCTGCTCGGCGGGATCGCGCTGACGCAATGCGGACGGCCGCTGACCGGATGGCTGATCTTCCTCGGTCTGCTCTTCGGTTTCGCGGGCGACGTCGTCATTGAACTCCGCTATCTCTATCCGAAAAAGCACGACCTCTTTTTCGCGTTGGGAATGCTCCTGTTCGGCCTTGGACACCTGTGCTATATCCCCGCACTCCTGCTGATCGACGCGCCCGCGTGGCTGCCTGCGCTGCCGGTATGTGCCGTTTTGCTGCTGCTCGTCAAGCTCTACACGGTCAAACGCGGCGTACAGGCAGGGAAGCTCCTGCTGCCCGGCACGGTCTATATTGCGATCACCGCCTATATGGCGAGCCTTGCGGCGACCGTCGCTGTGCGCGGCATTTCCGCCGGATCGCTGCTCTTTGCGCTAGGCGGCGCGCTGTTTCTGTTCAGCGACAGCCTGCTCATCACATACAGCTTCGGGCAGAAACGCCGCTTCCTGCAAAGCATGCTGCTGCATATCGCGTATTATCTCGCACAATCTCTGATCGCCGCCGCGGTCTTCGTCCTGTAAGGAGGGGGTTCCATGCTGTCATTTGAAAACGATTACAACGTCGGCGCGCACCCGAAGCTTTTGCAGCGGTTGGCGGAGACGAATCTGGAGCCGCAGACCGGTTACGGGCTGGACGGCTTCTGCGCGGCGGCAAAGGAGAAAATCCGCCTTGCCTGCCAGTGTCCGGAGGCAGAAATCTTTTTTCTGACCGGCGGCACGCAGACCAATCAGGTCGTGATCGACGCGGTCTTGCAGCGGTACGAAGGCGTGGTCGCCGCACAGACGGCGCATATCGCCCTGCACGAGGCGGGCGCGATCGAGTTTTCGGGACATAAGGTACTGGAGCTGCCGTCGCATGACGGGAAGCTCTGCGCGTCCGAGCTGAAAGCAATGCTGGAGCGCTTCTACGGCGACGACAGCCACGAGCATATGGTCTGCCCCGGCATGGTCTATATCTCGTTTCCGACAGAGCTCGGTACGCTCTACGGCAAAGCAGAGCTGGCGGAGCTGAACGCCGTCTGCCGCGACTACGATCTGCCGCTGTTCATCGACGGCGCGCGTCTCGGCTACGGTCTGATGAGCCGCGCTTGCGATCTGACCTTGCCGGAGATTGCGGAGCTTTGCGACGTATTCTACATCGGCGGCACAAAGGTCGGCGCGCTGTGCGGCGAGGCGGTCGTCTTCCCGCGCGGGAAGATGCCGAAGCACTTTCTGACGCGCGCGAAGCAGCACGGCGCGCTGCTTGCGAAGGGGCGCGTGCTCGGCGTGCAGTTCGACGCGCTCTTTACGGACGGGCTGTATTTCGAGATTGCGAAAAACGCGATCGACCGCGCCGAGGAGATGAAGGCGATCTTCCGAGAGAGGGGCTGCCGCGTCTGGAAGGAAACGCCGACGAATCAGCAGTTCCTGATCGTTGCGGATAACGACCTGCCGCGCATTTCCTCGCAGGTTGCCTACAGCTTTTGGGAGAAGTACGACGAAACGCACACCGTCATCCGCCTCGTCACAAGCTGGGCAACCACGCCGGAGCAGGTCGCGCAGCTGCGCAATATCTTGTAGATACGGAGCGCGCACATGGCAGTCGGAACCTATTATCGGAACGATCCGAACGCGCCGAAGCCGAACAGCCCGACGCACATCGGCACAAACGTCCTTTTAGAATACGACGGGAAGCTCCTGCTGGAGCGCCGCTGGGACTGCGGGCAGTGGGGGCTGATCGGCGGGCGGCTGCGCAGCGGCGAGCGCTATACGCAGGGCATCGCGCGGGAGGTACGCGAGGAAACGGGCATTTTTCTGCCGGAAACGGCGTTCGAGCAGCTCCGCGTGGTCGACGACGACCGCATCGCAAGCTACCGCGACGGCACGGTCTGGCGCATGATCATCGTCCTCTTCCGCGCCAAGCTCGACAAAATGCCCGTTCTGAAGCCGAGCAAAGAATCCGGCGAGCTGCGTTTTTTCTCGCCCGAAGAACTGAAAGAACTGGATATCGTTGTAACGCACAGCGATCTTGTCGCAGACTGGAAGCCTTTCGATTGAAAAGGCTTCCTTTTTTTGTCGGAACCGACCGAAACGCCGCGGCATACGCTGAAACAGGGGAGCGATCCCCGAAGGAGGTAATTTCTTTGGAAATGAGAACACAGCAGCTGGCGCGGCGCGAGCAGGAAATGCAATCCGATCCGGGATACGGCGTGCTGCCCGCCTGCGCGCCGCTGGCGAATCCCTACGTGCCCTATCAGCAGGAGAATCCCGCAACCTATCCCGCCAAAAACGGCGTGGTGCGCGGCACCCTGTTTCCGGGGCTCGACCTGCCGTTTATGGGCATGACCAACGACGTCCCGCTCGACGACACGCCGCTGCACGAGCTGCAGGCGCTGTGCTTTGCGCTGACGGAGCTGGGGCTGTATCTGGACACACATGAGGACGACCGGGAGGCGTTCGAGCTGTTTCAGTCGTATGCAAAGCTCCACAGGGAGGGCAAGGCGGTCTATGAGCAGCGCTACGGTCCGTTGACGATGGACGCGGCGGCGGAGACCGAGAGCTACGGCTGGATGCGCGACCCGTGGCCGTGGGAATATGAAGTGAATCAGAGGGAGGCGTAAGGGAAGATGTTTGTCTATGAAAAGAAGCTGCAATACCCCGTGAAGATCGCAAGACCGAATCCGAAGCTAGCGAGTATTATCTTAAGTCAGTACGGCGGTTCTGATGGGGAATTGGGCGCGGCGCTGCGTTATCTGTCGCAGCGGTATTCCATGCCCTACGCGGAGCAGAAGGGGCTTTTGACCGACATCGGCACGGAGGAGCTGGGGCATCTGGAGATCGTCGGCGCGATCGTCCATCAGCTGACGAAGAATCTCACGCCGGAGCAGCAGCGCGACGGCGGCTTTGCGGCGTATTTTGTCGACCACACGCAGGGCGTCTATCCGCAGTCCGCCGCCGGCACGCCGTGGTCGGCGGCGACGATGCAGGTTAAGGGCGATCCGATCACCGATCTGACGGAAGACCTTGCGGCGGAGCAGAAGGCGCGTTCGACCTATGACAACATCCTGCGCCTGAGCGACGACCCGGACGTGAACGATGTGATCAAGTTCCTGCGCGAGCGTGAAATCGTCCATTTCCAGCGCTTCGGCGAGGCGATCCAGAAGCTGCGCGAGCGCTTGAACGAGAAAAACGTCTACTATCTCAATCCGGCGATCGACCGGTAACTTTCCGCTTTCGCTTTCTTGCGCGCCGTGCTATAATACAAAGGACAGGAGTGGAGTGTATGACAGAGAGATTTATTGCCTTCGACGTGGAAACGCCGAACAGCTTCAATCACCGTATGAGCGCGATCGGCATTACCGTGATCGAGGATAACGAGATCGTCCGTGAATTTGACACGCTGATCAATCCGGAAACGCATTTTGACCGCTTCAACGTACAGCTGACGGGAATCACGCCGTATCTGGTTGAGGACGCGCCGACTTTTGCGCAGATCTGGGAACTGATCGAGCCGATGATGTCGAGCGGCGTCCTGCTGGCGCACAATGCGCCGTTTGACTTGGGCGTGCTGGCGAAATGCCTGCGCGCCTACGGCGTCGCGTGGAAGCCGCGCGTCCGATACGCCGATACCTGCCGCATGGCGAGAGCCTGCTATCCGCAGCTTGAAAATCACAGGCTGAACACCGTCAGCGGCTATCTCGGCGTCACGCTCGACCACCACAAGGCGGCAAGCGACGCGCGCGCGTGCGCGGAAATCTTTCGTCATTGCCAAAAGGATGGACTGAAGACCGATCGCTACCTGCGCACCTATGATTTTGCTTTGATGAGAACGGTTTTCGACTCGTTTAATCATAATTGACGCCTTTTCTGTCATTCAATTAAAATTTAAATTGAAATAATCGACAGGTTATGATATAATATGGCAAATTATAATGAATGCGAGGAGTGAGAATGTCAACCCAATTGGAGAAATTTTTTAAGAAACATCAAATTTTCCCGAAAGAGATCCTGTATATCGTGCGCGAGGAAGGGAAAACCGTGATCTATCTGACCGACGGCCGCAGCGTACAGACCTTTACCCCGCTGAAAAGTGTGATCGACGGCTTGCAGGGCGTCAAAATGCTGAGCGTCAACAAGGGTGTCGCCGTAAACGAGCAGCAGGTCGCCAACGTGGACAACGGCTGCTATACGATGACGGACGGTCGCACCTTCCGCGGCAGAGTGCGCACGCCGGGCGAGCATTCCCGCAATAAAACGATGATCAATCGGCGGATTGCCGCGCCGCAGACGACGGAACCGCTGATCAGCCGTTTTGCTATCATGGATAATTTTCCGCTGCCGTTCTGCATCATTGAGCTGGTATTCGGCAAGGAGGGGCATGGCATTGACTTCGTTTTCCGCTACTGCAACAAAGCGATGGAACTCTATGAGCAGATCGACAAAGGCTCATTAGTCAACCATACCTATTACGAGGTCTTCCCCAAGGGAGAACGCAAATGGCTGATCACCTTCGCGGATATTGCCCTGCACGGCGACTCGAAGGTTATCGAGGATTTCAAGACGGGACAGGGACCGGTCAGAGTATTCTGCTTCCAGCTGGAAGAGGGCTTTTGCGCCTGCGCGCTCGTCGCGGATAAGGCATAACGAGAATGGAAAAAACCGCAGCAGGAATGACCTGCTGCGGTTTGTCTACATTTTTTTCACCACTGGCG
>Ga0265301_10003351_pt1 | contig 17034 bp, 10 predicted proteins | sample AusTroGonzalo_MG_2_FD_193488 | JGI IMG/M metagenome (GOLD analysis project Ga0265301, IMG submission 193488) | Bovine rumen microbial communities from tropical cattle in Woodstock, Queensland, Australia - Gonzalo_04 | ecosystem: Host-associated > Mammals > Digestive system > Stomach > Rumen ... | reverse complement strand
TACCTTATAGTACCAGCGGTGTACTGGTCGAGGCTATGACATTCGATAAGTTTGTACTCAATCAGTACCTGCGTGGCTATGGTGTAAAGGTAGCCGATTCGCTTCTCATCCGTAAAGGATACGAGGAGTTGGTGAGCGACGACGAAATCGAAGAGCGTATTGGTATGCCTTGTTTCGTTAAGCCTGCTGCCGATGGTTCTTCATTCGGTGTGTCAAAGGTGAAGGAGAAAGATATGCTGGCTCCGGCCATTCGCAAGGCAATGCTCGAGAGTCCTGAGATTATGGTTGAGAGTTTCCTCGAGGGTACCGAGATTTCTATTGGTGTTTACAAGACTAAGGATAAGGCTGTGGTTCTGCCTGCAACCGAGGTTGTCACCACCAACGAGTTCTTCGACTACGATGCCAAGTACAACGGTCAGGTTCAAGAGATTACTCCAGCCCGTCTGCCCGAGGATGTAACTGAGCGTGTTCGTCAGATTACTTCACACATCTACGACATCCTGCACTGCAATGGTATCATCCGTATCGACTATATCATCTCTAAGGAAGGTAACATCTCCATGCTCGAGGTTAATACCACTCCAGGAATGACTGCTACCAGCTTCATCCCTCAGCAGGTGCGTGCAGCCGGTCTGTCGATGACAGATGTGCTTACAGAGATAGTTGAGAATCAGTTTGATTAATATATGAGAGAAGAGTTCGACGAGATCCGACCGTACGAGGCGGAGGAGATGAAACAAGCCTTCGATGACTTGCTCAACGATAGGCAGTTCCAGATGATACTGAAGGGCTTTGCCCCTTGGTTGCCAAAATCGGTGCGTAATGGTTTGCTACGACTGGCTTTTACTGGAATCAAAACGCCACTCGATTTCCAGAAGCGTTTCATGAAACCAGTGGTTAAATTCATCATGCGCAAGCATACCGACGGTTGCTCGTTCTTGGATTCTTCGATTGCTTCTTACGATAAAAGACAGCGTTACACGTTTGTGTCGAATCATCGCGATATTGTGCTCGATTCGGCATTTCTCGATGTATTGCTGATTGAGGCAGGTTATCCCACTACCGTCGAAATAGGTATTGGCGATAACCTGCTTATATATCCTTGGATTAAGCGACTAGTTCGCATGAATAAGGCCTTTACAGTTCGTCGTGGTCTCTCGCTGCGCGAGACGTTGGCTGCATCTCAGCTTATGAGCCGCTATATCCACTATGCCGTTACTCAGAAGAAGGAAAATATCTGGATAGCCCAGCGTGAGGGACGTGCCAAGGACTCTAGCGACCACACCCAGGATGCCGTGCTCAAGATGTTGGCTATGGGTGGCGACCTTAAGGAACTTAACATCGTTCCACTCACCATCAGTTACGAGTTCGATCCATGCGATTACCTTAAGGCACAGGAATTCCAGCAGAAGCGTGATAATCCTTCATTCAAGAAGTCGCGTCAGGATGACCTCGATAATATGAAGACAGGTATCTTCGGTTATAAAGGTCGTGTAGTATATCGCCCGGCTGCCCCCATCAATACTTGGATCGATGAACTCTCTGACCTGCCTAAGACAGAGTGGTTCAAAGCACTGGCCGAGCGCATGGACCGCGAGATACATCGTGGTTACGAACTCTATCCCTGTAACTACATCGCACTCGACGAGCTTAATGGCGACAATGCCAATGCTGCTCATTATACCAATGCCGACAAACAACGCTTTGAGCAGTACCTGGCTGGTCAGATGGCTAAGATACAGTTGCCCAACAAGGACGAGGCATTCCTGCGTGAGCGAATGCTGACGATGTATGCCAACCCAGTACGAAACTTAATGGCCGCCCGATGAGAAAGCTGCTTTACATAGTATCCTCTTTCCTCCTTCCTCTTTCCTCCTGCACTCAAGATGCATACGAGAAGGGAGAAGGCGAATACTCCCTGTTGCGTGGCGACTTTGCTGAGGCTGTTGTCAACAGTAACAAGCAGGTAGCAAAGATTATCACCGATGATGGTGATGAAATGTTAGTCACATCCCCTTATACAGCCAAGTGGATTGCCAAAGCCGATACTACCTATCGCTGTATGCTATATTATAATAAGGTGGAAGGCAAGGCCGAGGTTGTTTCGATGGGGCAGGTGCCTTGTGCTGCAATTGTGCCGCTTTCTAAATTCGAAAAGGAACTGAAGACTGATCCGGTAAAGTTTGAGAGCACGTGGATGAGCAAGACTGGGCGCTATCTTAATCTAAGCATTCAGGTTAAGAGCGGTGTTACAGATGATACTACTGCAGTTCAGAGCTTGGCTATTGTCAGCGACACCCTGATAACCCATTCTGATGGTAAGCAGATTCGTAATCTCATTCTGCATCACGATCAGGGTAACGTGCCTGAGTATTACTCTACTCAGGTCTACGTAAGCATCCCTACAAACAGAATTGATGCCGATTCGGTTAGAATCAGCATCAACTCATACGACGGTGAGGTGGTGGCTAAGCACCGTTGTCGTTAATTCGCTTTGTATTCCTTGTTCACTACAGCGTTCCAGTCTATCTGATCGGTTCGTTGTGCAAGTGGTGCGTGTGGTATCACACTGCCATCCTTGACCAGTATTATGCATGGAATCTTGCCAGCCTCGATGGTTTGATATCCACCCTCGTATATCTTACCTGTCTGGTAGTCAATCCATTTGCCTTTTGGTAGATATACGTTGCGGCTATTGCCACTCTCAAGCAGAGGTGCTACCAGCATCTTCGAACCGAACATATACTCGTCCTCCACATACCATGCTCCCTGGTCGTGAGGGAACTCTACTAGCAGTGCTCGCACCATAGGCAATCCCAGCTTTGAGCACTCTTTGGCCTGTTCCCATACGTATGGCATCAACTTGTACTTCATCTCGGCGCACTCGCGGAATGCATCGGTAAACGATTCTGATATGAGCCATGGCTCTGTTGGAGGTGCGCCGTGGGCGCGGGTGTGACTGCTTAGGAATCCGAATGGCAACCAGCGACGATAGATATCCTCGGGTGACGCGGTCACAAATCCGCCCATGTCATGACTCCAGAATGAGAATCCGCTGAGACCGAAACTCAGTCCACCTCGCAGGTCGCCCAGCATACCAGTGTTGGTAGTAGCAGCGTCGCCGCCCCAATGCAATGCATAGCGCTGACTACCAGCCCAAGCGCTGCGGGCCCAGATGATGCCCTCGCCAGGATGATTGCGCTCTACAACCTCCCATAGGGCTTTGTTATAGCGCAGTGGATATAGGTTGTGCTCGTACAGGCCTCCTTTGCCGCTATGATAGAATCCGTTGTAAGGTGCTGCCTCGCCAAAGTCGCATTTGATGGTCGACACACCTTGCTTCATCAGTCCCTCTATCTTCTGCTGATACCAAGCTACGGTCTCTGGATTAGAGAAATCTAGTATTGCATCCTCAACAGGCATGCCGCCATCAGCGTTCTTTACGTGCATACCTTTCTCGATTATCTCGCTGAAGAAACGGTTCTTCGGTGTGAAATAGGGTAACTGCCACAGGCAGGTATGGAATCCGTCCTTGGCCAGTTGCTTCAGCATCTTAACAGGATTCTCAAATCGGTCCTTGGCAAACTGGTAGTCGCACTGCCAGTCGGTTCCAAACCATCCTGTGTCAAAGTGGATTACATCGGCAGGTATGCGGTGCTCCCTCAGTTGGCGAGCTATTTCCAGTCCCTCCTTCTGCGAGAAGTAGGTGATGCGACTCATCCATGTGCCAAAGCTCCATAGTGGGGGCAGTGGCGACTTGCCTGTAATCTCTGTGTATTCATACAGAATGTCCTTTGGCTCTCCGAAGAAAACGAAGAAGTCCATCTGTTCGTCGGCCATAAACAGTCGGTCGGCTCCAATGTAGGATGCACCGAAGTCGCAGGTGACGGGTGCCGAGGTGTGCATAAAGATGCCGTAGCCGCGATTTGAGAAGAAGAACGGCACGGGCTTATATTGTCCGTCGGTCTCAGGTCCCTGTGGGTCGGTCACGCTCAGATGCACCTTCTGTCCTACTTTATTAAGAGAGGTAAACGATTCTCCGCAACCATATATGCGCTCGCCTGGGGCTAAAGTCAGCACAGGGTTGATGCTACGCGAGTTGTCACTGCCTCGTTTGATAAACGAGAATGGCTGTAGCTTAACCTGCGATGAGTCGTTGTCGATGATGTGTCGTGTCTGTGTCAGCACCTTGCCCTTTGCATCCTTTATCACCAGTCGCCATGGATACTTCTTTATCTCAATGGTTCCGTAAGCAGAACTGTATAATATGGCATCTGCTGATTGATAGGTGCTCCAAATCTGTCCTTTGCCCTTGGCCTTGAATCCGTCACAGAACATCACATCATCCTGATCATTGTTCTTGGGCTCTACAGGAGTTGTCAGCATGCGTATGCGTGCTGTTCTTGGTGTTATGAACTCAATCTTTATTTTCAGGTTCGGATCGTTGTCGTATGCCGCATCGGGGAAATCCAACTGTTGCATACGTACAGGCCAGTAACCGTTCAGGTTGAATGCCTGTCGTGGGCTCATCCTGTATCTCTTCCATTGTACCAGTCCCTCGCCCTTAGCTGTGTCAAAACACACCAGCGAGTCGGCAAAGAAATAGGTGTTCGACAGATCGTAGAAGTCTGTCGACATGTCCTTTTGCATACACTGCAGATACTGTACACCTGCGTTAGTCTGAATCTGCGCCGAGGCCTGCATTCCCCAGGCTGCACAGATGATTAGTAATAATCGCTTCATAGTTCATCAGTTGATTTTATTGCTGCAAATTTACAAAGGATTTTTGATATAATTTGGTTTTTATTGTTTTTTTTCTTATCTTTGCGGCATCATTTGGTAATTAAGTAATTATTTGTGGTATGAACAAGCTATTAACTACAGTTGTAAGTTTGCTCCTTTTGACAAATATCAACGTTGGAGCACAGGATTTTGAAACTGCTACAGATGCAGTTAAGAATATGGGACTTGGCTGGAATCTCGGCAATACACTCGAGGCTCATGCCCAGTCTGTTCTTGATGTAACAGACAATAACTTTTGGGGACAGCAGGATTTGAATTCAGAAACTTGTTGGGGACAATATGTTACTAAACCGGAACTGTTGAAGATGATGAAGGATGCTGGTTTTGGTGCTATTCGTGTTCCTGTTACATGGTATAACCACATGGATAAGGATGGCAATGTGGATGCAGCTTGGATGGCACGTGTCAAAGAGGTTGTCGACTACGTTATCAATCAGGGCTTGTATTGTATCCTTAATGTTCACCACGATACTGGAGCTGACAGCTATAAAGATGGAGTACTTACCGGTTATCATTGGATTAAAGCCGATGCAGATAACTATACAGCTAACAAATCTCGCTATGAGAATCTGTGGACACAGATAGCAAATGAGTTCAAGGAGTATGATCAGAAACTTCTGTTCGAGGGTTATAACGAGATGTTGGATGCTAATAGCAATTGGAACTTTGCAAAGACATCAACAGCTTATGATGCCATCAATAGTTATGCCAATAGCTTTGTAACCACTGTGCGAGCTACAGGTGGAAACAATGCTCAGCGTAATTTGATTGTAACCACTTATTGCGCAGCTAACGGTTATGGCTCATGGGATTCACATCTTAAAGATCCACTGACTAAGTTAAACAATCCAGAGAGCACAAGTAATCATATAGTATTTGAGGTTCATGCCTATCCAAATATTCAGAATGGTACTATTGCTTCTGTTAAATCAGATGTTGATGGAATGATTACTCTCTTGAAGGATGAATTAGTTTCTAAGGGTGGTCCAGTTATTATTGGCGAGTGGGGAACATCGAATGTCGATAAGACAGGCGAGACAGATTATGATCTCCGTAGAGATAAACTTTTTGAATTTGCTACATACTTCGTACAAAAGTGTAAGGAGAATAACATAGGAACATTCTACTGGATGGGACTCACTGATGGTGCATCGCGCATGTTCCCGGCCTTCCATCAGGCTGATCTGGCAAAGACCATACTGCAGGCATATCATGGAAGCGAATTTGAACCAACTCTGCCAGAGCGTAGTGACTATCCTAATACCTATATATCTTCTACAGTAAACTACTATCAGCAGTGGGCCGAATTCAATCTGTGTACAACACCTATCACAGCTAGTGAGTATTCTTCTATCGAGTTGGAACTCGATGAAGCACCTGCCTCTGGATTGTTGATGTTCAAGGTATATTGCTCATCCGATAAAACCAAGGAAATCACTTCTGCTATAACAAAGATGAATTTCTCAACTACTTGGGGCAACATTAGCCGTATCACTTTACAGTGTAAACAGGCAAGTGGTACTGTAAGAGTAAAAAGCATTAAGCTGATAAAGAAAGATGGTACCAAGGTTCCATGCGATCCCAGTGTGTACTGGGGCTGCACCATGTCGGATGTAAGTCTAACCAATACAGATACTGGTATTAGCAATGTTAAGTTGGATACTGATAAGGGTGATGGCTATATATATGATTTGAGTGGCCGGAGACTGCAGCAACCCGGTAAGGGCATTAATATCCGGAACGGAAAGAAATTCTATACGAGATAATACATTAAGTGGCAAGCCTTACGACTTGCCACTTATTATTTGTGATTAGTAATTTACCTGATCGCGTGTAATGACGTTTTCATTACTCATCGCATCTTTCCACCAGTCATCGCTTACCATGGTAGATGTACTGTTGCCGGCATTTCCGTCGTACCATACCATGAAGTGTCCCCACTTGGCACCTTGAGTCCAGCAGTCCGACATCTTTCCTTGAGGTTTGCCAGTCTTGTTGCTGCTGTCCCAACCGCATTCGCCAAGTACAACCATCTTGTTGGGATAGGTATTCTGAATCTCAGTAAACTCCTGAAGGTTTTGTGCGGCAGTATAGCCATACAGGTCGCGGGCTACCATATCGCAGTACTCTGCGCCTGGATACCAATCTGCATCCTGGTTATAGCTACTACTGTTACCATTATAGTTCTGTGTGGTCCAGATCCATATCAGGTTGTTTACGCCCTTCTGCTTGAAGTAGTCGAACATGGCCACCCATAGTTTCTTGTATGTGTCTGCTCCCTCATATCCCCACCAGAACCACGCCTTGGTCCAGCTGGCCTGCTGCTTGGCTGTGGCATTACCGGCAGCCTCGTGGAAGGGACGCCAGGTGGCAGCGATACCAGCATCCTGCAACTTTAGGATAACGGCTATCACGCGGTCCATCTGCTCGTAGAAGTACTTGTTCTCCCATGTGCCGCTCACTAAGGCATTCGATGCCTTGAAGGTCGTTTCGTCTGGAGAACAAGTCACACCGCTTCCGTTGGTTTCGATAGTAGTTGTTTTACTTTTAGGAACATTGAAGTGCCACATCAGTTGTACGATACCTCCAGCACTGGCCCAGTCGGTTACATGCTTCGTGTCAGAATAGTTAATCCAGCCATTGCCATCGGGCACGTAGATATGAATAAAATCATAGCAGTTCATGGCTGGGTACTTGCCTGTCAAGGTGTTTACTTTCTCGGCATATTCGTTGTTCCAGTTCACGTTGGCCATTACGCTCGAGATAACCTTCTTACCGTATTGCTCATAGAAGTAGCTGTATAGTTTCTTGGCAGCATCTGTGGTAGCTACTACAGGCGATGTGGCTATCGCAGCTGCTGGCTTGGCCTTTGTTTTGAAGTTGAGTGTAAAATCAGGTGCAGAAACCGTTGGGTCGGCAGTTGCCACGATGGCGTTTTTAGCCACTTTTACCACGTAGTCATTGCCAGCCTCTAATGCCAGTGGTATGTCTACCGACATTGCAGTAGTCGAATTGCTCTTGGCTGTGACGCTGGTTCCATTGAGTGTAATACCCGTGCCAGTAACCTTAACAGTAGTGTTATAATTCAATGTTAATACAGTAGTATTAGTTGCCTCTACTTCAGCTCCCTCGCCGATGCTCTGTGATCTAAGTGTGATAGTAACAGAAGGTTTGGGTGTATCGGGTTCATCGCCTCCGCCTCCGCAACTTAATAGCACGAAGGATGAAATGAGGGTAAGTAGCATAATAGTTTTTCTCATATTTTTGTAAATATAAGAGCGCCCGCCAATAGAGACGGGCGCCCATAAATTAATAACATTTTACTGAAGGACAACCTTCTTACATGTGATACCAGCACCGCAGATAACCAGGCCGCCAGCATTGTTCAGCTGGTCTAGGTCGTCGGCAGTGAGTACAGTCTTGATACTTGTCTCCGATGGATCGGGCGATGCATTACCATCGTTACCCCAACCCTGTGTAGAAGGCAGAGCTGCCCACGAACCATTACCGAAACGGATGTTGATGTAACCAGGTGTTGGGTCTACCTCGTAATAGAGTTTCAGTGTCGTGCCTACAGAAACCTTACTCCAGTCATATCCACCCCATGAAAGATCACTCATAGCAACAGGACCGTCCCAACTAATAGTCACAGAACCGCTCCAGATGGTTTCTTCCAGAATAGACAAGGTAACCTTGGTGACGGTGAAGTTAGCACCGCAGATAACAAGACCTCCATTAGCAACCAACTCATCGATCATAGCCTGAGTAAGTGTTACAGAAACCTTACTGTCTTCTGCAGTCAGAGCTATCGTATCGTCGGTTCCTGGCAGTGCAGCCCATGAGCCATTACCAAAACGAATCTGTGCCCAACCAGCAGACATGTCTGGTGTAAGGTATGCTGTCAGTACCTGTCCTGGTTTAACTGTAGACCAATCGTAGCCGCCCCATGACAAAGCAGACATTGCAACAGATGGATCCCATGAACATGATACTGATCCTGTCCAGATTGAATACTCAGGAGCCTCGCTGTACATAGATATCTTGTCAGACTCTACGCTGTAGTTCTCGTGCTGAATCAGGATAACCTTACCATCGCCCATTCCCTCAGGAACTACGAAGCTGATCTGTGTTGCACTCTGAGTGAAGTCGCCCTTAACCAGAGGCTCATCGATAGCAGGAAGCAGAATCTCAACAATGCGATCCAGCTTGTCACCCTTGATGGTGATAGTCTGTCCGGCCTTAACGTCCTTAACAGGGCTTGTGCTGCTTACAGTTGCCAGAGGCACAGTGATATCAACCGATGTGGTGATACCTGCTGCAGATGTCATCACGATACTACCAGAAACGGTGTTTGCGGGCACCTTAACCTTGATTGCCTTTCCGTCTTCGGCAGCGGTAAACTCAACGCCAGGTACTGATGGGAAGTCAATAGTAGCTACAAGGTCGAGGTTCTCACCAGTGATGGTGATCTCGTCGCCGAACTCAGGATTAGCGTTAGAAACGGCAGTAGCCTTAGGAGCGTCAACTGTGAGACTCTCGATGACTGTATTCTCAGCACCATCAGAACCGTCGTTGTATGCTACCTCACCAGTCTTAGCCTCCATAGGAACCTGCACTTGAATCTCATTACGAGTATTCAGCATGAAGTCCTCGGCGTTAACCACTACGTGGTCGAAGAATACCACCTGACCTATGTTCCATACATATTCACCCTTGATGGTAACGATGTCGCCTGGGTGAACAGGATTTGGAGCGATAGAAGAAACCTTGATCTCCTCGGCAAAGGTGATGAAAGATGCTGATTCTATGGTGTCGCCGCTCTGTGTTACCAGGCGGAGTTTGCCTGGTACACACTGATCGGGGATAGTAACAGTCATCTCTTCAGAACCCTGAAGTGAGAACTCACCATTGATATACTCGGTTGCTGGTGTGAGCTTCTGGTTTCCCTTTGGGAACAGAACCTCCTTCACGTTGTTCAGCTTAGTACCTGTAACACGCATGGTTGCTCCACGGGTGATAGGCATCGGACCGAAAGCCAGAATGTTCACACCGCTCTTGTTGTACTGGTTGGTATCGAGATCGTCCTCACCGCAACTGGTAAGACCAGAAGCGAGCACCAGTGCAGCCATGGCTAATACTGATATTTTACGATATATTTTCATACTTTTCAATTTTCAATTATCAATTTTCAATTATCAATATGCTACCGCACGGATGTTGTCGATACGGATGATAGGATGACAGGTAGTGCCACTTGTTACACCGCTCCAGATAAACAGGGTAAGACCTGAGAAACAATCTGCAGTAAGAGGTGTGCCTGAAGGTGTACCGTCGTTCTTATACTTAAATGTAGAAAGAGGCAGGGTTACTGTAGTCCACTTGCCACCAGTGTCGTACGAACCGGTCTTGCTCCATGGTGTCCACAGACCACGTGGGTAGTCGGTACCGTTGAAGAAGGTGTTGTTGGCTGTAGGCAGTGTTACCTGGGCATCGCCCGAGAAGATGCACTGCATAGAGAGGTTGGTCCAAGGATTGCTCGATGGGATGTTAACCTCAAACTTCAGAGCCATGTTGGCAAAGTCAGCAAAGCTAACCATATCCGACAGACGTGAGTTTACACCTGTGAATGTTCCGTCCCAGTCGCCAGGCCAGTATTCAAATGATGTATTGCTATCAGTCCATGAGCCATCTTCCAGATCGCAATCGCCAAGAAGCAGATAGCTACCATCAAGCGAGTTCTCATCGCTTACAATCTGCTGAGCGTGCCAACCGTGGTTGGTTAATCCTGTAGACTTAGCGCCGGCATCGTATGTACCAAAGTCGTTGAACAGCATACCAGTTGTATCATGGTAGTTGAACTTAGCCTTCTTCTTACCATATACGGTAGATACTTCGATTGGACCTTCCTCCAGTCCGTCAGGAACTGTGAATGTGAGGTGACTGATATCAAACTCATCGAGATCAATCTTGGTGCCATTGATAGTAAGTGTAAGCGGAGTGTTGGGATCGTCTACAAAGTAGTTACCATAGATGGTAGCCTGCTCGCCACTCTTAGCCCACTCATTGTTCATGTTGTTGATTGTTGGACCAGGTACCAGCACCTTGAAGTCGTAAGTTGTGGTGTCGTTAGAGTTGTTGATCATAAAGATCTTGTTGAACACCTCACCAGGAATCTGACCAGGAACAGTCACAATCATTGTGTTGTTGGTAATCAAGCTAGGAACCAGCTTGGCCTCCTGGTCGTTAAACAGCATCTTTGTGATGCTACGCAGGTTTTCACCCACGATACAAATATTGTTGTCCATATAAGCACCGGTCAGCAGTGAGTCGGCACTCTCTACGTCAACTGGACGTATATAGCGGATAGTTGGGTTTCCGCCGCTTATCTCGTACTTGTCGGGCTCGTCCTTACAACCTGTGAACACAGATGCAGTGAGAACTACTGCCGAAAACAAGAAAAGACTCTTGAATATACTTTTCATAACTTATTTCTGTATTTTGTTATTAATACTTGTATGTCTCACGTACATCCACATGGATAGCATCTTCTTTCAGATATGGATTGAAGGTCAGATCCTCCATTGGGAATGGGATGGTAAAACTATTGATAGTTACATTGGGAATAGGTGAACCGCCATCTTCAGGAGAAGCATACATAGCTGTCTGATCCTTGCCATCATCATCCTTATTCACCAGTTGCCACTGACCTGTCTTGTAATACTCCTTAAACATTGGATTCAAATTCCAAAATTGATTACGGCGCTGACTCTTAAGCTCGTTAATTGCACGATCTGAATTATAATAAGCCAAACGAACGAAATCATACCAGCGGTCACCCTCACATGCCAATTCCAGACGACGTTCCTTCCACACTTTGTCAAAAGTCAGAGAAGTTTCTGCTTTTGCACTTGGAATAGCACGTTGATGAACTGCATTATAAGCCTTCAATGCATCTGCATCAGAGTTCTGCCCTAGCAAAACCTTAGCCTCAGCAAGTACAAGATACACATCTGCAAGACGCAGGATAGGAGTGCAGAGTGAGCTAGCCATACGGGCTGCAGAAGTTCCAAGTACTGTTACGTGGTCGGCATTGTTTCCATAAAGATATTTAACAACATTACATCCTGTTGGTGAACGATGCTGGCCATATGCAGCAGAATTATAATCCTTGTCAAATTCAAAGCGCAGATAGTCGAAACCACCCTTATCACGCCAGAGATATGGAACAACATCGCCTACTGTCATCAGGGTAGCCTTACGGCGAGTATCTACATCAGGACGTGTAGCGGGATCATCAAGTATATTGAAACCGAATGCATCCTGCAGGTCAACTGATGGGCCGCCCCATTCACCCCAGTTATCACCAAACTCATCCATACCAGTCATTCCAAGGTCAGACTGGAAAGAGTTCTGTGATGTCCACTGGCTGCTAACCACCCAGCGCCATGCAATCATGTTCTCAGGCGACTTGTTGCCTTCGAGTTTGAAGATATCGGCATAGTTCTTCTCGAGCTGGCGACCAGAGTTATCCATAACGTCCTTGGCCAGATCGGCTGCCATCTGTAGATCGCTGTTGCTCAACTGTCCGCTTACACCAGCCTTTGTAAGGTAAACCTTAGCCAGCAGACCCTTAGCGCAATACTTGTCCAGACGGCCCTCAGTACACTGCTCTGGCAGAAGCTCAATAGCCTTTTCAAGAGTCATAATAATATACTCATATACGTCAGCCTTTTGAACCTTCTTCTGTTCATTATAATCCCCGGCTTCTATCATTCCTGCATTATCATGCACAATGGGGACCTCTCCAAATGTACGAACCAAGTAGAAGTAGGCCATTGCTTTCCATAGTAGACATTCACCCATGGTCTGATTTTTTACAGCCTCCGAAGCGCCGCCCTCCTCAATATAGTGGCGAACAACATTTGAATGACCGTTTACTGCCCACAAAGAGTAGGACATATTACGAATGTGTTCATTATTTGAATTAAGTCCAAAATTGAGGAATGGAGTATAATGCTCACCTGTAACATACAAGTTACCAGCCATCACATCAAAGCTGAAGAATCCACGCTGGAAATCATACCAAGGCGAGTTGTAAAGATAGTCAACGGCAGCGATGCACTCTGCATCGGTCTTGTAGTAACCGCCAGCTACATAACTGTCTTCTGTAGGACGATCCAGGAATTTCTCGCAAGAAGTCAATCCCAGTCCCATCACAGAGGCAGCCAGAAATATTTTAATCTTTTTCATAATTTTCAATTTTCAATTATTAAATTTTCAATTAGAACGACAGGTTTACACCGAATGTGCATGTGAATGGTGAAGGATAACGTCCGTTATCAAGACCAAATACATAACCGTTAGCATCTGTGGTAGAGGCACCGATTTCTGGATCGTAGCCGTCGTAACCAGTGATGGTCAGCACGTTCTGCAGGTTGCAGTACAAGCGCAGGTTATCAAGATAGAGCTTCTTAACAATGTTCTTTGGGAATGTGTAACCCAGAGAGATGTTCTTCAGTCGAACATAGCTACCGTCTTCGATATAGCGGCTTGAGATGTTCTGGTTGTAGGTGTTACCGATAGCCACACGTGGAGTGCTGGTGTTAGGATTGGTAACATATACATTTGTGATGTCATTATACCATGCACTGCCGTCTTCGTATACCTTGTTTGCATCGATGGCAGCCAGATGTGCGCGGTCGGCAATCTTCTCCTGAATCTGGTTGTTCCAGGTACTTGCCATCGAGGTCAGAGGTATAGAGGTGTAGTTCATTACCTTATTGCCTACAGAACCGTTGATGAAGATACTCAGGTCGAAGTTCATGAAGTTGAATGTGTTAGTGAAACCAAAGGTGAACTTAGGCAGTGGCGAACCGATGTTAGTCTTATCGTTCTCGTCGATCTTACCATCGTTGTTCACATCCTTGAATTTCAGGTCACCAGGCCATACAGTGTTGCTCTTGCTATACATAGTAGGATCGGTAACGTGGCTGAATGTGCCATCGCCGTTGTCGATGCATGACTGAGAATACAGAGTGTTTACTGGCGAGTTGAGAATATCGTCGAAGTCCTTATATACACCCTCAACCTCGTATCCGTAGAAGTCGTACATTGGGCGACCTACTGAAGAAACAGCTACAACGTCGCTCCACTGACCGTAACCGATGATAGCGGCAGATGTGGTACCCTGCAGGGCAACCAGCTTATTCTTGTTGAACGAGAACTGTACGTTGGTATCCCAGCTGAAGTTCTTTGTAACAACTGGAGTAGCCTTTAACTCGATCTCAAGACCGGTGTTGCGCATTGTACCGTAGTTGCCGTAAGGTGCAGAGAGTGCAGACGAACCGTTACCCTGTGTACCCAGGTATGAAGGCAACTGCATCTTCATCAGCATGTCCTTCGACTCCTTCTTATACCAGTCGATGGTCAGGTTCAAGCGGTTGTTGAAGAAACCGAGGTCGAGACCCAAGTCGATCTGCTCCTGTGTCTCCCACTGGATTGACTCGTTAGGCAGACCTGTAGGACGATATGACTGTCCGAGTGCTGATGGCATAACGCCCAGGGCAACACCCCACTTGTAGCCACCGATATTGGCATTACCAGTCTGTCCCCAACCGGCACGGATCTTACCGTTGCTCAGCCACTTGATGTTCTTCATAAACTGCTCGTTGGTGAAACGCCAGCTGGCAGCGAATGAGTGGAATCCGGCCCAACGGTTGTTAGGACCGAAGTTTGATGATCCGTCGTAACGGAATGTGTATGTTGCGTAGTAGCGATCGTCGTAGTTATATGTTTCACGAGTGAAGAACGATGCCATAGATGCACTACCGAAACCAGAACTGAAGTCCTTATCAGCCTTCTCAGCCAGCGATGGGTTGCGCACGTCGTTACGAGGCAGGTTCTGACCTGTGATACCCTGATACTTCCAAGTAGACTCCCAGCACTCCTGTCCGAGCATGGCGGTGAAGTGGTGCTTGTTGATGTTACCTGTGTATGTCAGATAGTTCTTAAGCTGCCAGAACTTGTTGGTGTTGCTCTGCCAGTGGTCCTGGTTAGCAGGCTTCTGCCATCCACCTAGGTCAACTGAAGGCTCCCATGTCTCAGCGTTCGAACCAGAGATGTCGTAACCCAGTTCAGCGTGCCATACCAGATTCTTCAGGAAGTTAATCTCGGCAAAGATGTTACCTGTAAGCTTGCGGCGCTCCAGCGTGTACTGGTTCATGTTGGCCAGAGCCACAGGGTTAGGGTTGGTATATCCCTCGCGTACCTCAGCATAGTAGTTGCCAAATACGTCGTAGATGGGGATATCAGGCAGTGTGGTCAGAGAGTAAGTGATGATACCCTCAGTACCGTCAGCCTTCTTCAGGTCATCGTTGGTGGTTGAGAATGTGGTAGACATACCCAACTTCAACCAGGGCTTCAGCTGTGCGTCGAGGTTGGCGCGAACAGAGTAACGCTTGAAGTTAGAACCGATGATGGTACCCTGCTGGTCCATGAAGTTACCTGATACGTAGTACTGTATCTTATCGGTACCACCCTGAGCCGACAGCTGGTGCTGGTGCTGCAGGGCTGTCTGGAAGATTGCATCCTGCCAGTTGGTACCCTTACCCAGGATAGATGGGTCAGAGTATGTCTGGTTAGCCTGGCTCTTTACAATCCAACCATCGTTTACAAAGTCCTGATAGTATTCAGCATATTCACGAAGGTTCATCATGTCGAGGCGCTTAGCCTGACGGTTAACAGCAAACATACCGTCGTAGTTGAACTTGGCTTCGCCGCTCTTACCGCGCTTGGTGGTGATAAGCACAACACCGTTGGCACCCTGGGCACCATAGATAGCGGTAGCAGATGCGTCCTTCAAGATTTCCATTGATACGATATCCGATGGGTTAAGTGTTGACAGTGGAGAGATGGTAGAAACCTTACCATTACCCAGACGGTCGGCCAAACCGAAGTCAGCACCCGACTGACCTCCAGTCTGCACAATCACACCATCGATTACATAGAGAGGCTCCTGATTGGCGTTGATTGAACCAATACCACGTACGCGGATAGCCGAAGATGATCCAGGAGCACCTGAAGTTGTTACAGCTGTAACACCAGTAGCGTGTCCCTGCAAGCTCTGGTCGAGCGAAGTGATAACCGATCCCTTCAGAGCCTGCTCACCGATAGATGATGACGAACCAGAGAGGTCGCTCTTCTTCATCGTACCATAACCTACTACAACCACTTCGTCGAGCAGCTGTTTGTCTTCTTCGAGAGTAATCTTGTAGTTAGACTGGCTAGCAGTGATCTTAACCTCTTTGTTAAGGTAACCGATGTAAGAAATCACCAGGGTCTGACCTGGGTTAGCGTTCAGAGTAAAGTTTCCGTCGAAATCGGTAGCCACACCGTTTGACGTGCCCTTCACCACTACACTGGCTCCGATGACGGGGCCTGAAGCGTCGACTACAGTACCTGTAATCTTCTTCGCAGCCTGCTGAACCTCCTGCGGAGCTTCGGCGGCATTGGCATTCGTGGAGTATCCAAGTCCCAAAAGAGCCATGGTACTCACCAGAAGCGCTGTCTTTCTAAAATTTCGATTCATACTTAGTGTTAATATTGTTAATTGGTTTATAAATCCATTGGTTTGGTTATGAGAGTATCACTCCCGATTCTCGCTCCTATATAAATAAGGTACGCGAGAGAAATTAAATCAGCGAATCCAGACTAGCTGAATCCGCTGCAAAGGTAATCATTTATTAATTAAATATAATACTTTTGTTTGATAAATGCTGATACTTTTTTGCTCAAACCTCATTTTTAACATTTAAAATACGTAAAAAATGCCAAAAATAGGGTAAAAGTGTATCAAAAACACCTAGAAAAAGCACCATTATTGCAAATAAATGTAAACAAAACACACATTTCCCGCCGCCTATCACTTATCTGATTGCGTGGAGGTAGGCCAGTAGAGCCATTTTGCCACGCATGGTTTCGCGGGGAGTGAACTCGCCGTTTACCCAGAAGTAGCGCTGGTTGAAGTACGACTCCTGACGGGGCCAACCACCGTTGTTCCAGTCTGGATAGCAGTACTTAAGTATCTCGCGGGCATCGCCACCATTGTGGCCGGGCGACCATGTCTCGGTGCCGTTGAATGGTGTCTGACCTGGATGTGTGCCTGGATCACCATCGTTGCGGCCGGTAGAGTATACGTCGGTGATATGACGTTCGCCAAGACCTGTCATCTCA
>Ga0265301_10003350_pt1 | contig 17038 bp, 10 predicted proteins | sample AusTroGonzalo_MG_2_FD_193488 | JGI IMG/M metagenome (GOLD analysis project Ga0265301, IMG submission 193488) | Bovine rumen microbial communities from tropical cattle in Woodstock, Queensland, Australia - Gonzalo_04 | ecosystem: Host-associated > Mammals > Digestive system > Stomach > Rumen ... | reverse complement strand
CGAGATAAGGAGCCAGGATGGGCTGGTCACCGAAACGCAGGTGCGAGCAGGTGTAACCGCCGGACTTCTTCGAGTCATAGTCGAAGTAGGCTTGGCTGTACTTGTTGGTGTTGTCACCGATGATCTTGATGGAGTTCTTGTTGGCACCCACAGTACCGTCAGCACCGAGGCCATAGAACTTGGCTTCGAACGTGCCCTTCGGCAGGATGGAGATTTCCTTACCAACCTTGAGTGAACGACGGGTGACATCGTCCTTGATACCCACGGTGAACTGGTTCATCGGATTCTCGGCAGCGAGGTTCTTGTAGACGGCCAGGATCTGAGCAGGCGTGGTGTCCTTTGAAGACAGACCATAGCGGCCACCGATGATCATAGGAGCCTTCTTGACATCCTTGAAGGCTTCGACGACGTCGAGGTAGAGCGGATCGCCATTGGCGCCGGGCTCCTTGGTGCGGTCGAGGACGCAGATGCGCTTCACGCTCTTCGGCATGACCTCCATGAGGTACTTCGTGCTGAAGGGACGATAGAGGTGCACGGTGACGAGACCGAGTTTCTTGCCAGCCTTGTTTTCCTTGTCGATGACGGTTTTGATGACGTCGTTGATCGAACCCATGGCGATGATGACATCGGTAGCGTCTTTGGCGCCGTAGTAAACGAACGGGGCATATTCACGACCGGTGATCTTGGTCATCTGCTTCATGTACTTGGCCACGATTTCAGGCAGAGCGTCATAGTACTTGTTCTGCAGCTCACGGGTCTGGAAGTAGATGTCGGGGTTCTGGGCGGTACCGCGCGTGACGGGGTGCTCAGGATTGAGGGCTCTGTCACGATATTCCTTCAAAGCTTTCTTGTTAACGAGCTTGCGGAGTTTCTCCATGTCAGCGGCTTCAACCTTCTGGATTTCGTGTGAGGTACGGAAACCGTCGAAGAAGTGCAGGAACGGCACGCGGCCTTCGATGGCGGCGAGGTGTGCCACAGGGGCGAGGTCCATGATTTCCTGGACGCTGCTGGTGGCCAGCATGGCGAAGCCCGTCTGACGGGCGCTCATCACGTCGGCGTGGTCACCGAAGATGGACAGGGCCTGGGCGGCGAGGGCACGGGCCGAGACGTGGAACACGCCCGGGAGCAACTCACCGGCGATCTTGTACATATTCGGGATCATCAGCAACAGGCCTTGGGAGGCCGTATAGGTGGTGGTCAGGGCGCCAGCCTGCAATGAGCCGTGAACGGCACCGGCAGCACCGGCTTCGGATTGCATCTCAACGACTTTGACGGTCTCGCCAAAGATGTTCTTCTGACCTTTAGCAGCCCATTCATCGATATACTCGGCCATCGGCGACGACGGAGTGATAGGATAAATGGCGGCCACTTCACTGAACATGTAGGCAACATGGGCAGCAGCCTGGTTACCATCGCATGTCAAAAATTTCTTTTCTGCCATTTCTTAATGATTTAGTATTGAATGAATTATGAATTTTAACACAATTTCGTTCCGCACACACGGAATTGGCCGCAAAAATAGGCATTCCACAACAAATAAACAACTAATACTCAAAGAAATATTTTTAGCGAAAAATAACATTTTTTAAGCATCCATTGATTTTTTTTGTATTTTTGCACGCTCAAAACGAGAGAAAAACTCAAAATCAATAACAAACAACAATCAAAACTCATTGAAAATGAAGAAATTAGTTCTTACACTCGGACTGGCCTGCCTGTTCATGGTGGCCTGCAACAACACCCCGAAGCAAGAAGAAGTCGTTGAGCCCGCTCAAGACACCACCGCTGTCGTCGAAGAACAGCATGAATGCCCCATGGCTGCCCTGAAGGCCGAATACGCCAACTGGGAAGCTCTGTCTGACACAGCCAAGTTCGAACTGAACCAGAAGGCTGCCGCCATCTTCGCCGAGATGGAAGCCAAACACGAAGAAATGGTTGCCGCTGGCCAGGAGATTGCCCAGGAAGTCGTTGAGATGACCGAAGAAGAGAGAGCTGCTTGCGAAGCCAGATGCGCCGAGATGAAGGCCGCTTGGGAAAACTTCGCCAACCTGAGCCTCGATGAACAGAAAGACCTCATCCTGAAGCGCCTTGAAGGCTGCGGCGGTGAAAGACCTTGCTGCAACCATGGTGGTGAGCATCACTGCGACCACAACGCTCCGGCTGAGACTCCTGCCGAGTAATTAGAAACAAAATTCACTGAAAAAGAGGGCTGAAAGGTCCTCTTTTTTTTGTGCATTTTTGTTTCCCAAATCCCTATTTTTTGTATTTTTGCAGTTTAATCCAAACTGCGCCCAAATGTACGCCTACATCACCGGAAAAGTAGCCGAAAAATCGCCCACCTTCGTCGTCTTGGACAACCAGGGCATCGGCTATCTCGTCAATATCACGCTCAACACCTTCACCGCCATCGGCGAGAAGGAAGAGGTGAAGCTGTACACCCACGAGCAGATCCTGGAGGACGCCCACCACCTCTTCGGCTTCTTCACCGCCAAGGAACGCGACCTCTTCGAGCTGCTCATCTCGGTGTCGGGTGTGGGCTGCAACACGGCGAGACTCATCCTCAGCTCATTGACTGTCAACGAGTTGAGCAACGCCATCGCCAGCGACGATGTGAAGACCATTCAAGCCGTGAAAGGCATCGGCGCCAAGACCGCCCAACGCATCGTCATCGACCTTAAAGACAAACTCAAGAAAAATGATTTCCCGACGGAAATTTTCGCCGTGGCAGACAATACAATCAAGACTGAAGCGTTATCAGCATTGACGATATTGGGCTTCGGCAAAGCCGCCGTCGACAAGGCCTTGGACAAGCTGCTCAAGCAGATGCCCGGCGCCAATGTAGAGACCCTAATCAAGGAAGCACTTAAAGTGTTGTAATACAAAATACTACCTTTGAAAGACACAATGAAACGACATATCTTCCCCACGCTGCTCCTCCTGTTGTTCGCGTTCGTATTCTCTCGAACGGCAACGGCGGGCAACTATGATATCTTCTACCACGCCCCCTACGACGTTGAGCCTGACTCGACCAAGCTGATCTATCCCATCCCGGTCCCGACAGGCAACCCCATGCTCGACCTCAACAACCAGTCGCCTTTATACCTCAGCGACCCCGACAACTTCGAAACCGAAATCATCTACGACCCCCTCACCGGACAATACACCTTCAAACGCCGCATCGGCCAGTTCTATTACGACACTCCCACCACCCTCACGCAGAGCGAATACCTTGACTATCAAAACCGCAGAGGCATACAACAATACTGGCGCGAACGTCGCAGTCAGAACTCCCCCTCAACTACCAACGGCAGTTCCATCATCCCGCCCATGTTCATTGGCGGAAAGGCCTTCGAGACCATCTTCGGCAGCAACACCATCGACATACGTCCCCAAGGCTCCGTCGACCTGACCTTCGGATTCAAGCACAGCTTCCGCGACGACCCCTCCTTGACGTTGCGCCGCAAACGCCATAACGACTTCGTCTTTGAGCAGGACATCCAACTCAACGTGATGGCCCGAATCGGCGACAAGATCAACTTCAACATCAACAAGAACACCAAGGCGACCTTCAACTATCAGGACAAACTCGCCCTGAAATACCAAGGCAAGGAAGACGAAATCATCCAACTCTTGGAGGCGGGTAACGTCAGCTTCCCGCTCAACAGCACCCTCATCACCGGTACGCAGCAGCTGTTCGGTATCAAGAGCAGGCTGAAGTTCGGCAACACCACCATCTCGTCCATCGTCTCCTACCAGGAGAGTGAGTCGCAGAACATCACCGTTCAAGGCGGCGCACAGACCAACGAGTTCGAGCTGAGCTGCTTGGACTATGAAGAGAACCGACACTTCTTCCTCAGTCAATACTTCCGCGACCAGTACGAGGCCGCCCTCTCCACCCTGCCCACCGTCACCTCCAGCATCAACATCACCAAAATCGAAGTGTGGATCACCAACACCAACACCTCCACGCAGAACACACGTAACATTCTTGCATTGAATGACTTGGGTGAAGGAAAGGACAACTGGATCTACAACCCCGAGATTGACCCGACCAACAGTCAGGTGTATCCGCGCAACGCCGCCAACAACCTGATCACCCGCATGGACACGACCCAGATCCGCAGCATCAGCACGGTGACCAACTACATGAGTAACGACCCGATGCGTCTGGGTAGGACAGGCTATATGGTGGCAGGACGCGACTTCGAGAAAGTGGAAAACGCCCGTCGCCTAAGCGCCACGGAATACTCCGTCAACTCGAAGCTGGGTTTCATCTCCTTGAATGTCAGCCTCAACTCCAACCAGACCTTGGCTGTGGCCTACCAATACACCATCGTCGGTTCCGACCAGGTCTACCAAGTGGGTGAGTTCTCCGACCAAGGCATCAACACACCCAAAGTGTTGGTAGCCAAGTTGCTGAAAGGCACCACGGTAAACACCAAGATGCCCATCTGGAACCTGATGATGAAGAACGTCTACAACATCAGGGCCTATCAGATCGGTTCGTCGGACTTCATGCTGAACATCTTCTACAACGGCAACTCGAACAGCACGCCATACGGCTACTTCACCGAAGGCTCTGTGAAAGGCGTGTCGCTGCTCAACCTGATGGGCTTGGATAACTTGACCACGCAAAACAACCCCATCGCGGGCGGCGATGGTGTGTTCGACTTCTTGGACAACGCCGCCACACAAGGCGGTACCATCAACTCGTCGAACGGTCGTATCTTCTTCCCTGTTCTGGAGCCTTTCGGCAAGCACATCCGCACCAAAGTCTTCCCCGACGAGCCGGAGCTGGCCAACAAATACGCCTTCGACTCGCTCTATACCATGACGAAGACGTCAGCAGAGCAGTATTCCGAGAAGAACAAGTTCAGCCTGAAAGGTTATTACTCGTCGCAGTCGGGAGCAGAGATCAGCCTCAACGTCATGAACGTGGCGCAAGGCTCGGTCACCGTCACCGCCGGCGGCGTACAACTTGTTGAAAATGTAGACTATACCGTCGACTACACCCTTGGTCGCGTCACCATCCTCAACGAAGGTATCCTCAATTCGGGTACGCCCATCAACATCGCCTTGGAGTCGAACAACAGCTTCAGCGCCATACGAAAGACCTTCTTGGGCACCCGCATCGAGCATGAGTTCTCCACCGATTTCCACATCGGCGGTACCATCCTCTATCTCGGCGAGAAGTCGTACACCCAAAAGATCAATTACGGCGAGGAAGCCATCGCCAACACCATCTATGGCGGCGACATCAGCTACCACACCGAGGCCCGCTGGCTGACCAGCTTCATCAACGCCTTGCCTGGCATCAGCACACGCGCGCAATCACGCATCAACATCGACGGTGAGTTCGCCCGCTTCATCCCTGGCCTGTCGCGTTCGGCCAGCGAACCTGGCACTTCCTACATCGATGACTTCGAGGGCGCCAAGTCGACCATCGACCTGCGTCTGCCCACCCTGTGGTACATGGCCAGCACGCCGCAGAACCAGACCGACCTCTTCCCCGAGGCGGCTGCCAACACAGGCCTCAACTACGGCAAGAACCGCGCAAAGCTGTCGTGGTATGTCATCGACAACTCGGTGTTCTACGACCGCAACTCCAACTACCGTCCCTCCAACGTCGACAACGAAGAGCTTTCACGCAACACGGTCCGTCAAGTGCTCGAGACCGAACTGTTCCCCAACCGTGATATCGAGGCTGGCACGCAGACCAACATCTCGGTGCTTAACCTCGCCTACTATCCAGAGGAACGCGGACCTTATAACTTCGACGTGGAACCTACCGTATATTCCGCCGGTATCAACGAAGAGGGACGACTCAACGACCCGAGAAGCCGTTGGGGCGGTATCATGCGCCGGATGGAGTCGACCGACTTCGAGGCCACCAACATCGAATACATCGAGTTCTGGCTGATGGACCCCTTCGCCGACGAAGAATATGCCAACAACCCCGGTAAGCTTTACATCAACTTGGGTGACATCTCGGAAGACATCCTCCGCGACGGACGCAAGTTCTACGAAAACGGCCTGCCCTCATCCAACATCGTGGAGAACGTGGACACCACCATCTGGGGCCGTGTGCCCACCCTGCAAGACCTTGTAGGCACCTTTAGCAACTCATCCGAAGCCCGTCAGTATCAAGATGTTGGCTACGACGGTCTGCGCGACGAGGACGAACGCAGTTTCTTCGAGAACGCCTACTTGAACCTCATCAGACAGCGCTTCGGCGAGAACTCGACGGCTTTTCTGAATGCCTACAACGACCCCTCGGGCGACAACTACCACTACTTCCGTTCCACCGATTGGGACAACTCGGAGGAAGAAGTCTACAGAAGCATCTTGTACCGATACAAGCAATTCAACGGTCCCGATGGCAACTCGCCTGCCGACATCCAGCAGACCGAGGGCTACCAAAGCAGCAACTCCACCCTGCCCAACGCCGAAGACATCAACGGCGACAACACCTTGAGCGAGTCGGAGCGCTACTACCAATATGAAATCGACCTCAACCCTGCCAAGATGGTCGTCGGAGAGAACCACATCGCCGACATCTTCGAGTCGAGCGGCGTCTCGCTGCCCAACGGACAGATCAGCGGCGTGAAGTGGTACCAGTTCCGCATCCCCATCAAGCAGCCCGACAAGGTGATCGGCCGCATCGACGACTACTCGTCCATCCGCTTCATGCGTATGTTCCTCACCGACTTCGAGCGTCCCATCGTGTTGCGTTTCGCCACCTTGGACCTCGTGAAAGGCGAATGGCGCACCTACTTGCAAAGCATCCAAGCCCCTGGCGAATACGAGCCTAACGACGTCTCCAACGAAACCGCTTTCGACATCTCAGCCGTCAGCATCGAGGAGAACGGCCGCCGCTCGCCCGTCCCTTACGTCATCCCGCCCGGCATCCAGCAAGAACGTGTCATCGGCATGACGCAGACTACCCGCATCAACGAACAGTCGCTACAGATGACCGTCCAGAACCTCGTCGACGGCGACGGTCGCGCCATCTACAAGACGGCCGACTTCGACCTCAGGCAATACAAATACCTGAAGATGTTCGTACACGCCGAAGCCGCCCACGAAGAGAGCCCCTTGGAAGACCAAGACCTCGTCGTCTTCCTGCGCATCGGCTCCGACTTCACCGAGAACTACTACGAGTATGAGGTCCCGCTGAAGGTGACCCCATGGGGCACGCCTTACACCAACAAGGATGCCATCTGGCCGGAAATCAACAACATAGAAATCTTGCTGGACGACCTCGTAGCGGTGAAACAACGACGCAATGAGGCCATGAACCAGCCCAACAGCAACGTTAGGCTCAACTACATCTATTCAGAGAAGATCAGGAAAGGCACCGTCGACAACATGGACTACTACCACACCATCAAAGTGATCGGTAACCCGACCATCAGCGATGTGGAGGCCATGATGATCGGTATCCGCAACCCGAAACAGCAGAACCTCGCCGACATCGACGACGGACAGCCCAAGAGTGCCGTGGTGTGGGTCAACGAGTTGCGTCTCACCGATTTGAACAGCAACGGTGGCGTGGCTGCGACGGGCCGTATCGAGGCCACCCTCGCCGACTTGGGCCGACTCACCGTGAGCGGGTCGTATAGCTCGGCAGGTTTCGGTCCCTTGGACAGCCGTATCACCAACAACACCTTCGAGGCCACCTCGGCGTTCAACGTTTCCACCGACTTGGAGCTGGGCAAGTTCTTCGAGAACACGGGCCTCAAAATCCCGATGCACTTCGACTACGGTCAAAACAGGATCACCCCGCTCTATAACCCCTACGACCCCGACATCACATTGGACGACGCCCTCGCCGCCTTGAACAGCGACGAAGAACGCCAAGCCTTCACCGCCACCATACACGACTACACCCGACAGAGAAACATCAACTTCATGAATGTCAGGAAGGAACGTGTCACAAGGAGAAGGGACAACGATGACCCCGAAAACGGGAACAACCCCAACCCGCGTGACCCCAACCGAGCCTTAGGAGGCGGCAACCGTGGTGGCGCACCCAGGGTGCACATCTACGACATCGAGAACTTCAACTTGTCCTTCTCCTACAACGAGACCTACCAGGAGAACACCGATATCCGTTACTACTTGGTAAAGACCTACCGTGGCGGTTTGGGTTACAACTATGCAGGCAACCCCAAACCCGTCGAGCCTTTCGCCAGAGCCAGATGGGCCTCCAAACCCTCGATGCAGATCTTCAAGGACATCAACTTCTACTATCTGCCCAAGAGCATCACCTTCAACACGGAGATGTACCGTTACTATTCGGAGCGTGAGATGCGCAACAAGAGCGGTGGCATCATCAACATCACTCCGACCTTCTCGAAACAGTGGGATTGGACCCGCAACTACCAGTTGCGCTACGACCTCACCAAGTCGCTGACCTTCGACTATTCGGCACAGGCACAGGCCTACATCTACGAGCCTGCCGGTTTCGTCGACCGCAACCTCGACCCCGAGAGGTGGCAGAAGAACCAAGACACCATCAAGAACGAGTTGATGAACCTGGGCTCGATGTCGCGCTACCAGCAAAACTTCAACGCGAGCTACACCTTGCCCATCAACAAGATCCCGATCTTCAACTGGATCACCGCCAGCGCCAACTACCAAGGCACCTACAGCTGGACGGCGCCGGCCAAGTCCATCCAACCCCGTCTCGGCAACGCCATCGAGAACTCCAACAACATCCAAGGCAACGCCACCCTCGACTTCACCCGACTCTACAACAAGGTGAACTACTTGAAGCAACTCAACACCCCGCGACGCAACAATAACAACAATAACAACCGAGGTGGCAACCGTGGCGGCAGGAACAACCCCGAGGGCGACGGCCAGCAATCCGACTCCACAAAGGTCACGCCCAAGGTGAACTATGGCAAGATCATCCTCGACAACTCACTGCGTGTGCTGACTCTCATCAAGAAGGTGTCGGGTACCTATTCGCTGAACAACGGCCAGACGTTGCCGGGCTTCATGTACAACGCCCAATACCTCGGCATGAACAGCTCAGGCTGGGCACCCGGACTAGGATTCGTGCTCGGCAGCACCTTCGGCAGCGACGACAACATCTTCGAGAAGGCCATGCTCAACAGCTCCGACCTTGCCAACCGCGACAAGTGGTGGCTCACCACCGACTCCATCCTCAGCGATCCTTACATGCGCCGCAAGACAGAGACCATCAACTACCGCGTCAATACCGAGCCTTTCCAAGGCTTCAAGATCGACTTCACCGGAAACCGCAACTATGCGGAGAATTCGCAGCATTACTTCCGCTACAATGAGATGACGAACAGCTTCGACATCTTCACCCCGACCAACAACGGCAGCTTCAGCATGAGCTACTTCATGGCCGGGACCTCCTTCGTTGCCACCGACTCCACCCTCTTCGGCAGGTTGATGGACAACCGCAAGGTCATCGCGGAACGCATCGCCCGCAACAACCCACAATGGATCGAGCAAGTCAACGAGTACGTCTTCGACAGCATCGCTGGCGACTATTACCCGAAAGGCTATAACTCCAGCTCGATGGAGGTGTTGCTCTACTCCTTCATCGCCGCCTACACCGGCAAGGACCCCAGCACCCTCAACCTCAACCCCTTCCCGCGTTTCCCGCTGCCCAACTGGAGCCTCACCTACAACGGCTTGACCAACATCCCTGCCATCAGCAAGATATTCAAGACCTTGAGCATCACGCACAACTACAAGTCGAACTACGCCATCAACTCGTGGGCCACCAATGTCTACTACGATGAAGACAACACCGTGCAGACCTTCGAGAACACCGAAGTCATCATCCCGCGTTACGATATCGCGCAGATCGTGCTCAACGAGCAATACACCCCCTTGATTGGTATCGACCTCAGCCTGCAAAACTCGATGACCTTCAACCTGCAGTTCAAGAAATCGAGGACGCTGACCCTAAGTTTCGCCAACAACCAACTCACCGAGGTGAACGGCCGTGAGATTGTCATCGGAGGCGGCTTCCGCATCAAGGACCTCAGCTTCAACATCACCCCGATTGGCGGCAACGGCAGGCCTCAGACCATCAAGAACGACCTCGTGCTCAAACTCGACATCGGCTTTAAGAGAGACATCACCATGTTGCGCCGCATCGACGAGAACAACAGCCAGGTGTCGGCCGGCCAAAACAAGATCAACATCTACCTCACCGCCGACTACAACTTCAGCCAGCGCCTGAGCGCCCAGGCCTTCTTCAAGTACGACCTGTCCATCCCCGAGGTGGCCAATACCTTCAAGAACTCCACGACCTATGGTGGCATCACGCTGAGGTTCAGCTTGGCACAATAAATTTTTTCAACAAACTGCAGAGGGTGCAACTAAAATATGTAATTTCGCAGCGAAAAACAAACAACCTTAAAACATACAACAAATGAATATTCCAGCAAATCTGAAGTACACCAACGACGACGAATGGATCCGCCTCGAAGGCGAAGAAGCCTACGTCGGCATCACCGATTACGCACAACATGAACTTGGCGACATCACCTTCGTCGATGTCGATCCCGACCTGGTTGGCGAGACCCTTGACGCCCAAGAAGAATTCGGCGCCATCGAAGCCGTGAAGACCACCGCCGAGCTGCTCATGCCTGTCGCCGGCGAAATCCTCGAAGTCAACGAAGCCCTCGCTGACGAAGAGAACGCCAAACTCGTCAACAGTGACCCCTATGGCGAGGCTTGGATCATCAAGATCAAAGTGAACGACGTCGCTGAGCTCGACGGCCTCATGGATGCCGCTGCTTACGAAGCCAAGATCGGTTAATCTTTTGGAACGACTGACCAGAAATAGCTACCCGGGAATCCTGTGCGGAATCGTCATCCTGATTCTGACCGGACTCCCGGGTTCTTTGTTCCCGCACGTCAAGCCTGCCCTTGGCCTCGACAAGATCGTGCACCTAATCATGTATGCCGGTTTTGCCTTCGCTTGCCTTTGGGGCTATCGCAAACAGTTTGTTTCCAACGGTTTAGCCTATAAGAAGAAAGCGATTTTGCTGGCCGTAGTCATCGGCATCGCCTATGGCGGCCTGACTGAAATCATGCAGGAGTATCTGGTGCCTAAGCGCACCGGCGACTGGTACGATTTCCTCGCCGACTGCATCGGAACGGCCCTGGGTGCCATCGTTTTCTATCTTTTTTTTCATCGAAAAAAATAAAATTCATGCCATTTGCGTTTTATAAACAAATAATTATTACTTTCGCAACGTCAATTGCGAAGTAAATTATAAAAACTATAGTACCATGGAAGAGAAAAAATCACCTAGGGCGAATCTTGAGAACAAGAAACTGATGTTCATCCAGATAGGTTTGATTATCAGCTTGCTCATCACTTGGTTAGCCTTCGAGCACAAGAGCTACGACAAGCGCGAGATCGACCCCAGCCTGCTCAACAGAGAGGTTGCGGTTGACGAAGAAATGGTGGAAATCACCAAGCAAGAAGAGCAAAAGCCTCAGCCTGTGGAAGTGCCTCAACAGTCCACTCAGATTGAGATCGTGGAAAACGAAGTTGAGACCGAAGACCTTAACATCAACGCCGAAGTGGAGCAGAACGAAATCATCGAGGAGTACATCGCTCCTGAGGTCGTGGAAGAAGAAGTCGTAGAGACCGAGATCTTCCAGATCGTGGAAGAGATGCCGCAGTTCCCCGGTGGTGATGCAAAGCTTCTGGAGTATGTCGCCACACACATCAAGTATCCTCAGATTGCCCGTGAGACCGGCATCCAGGGTCGTGTGTTCGTCGGCTTCGTTGTCGAACCCGACGGCTCCGTCTCCAACGTGAAGATTCTCCGTGGCATCGGTGGCGGCTGCGACGAAGAGGCCGTGCGCGTGATCAAGTCATTGCCGAAGTGGAAACCTGGCAAGCAGCGTGGTAAGGCCGTGCGCGTGTCCTATCAAATCCCCGTGTTGTTCAAGCTGCAGTAAGTTTGAAGACATGATGAAACAAAAAAATCCGGCGCGATGCGCCGGATTTTTTTGTTTAGATTCCCTGCGGGAATGGAGTTCGGTCGTAAATCTATATGCGGCGGCAGGTGGGTTTTACGAATCATAAATGTCACAAGCCGCCGTAGTGAACAAAATAACAGCTACTCCATTCCCGAAGGGAATCTCATTGCTGATGGAAGTGATTGTAAACGACCAACGCCTTGGCGGAGCCAATGATTTCAGCAAGCCGCTCCAGCGAGGCCTCCTTGATGCCTTTCACCGACTTCAACTCTAGGAGCAGCTTCTCCGCTGTCTTCTTCCCTATTCCTTTGATTTCAGCCAATTCGGAGTGCATGAAGCCTTTCTCGAACTTCTTGCGATGGAAGGTGATGGCAAACCTATGCACCTCGTCCTGGATATGGGCCAAAAGGCGGAACACCTCCGAGTTGGGCTTCAAGCCCACCACACGAGGCGGGAAACCGAACAACAACTCGTTTGTGCGATGACGGTCGTCCTTGGCCAAACCCGCAATGGGGATCTCTACGTGCAATTCATCCTCAACCACCTGACGCACCACCTCCATCTGTCCCTTGCCGCCGTCGGTGATGATGAGGTTGGGCAGTGGCTTGCCTTCCTCTATCAACCTTGAATAGCGGCGACGCACAACCTCTTTCATCGAGGCGTAGTCGTCGGGGCCTTCCACCGTCTTGATATTGAAATGACGGTAGGCGCTCTTGTTGGGCTTGCCGTTCACGAATTGCACCATGCCCGCCACGGCATAGTCGCCTTGGAAGTTGGAGTTGTCGAAACACTCGATCACATTGGGCATCTCCTCCAGTTGCAAGGCCTCCTTAAGGTTGTTCAGCACCCGTTTCTGATGACGTTCGGGGTCGACGAGGGAGCGTTGCTTCTCCAAGTCGATGCGATATTGCATGGCGTTGCGGCGCGAGAGGTCGAGGAGCTTCTGCTTGTCGCCACGCTGCGGCACGGTTATCAGCACCTCGTCGATCGGGTAATCGAGTTTCATCGGTACGATGATCTCGGGTGCGTGGTCGCCAAACTGCTGCCGCAGGTCGATGACGGCCAAGAGCAACAGCTCTTCTGCCGACTCCTCCAAACGGCGCTTCATCTCGAAGGAATGGCTCTGCACCACGGCACCGTCCTTCACCTTCATATAGTTGACATAGAAAGTCTCCTCGTCGTCGACATAAGAGAACACCTCCACGTTGCGAATCGACTGGCTGACCACCGTGGAGCGACTGCGGTAGTTCTCCAAGAGGTCATATTTCTCCTTGACGAGTTGGGCTTCCTCAAACTCCATGCGCGCGGCATAGTCCATCATCAGAGCCTTCAGGTCGCGAAGCACACCGCCCAGATTGCCTTTGATGACTTCGCGGATCTCAGCAATCATGGCGTTGTAGTCCACCTTCGAAATCAAGCCCTCGCAGGGCCCGTTACACTTATGGATGTGATAATCGAGGCATACCTTGTACTTGCCTTTCTCGACACCCGCTTCCGTCAGCGGCGTACGGCATGAGCGCACCTTGTAGACCTGACCGAGCAAGTCCAACAGGATATGTGCCGTGCGCACCGAAGGATAGGGACCGAAATATTCCGATCCGTCATTCACCTTGTGGCGGGTGAGGAACACACGCGGGAAGGCCTCCTTCTTGATGCAGATCCACGGGTAGGTCTTGTCGTCCTTGAGCATGATGTTGTAGCGCGGCTTGTACTGCTTGATCATCGTATTCTCAAGCAACAGGGCCTCCGACTCCGAGTCGACGATACTGTATTCGAGGTCGGCGATCTTACTCACGAGGACACGCGTCTTGCCCGACTGTTCCTTGTTGAAATAGCTGCTGACGCGACGTTTCAGGTTTTTGGCCTTGCCCACGTAGATGAGCGTGCCGTTCTTGTCGAAATAGCGATACACGCCAGGCTTGTTGGGTAGCGCGGCGAGCTTTTGTTTCACTATTTCAGGCAATTCACTCATGCTTCTTCATGTGGTCCCAGCCTTGGGCCTTGATCGGGATGACGTGATTGTCGGGAGTGATCATCTCGGCCACGCCGGTGTTGTCGGTCATATAACCGATGACGGTCACATCCGACGAAATGGTCTTGATCTTCTCGTAGTCCTTCTGGTCGATGGTGAAGAGCAGTTCATAGTCCTCTCCCCCACTCAAGGCCGCCACCGAAGGCACGATTTGGAACTCCTTGGCCATCTTGTCCGTGGTCGGGTCGATGGGGATGCGCTCCTCATAGAGCTGGCAGCCCACGCCCGATTCCTTGCAGAGGTGCAGGATCTCGGAGGCCAAGCCATCAGAGATATCGATCATAGAGGTCGGTTTGACGCCTAAAGTCTTGAGTTGCTCCACGATGTCCTTGCGGGCTTCGGGTTTCAGCTGACGCTCAAGCACATAGTCCATGCCCTTCAGTTGGGGCTGCATGTTGGGATTGGAGAGGAACTCCACCTTCTCGCGCTCAAGGATGAGCAAGCCGATGTAAGCCCCGCCCAAATCGCCCGAGACACAAAGCAGGTCGTTCTTCTTGGCGCCGCTGCGGTAGACGATGTCCTCCTCCTTGGCCATGCCGATGACCGTGATGGAGATGACGAGACCCGTCTTGCTGCTCGTCGTGTCGCCACCCACCATGTCGACGTTGTAGCGCTCGCAAGCCAAGCGGATGCCCGCATAGAGTTCGTCCAAGGCTTCAACGGAGAAGCGACTCGACACGCCCAGTCCGACCACAATCTGCGTCGGCGTGCCGTTCATGGCATAGATGTCAGAGAAATTGCTGACGGCAGCCTTGTAGCCCAGATGCTTCAAGGGGCAGTAGGTCATGTCGAAGTGGATGCCTTCGATGAGCATGTCGACCGAGACGAGCGTGCGCATGCCTTCGTGGTTGATGACGGCGGCATCGTCACCGACGCCTTTCAGCGATGAGGCGTTACGCAAGGGAAAGTCGGCGGTCAGTTGGTCGATGAGGCCGAATTCGCCGAGTTCGTCCAGTTCGGTCAAGGGTTTAGGGGTGGTTTCTTGTTCCATAAGCGACGTTTTATTGGCTGCAAAGGTAAGATTTTTTCTATTTTTGCATCATGAAAACCATCAAAGACATTTATAAGATAGGTGTAGGCCCTTCGAGCAGCCACACCATGGGACCGCAGAAGGCGGCCTCTCTATTCAACACGCGTTTCCCCGACGCCGACTCGTTTGAGGTGACGCTCTATGGCAGCCTCGCCGCTACGGGCAAGGGCCACATGACGGACTGGGCCATCCTTAACACCCTTCAAGCTCCGACAGAAATCGTCTGGAAGCCCGAGGTCATCCCTCCATTTCACCCTAACGGAATGTTGTTCAAGGCTTTCGATGCAGAGAAAAACCTTCTCGGCGAATGGCAGGTCTACAGCATAGGCGGAGGCAACTTGGCCGAAGAAGGCAAATCGGACGAGTCGCCAGAGGTCTACCCGCTCTCGAAGATGACCGACATCCTCAACTGGTGCGAACACACAGGACGCACCTATTGGGAATACGTGTATGAATACGAGAACCAAAAAGATATTGAGGACTACATGATGGAGGTTTGGCGCGTGATGAAGGCAGCAGTGGAGCGGGGCTTGCAGGCCGAGGGTGTCTTGCCCGGACCGCTCAACCTGAGCCGCAAGGCCGCCACCTACCACATCAAGGCCTCGGGCTACACGCACACCTTGAAAAGCCGTGGTTTGGTGTATTCCTATGCCTTGGCCGTCTCGGAAGAGAACGCCTCTGGCGGAGTCATCGTCACAGCGCCCACCTGCGGCTCATGCGGTGTGATGCCTGCAGTATTGTACCATCTCTCCAAGAGTTACGAATTCACCGACCAACGCATCATCCGCGCTTTGGTGACGGCAGGCTTGGTGGGGAACATCGTGCGCACCAACGCCTCCATCTCGGGTGCCGAGGTGGGCTGTCAAGGCGAGGTGGGCGTGGCTTGCGCCATGGCCGCCGCCGCCGCCAACCAACTGTTTGGCGGGAGTCCGGCCCAAATCGAATATGCCGCCGAGATGGCCCTTGAACACCATTTGGGCATGACCTGCGACCCCGTGTGCGGCCTCGTCCAGATTCCCTGCATCGAGCGCAACGCCTATGCCGCCGCACGCGCCCTCGACTCCAACATCTACTCCACCTTCTCCGACGGCCACCACCGCGTTTCGTTCGACAAAGTCGTGGAGACCATGAAAGAAACCGGCAAGGATCTGCCATCGCTCTATAAGGAGACTTCGCAGGGCGGACTAGCAAGAGATTACACACAAATGCAATAAATACTTTTGCCTATCCAAAAAAACCTGTTTTTTTGCCAAAAAAATATTCAACCATGAAACACAAAGTACTATTATTGCTCTCTTTTCTGCTTATTTACGGGATTACACGGGCACAAGAAATGGGTACTCAGACAGAATCAGACCAACCTGAAGCAACACTGACAAGCAACGAACCCGAGGACCAACTCTTACGGATGCTTGAAGAATGCATCATAAAAAGCAAAAAAGAATATGAAAGTTGGAAAAGTTCAGGCATAAACATGCCACAACTTCGGCATCCGCTAATATTATGTTGCGATGGTCTGCCTATTTGGCCATGTGATCCCACAAAACAAAACAAATCCTTTTATGAGAACATCGGACTTGAAACTTTCTCTTGGTATAATTGTAAAAAGTATGAGGCGGATTTAAAGGAAGGTATAAATGTAATAGAAGTTCATTATTATTTAAAAGGAAATACCTTTGAGGTGTATGTACACTTCTTAACAGCCACTGATGAAGGCAACGAAATAACACTTGCTTACTGGTTTGAAGACACCAACAAATACGTCTACGAATATTCTTGCGAAACAAGCGAGTGGAAGTTTGTAAAAGAAGAATAATATGAATAAAGGCGATGCTTTGAAAGCATCACCTTTACTGCTGTGGTCCCACTAGGACTTGTATGGGCAATATTGCGGTATAATGTCAAACAACTATGCCCATATAAGTAAGTGGGTCTCAAGCCGCAAAAATAAAACTTTTTCTATTACGTTGCAATTTTATTTCACC
>Ga0265301_10003347_pt1 | contig 17049 bp, 26 predicted proteins | sample AusTroGonzalo_MG_2_FD_193488 | JGI IMG/M metagenome (GOLD analysis project Ga0265301, IMG submission 193488) | Bovine rumen microbial communities from tropical cattle in Woodstock, Queensland, Australia - Gonzalo_04 | ecosystem: Host-associated > Mammals > Digestive system > Stomach > Rumen ... | reverse complement strand
AACAGCGGACGAGCTGGCTAATTATGATTTAATTTCCAGATATCCGTGGCTTAAAATTAGAAATAGATGGACTGATGATCCAGATGAAAGTCAGTTTGAATTTACGGAACTAGATGCAATGCCGCCAGGGTGGCGCGCAGCCTTCGGTGAACAGATGTGTGAGGAAATTCAGAAGCTTCTTGAGGAAGCCGACTATGTATACCAGTATCGCATAATCCAAATAAAGGAAAAGTATGGTAGGCTTTGTTGGTATGATAGTCGAGTGCCTGAAAAAATTCGAGAAAGAATGAATCAGGTCATTCGGAAATATGAGGACTTAAGTGAAGTTACTTGTATAGAGTGCGGCAAGCCAGCTATTAAAGTTTCACTTAATTGGATTAGTCCTTGGTGTGAAGAGTGCTCCGCAAACATAGGTGATGATTTTATGCCGATTGAAGATTGGAGAAAGAAATGGTCGAATACATAAAAAAGAGTTCCCTGTTGTCGCATTATCGTGTTGACAAAGAAAACATTCATGTCGTAGATTGTGATGTAATCTATGGACTGGCCGCTGAAGACGTACGACCGGAACGTCATGGGCATTGGATATGGGATGATAATAGCTGTAAGTGTTCTGTTTGTGGGCATTCTTACAATTGGCATGATAATGCTTTTCTTCATAAAGCTAATTATTGCCCAAATTGCGGCGCAAGGATGGATGATGAATGAAAGAGCTATTTGCAAAGAAGATACTTGTACCTAAAGATGTAAGCAATATAAAAATAATAGATGAAGATATTTTTAAAGTTATTTCAAATAATTGGATGATTAATGAAGTAACAATATGGAAAGAAGTTGAAGATGGCGGAGAAATTCAAGAGCTTAATATTGTTTTAAGGCGAAAAGAGGAATTAAATGAAGCTTAAAGACATACTACCCGAAGAACCCCTAGACCGTATAATGGTTCGCACTAATGACCCCTGGGATGAAGATCCCGATGGTATGCTTTTTGGATACGTCGGATGGGACGGCGCGAACCTCGTAGATTTAGATGGGGATTATTATAGCTTAAATGAAGAAGTGACTCGTTATGAGTGGGAAGAAGATGGTAGCTTAACCTATTGGATCCATAGCGACTGGAGCGTAGATTCAAGCGGCCATGTAGCTATGAGAGAGGAGCCGCATAAGTGGTGTTATGATCGGCTATGTGAGCGATGTGTTTGGAAAGATAAAGGAGGTTGCAGCGAATGGCCCATTATTACTTAAATAAAATTGGGATTTCTTCTAAAGATTTTTCGATCTTTAACCCGAAAGGTCTGGGATTTTCTGGACGTAGACAGCGCCGGAAGCACAGCTTTCCTTTGAGAGAGGTCTATAATCTAGACTATACCTCTGCAACCTGGCTTTATGAGCATTTAATGCTCTATAAAGAATATGCTTCTACAATAATTGTTTTGGATGATCCAAGCTTGACCTTTGATATTCCAGTTCTCCATTTACTTCCTAATGAAGAGTGTGAGTATTATCATAATGATAAGAGGTTCCCACAGAAAATTCACAAAGAAGTTATTGAAACCCATACCCAGCTTGAGAGCATTGAAATTATTCTTAAATACCTTCAGGTTTTTCTAAAAGAAGATGAAGAAATAAATGGACTTTCAGAGCTGAAAAAGTGGGACTTTTTAAGATGTGCTTTTAAAATATATTCGGTAATAATAGGAAGTATGTGGGTATGAGCTTTGCAGATATTTATTTTAAAGCTACTTGTATCTTTCTTATAATTGTTTGCTGTTTAGGTGGAATCGGATTAATTGTTTTGGGTATTATCAAAGCTTTTAAAAATAAAAAGGCTCCTCTTTGTTTAGAATGTAAGCATCTCTCACAATATAAAGGTCCTCATTGGCGTTATACTTGCAGCCGAAGCTGGTGCGGAGATCATTTTGATAGAGCGCCCAAATATTGTAAATACTTTGAGCCTATTATTCCCGTAGATAAAACTGTAACAGTTTCTCCCGATGGATCAAAAACAATAGTCATAACTCAGCGCGATCGCTATTAAAGAAATTTAAGGCAGTAGTTTTGATTAATCTTTCGGAAGAAAGAGGGGTTGAAAAATGAATAAAAATGTCCTCCATAAGAAGATGTTAATTGCTAAAAAGCAATTAATAAATAATTTTTTATCCAAAATGGAGGACAAAAAAAATGACCAACAAAGAAAACATTCAAACCATGAAAGTAGAAGAATTAGCACAATTTTTAGTGAATATTACAGAATGTAATAAAAATTGCTTAGCAGCAGATTTTTGTACCGTATTAAATATGCCTTGTGAAGTATTTTTTTTAGAATGGTTAAATAGCGATTATATTCCTATTTAAAAATAAAAAAAATTTTGTTTTATATTTACAGCGCGACTGCTATAGTTTTAATGATTTTAGGCAGTCGCGCTGTAAACGTATAAGAAGTAATAAAAAAACTTGAGAAATTCTAAAAATTTTGATATAATATATATAGAAAGTGAGAAAGGAGAGTTTATAAATGCCTAATATGGAAGAACTTCGTGCCTTTTATAAAGATTTCCTTGATGAATTAGTAGAGAATGGCATGAGTTTTTTTGAGGACACTAATCGTGATGCTCTTCTAGATTGGTGTGATGATAATTCTTGCAATCTTGACTTCTATTATGCTAATGGCGCGACCAAAATGGTTCTTTGGGAAGATGAATATCCCTATGTTATTAAATTCCCCTTTCTTGACAAGAATCACGCAAAAGATTATTGTAAACAAGAACTAGCCAACTATCAGGCGGCACAAAAAGATTATCCAGAAATTGTAGATTGTTTTGCTTGGTGCGATTTTCTCTTTGAATATTGCGGTTTTCCTATTTACATAATGGAAAAAGTAGATTGTGATGAAAGCACTGTTTCAGAGCGTGCATATTCTGCCGCTTATAACACCGCAAAAGATGAGCGTTTTATTAAAGATGATGATGAAGATTTTGATGAAGAGTTTTCCAATGAATTCTATGGTTGGAGTGGAGATGAACAAACCGAGCCTCTTCTCTATGAGGAATGGAATTGGAAAATAGTAAACGCTTTTCTTGAGTTCTGCTCAATTAGAGATATAAATGATCGTCATACAGCTAACTGGGGGTATCGTGGAAGTCAATTAGTAATCATTGATTACTCAGGCTTTTAAAGAAAGGAGTTTTTCCAGAAAATGTTTGAGCTGAGATTTTGGAAAGAAGGCGTCAATATTAGAGTCGCAGGTCGCTATTCCCACACTTTTTCCTATTTCGAAGATGCATGGAACTTCGCGCAGGTATTCCTCTCTGAAGCCTATCTCAAAGGCGCCGATGGTATTGACATTAATAATGATTTTTATCCTATCTTTGATGATGAGGATGAAGACGATGATGACTACGACCACATACTGGAAGATCTCGACGATGCTGACTACTACGAATACATAATGGAAGATCTCGACAACTGGCACAGTCGTTTAGAGGAGGTTTGAAAAATGTCAATCCGAAAAAATACCCCCTGTGATTGTGACGGGATCTGTCCTTACGATGCTCTCTACGGTCACGACTGTGAATACTGGTGCGGCGCAGAGGAGCCGCAGGATTATCCCGATGATTGGGATAGATGGGAAATTGAGCCATCTCGTGATGACTGGGACGAAGAGTCCTAAATAAAATTCCAAAATTCAAAGGGTGGTATGGAGTAAAGGTTTTACTTAATAGCTGGTGCAACGCATAGTTATTTAACTATTTTTGAGGTTACTTTAGTAAAGCTGTTGTTAAATGGAGTTTGATGAACAGCCAGCTATTTTATACTCCCAAAAAAAACTAAAAAGAACTTGCCGAAGTACAAGGTACACGATTTCAGGTAGGACTGCACAACCGAAGAGCTGATGTGCTATTACCAGAGCGAGTATAGGGAGTCATGACCCTACTAAAGTTGGCGAATAAAAAGTAGACTGGGGCGCCCAAGACAGAAATTGTAGGTTCTCTTTTAGTTTTTCAATATATAGGGAGGTCGGGCGCCGTAAGCGTCCGACTTCTTTTTTTTGGAGAAATCAACTGGCTTCTTACAGCGCCATAATTTTCGCGCATAAATTTTTCCAGAAAATCTATGGCTTCGCGCTGTCAACGTAAATTATTTTCCAAAAAATTTTCCAAAAACCCCCCTTTAATCAAATTATTTTCCAAAAAAATTCCAAAAAATCGTAGAAAAAATTCTAAAAAAATTAAAATTCCTGAAAAATGTAGAGTGTATCGCCTCTAAATTGACTTTTTAGTAGAAGCTGGGGGAACCATACGGAAGGGGGCGTAAACATTCAACGTCATCAAAGACCTCAAAATTGGCGAACGAAGTGAGCGACTTCTTTTGCAAATCCGACCCCGAGTTTAGCTCCCCTTAAAAGAAAAACGCAGAAGTCGGGGTTTTAATAGAGCGCAGCTCGAAGAGCTGGCGCGAGCGGAGATCCCGTCAGGGGATCGACTTTCCCCCGAAGGGGGAAAGCGGAAGAGGGGGAGCGTCCTTGGGTCGAAACTTGGATGAAGCAGAACGTATACGTAAAACGTATACGTATTTTTGTTTTCCAGTCGAGCAATGGGTAGTGCCCGTCGAGGGGATGGCTGAGCTTTTTTCGCGTAGAAGAGGAGCTTTGGGGTTTGAAAAGAGGAATAGAGGTTGAGAGAGGTTTAGGAGTTGGAGAGAATAGTGAGAGGTATAGAAGGAATAGAAGGGGTACCTGGCGCAAATTTCACAGCGTTTCAAATTTTATTTTGAGCTAAATTTTCACTTTTCTTTCGGTTTTTCGGGCGTTTTTAAATAAAGGTTAAGTCGCAGCTGCTAAAATTTGATTTTTTCTTGTCAAATTTTCAGCGCGCAACACAAAAAAAGAGAGGACTTTCGTCCTCTCTCTTTTTATTTTTTCGCTCAGGCTCTGGTGTAGCCCTTGCAGGTGCCCTTGCCCTTGATCTTCACATCGTGAGAGATCGCCTTGCCGTCCTTGACAGCCATGCGGAGGAGAGCGGAAGCCTTCTGAACCTTTACGCCCATCGGCTCAGCGAGGTCGCTAGCGGTCTTCGGCTCGTCACCGAGCATCTCAACGATCTGCGCAACGAGCGGAGCGTTCTCGACAGCAGTCTTGCTGGGCTTCGCAGCACGCTTAGCGTTGGTGTCGTCGATCTTCTGAAGGGAAGCCTTCGCGAAGTCGCGGATCTCGTCGGACAGGTTCTCAGCGTTCATGATAGCGGTGAAGAAGTCTCTGCGGGTCATAGTAGTGTTAGTCATAGTGTTTTCCTTTCTGCGCTGATGCGCTACGGCGTCGGTCGCCACCCAAGTTTTTTTAGAAGGGGAGAGTTACTTTCTCTCTCACTTTCTATATATATTATAGCGGAATTTTCGGAATTTTTCAAAGTTTCATTTGAGATAAATTTCGCAGCTTTTTAAAATTTGATTTTTTTTCGTCAAATTTTCAGGCCGCGACGCAGCTTCTTTAGAAGTTAAAATTTGACGGCGGCCGCGCAGTCCCAGCTTTCACAGCTGCTATGAAAATTTGACAGGTCGCAGCTGCAGCTGCTACAATCGCAGCTTCTGGAGAAAATTTGACATGGGTCAAAATTTGCGCCCGCGCAAAAACTTGGAGACTCAAAATTTGACAAAGTGTTAAAATTTGACGACAGTTGACATAATACGATGTTATGTAAACCTAAAAAAATTTTTCTTGACTTGACGGAGAAAATGTGGTATTATATAATGGGAGAAAATTTGACTGCGCCCGGGTACAAACGCCCGGGCCAAAAATTTTTTTTGAAAAAGACTTGACTTTTTGGGAAACTTCTGCTATACTATATACAGAAAGAGAAAAGAAAGGAGAAAAAAAATGATTAACTATTTATTTGAATTTGTTAATGAATACAGTATCCTTTGTGGCGAACGGATTTTCATTCAGTGCAACTCAAAAGAGGAAGCAGATAAAATTATTGATGAAAATTTTTGGAGTGATGGTCTTGTTTGTCTTGGCGAGTATTCAGATGAAGAAGCAGAAGCAATGGGATATGATACTTATTGAAAGGAGAAAGAAAAATGAGTGAGGAAATTATAAAAATTTTGCGTCACATTTTCAACGCTCATATTGACAATGCAAACGATGATTCTGCGTACATTGCTTGGACGAGTGCAAGAGATATTGTTGAATATGCACTTGCAAACAACATTGAATGTTTAAAGGAATATGATTATCTTCCCACAACAGAAGACCTTTCTACAGTAGAAGAGGACGAGTAAAAACTTGTCCTCTTTATTTCACTAAAGTGCCCAGGCGCCGAGTTAGCCTCGGCTAACTAACACCCAAAGGAAAAGGGAGATTACTCTCCCTTCTCCCTTCTCGCCTTGTCCTTGGCGATTTTCTTGGCCTTGGCCTCTTCGGCTTTGGCCTTCTTTTCGGCCTTCTCCTGAAGGTCGAGAAGGTAGGACTGACGACGACCATAACCGTCGTACTCTTCGTCCTTAGTTCCCTTGGGAACCTTGACGACGATTTCAACCCAACCCTCTTCGCCGTCTTCGGCGACTACGGGGAAGTTGAAAGTGTTGGAGGCAATAAAGCCACAGTCTTCTTCATTGGAAAACCTGTCGAAGAGTTCGCGCACGATGCGTGTGCGAATTGCGTTTGCGTTTGCGAGTTTCATCAACATCGCTCCTTTCTTTTCTTACTGTAGTCATTATAGCACCTATAGACCCTTTTGTCAACCCCTTTTTAAAAAAAATTTTCGGCAGATCTGGTTCACTATAATAATATTATGTAAACCGCCGGCCGGGTGAAGTCTCCGGGCAAGTTAGCCACCGCTAACTTTGGCTGAAAAAGAAAAGGGGAGATTTCTCTCCCCTTTTTCGGCTTACTTTGCTACGAAGTAAGCCTTACGCTTGCCAACCTTGGGGATTTTGACTTCCTCAACGCTGACCAGACCCTCAGCAACCAACTGACGAACAAGAGAACCTGCCTTGTTGTGCGTACTCTCAATCACAGCACCAAGTTCGGCTTCCGTGAACTTGCCATCGTTCTCGCAGAGGTAGTTGTAGATGGCAGTCTTGAGAGGAGCATTAGCGATAGCAGTCTTAGAGGGCTTAGAGGTACGCTTCGCATTACGAGCGTCCATCTTTTCAATCTGAGCCTTAGCCCAAGCCTTGATGTCGTCATCGACAATGCCAGTGGAGATAGCGTTCAGAACTTCACGATTGTTGGTGTACATAATTTTTCCTTTCTGCCTTTTCGGCTACGGTGTTTGGTCACCACCCTTTTTTATCTGTAAGAGGTTCCTGTCCTCTTTACATTCTTATTGTAACATATCTTTTGGAGTTTGTCAAGTCTTTTTTTTCAACTTTTTTTATTTTTTTTCTTGACTTCGTTTTCTTTTCTCTCTCACTTTCTGTATTTATTATAGCAGATTTTTTTTGGTTTGTCAAGTCTTTTTTTTAATTTTTTTTGATTTTTTTTCTTGACTTTTTCCCCTTTCCCTTGGAACAATTATAGTATAGCACATCATTATAGACTTGTCAACCCCTTTTTTAAAATTTTTTTTCAGTTAGCATTGGCTAACTTGGCGCCCGGGTACAAACGCCCGGCGCGCCGTATAAGTATGCAAAAAAGTGGGATGATTATTCATCCCACAATTTTCCGTTTATATCCTCTTTTTCTCTAATGCAGTAGAGGAAAATTTCTTTTTCAATTAGGACATCTTCAAGTCCTGTATGACTTTCTATAAAATCATTATTTTTATTCAAAAATCTGTATAGAATTTCGGCAGTATATCTTCTCTGACCTCTTTTTGTCAAATAATTATTATCATAACAAAATTCGCCATATTCATCGCACTTTCCGAAAATCTCTCTTGACATTTTCAGACTATCCCACATTTCTACGCCATAAGGGAAAAACCATCTATATTTTGAAGAAGTCAAAAATCTTTGTGTTGTCTGAAGTGAAAGATAATCAAAACGGCAATTATGGGCAACAACCTTTTTAACATCATAACGCTTGCAAGTTTCGGCAAAAATTTTCTTGATAGTTGCAAAACGCTTGAGTTCTCTTTTTCCCTCTTTGATTTCTTCCCAATAAGAAGGAATTTTGTCCTTGAAATAAGCACTTGCCATAAGTTCCTCATCAAGAAAAACATCTGCTACGACATAAGAAAAACGCTCGTGAATTTCTCCCTTTGTACTCATTACGATAAAACCCACATCGTAACAGATAGGACATTCAATATCATTAGTGGTTTCGGTATCAAGAATAATTACATTTTCCATTTTTGTTTGTTCCTTTCTTTAACTTACATATAGAGTATAACATATAAAGATGAGTTTGTCAACCCTTTTTTAAAAAAATTTTTCGGCGCCCCGGTCACTTTATCACAGTAAAGTGGTAAAGTGAGAAGATAAAAAAGTCAACCTTTGGTTTTACCAAAGATTGACAATTGCCATATTTACCATTTGTCTTTTTTTAATTCTATAATTAAGTTTACCAAAATACTTAAATCCGTTTTCTTCAATTTCTTTTATGGTTTCTTTATCATTGATAACGTACCATTCACCACAAAGATTTTCAAACTTATCATCAAGTTCTGCATGGAACATCTTTTCGACTTTGCGAAGTGTCTGATTTTTTCTAATTTCTGCGATTGCAACAAGTTCAAGAAGTGGATTACCTGTCTTATAAGAATGAAGACGATTAAAAAGAGTATCTGCGGTAAGTCCCACTTTTGCAAGGGCGAAGTCTTCACTTTTCTTATCAAGCATGACATAAACTCTTTCGGCTTTGGTTTTAAGTTCGATTCTTTCCATTTCTTTTCTTTCCTTTTCCATTTTATCGGCGAGGGCGCAAAGTTCATCAATATTTCTAATCATTTTAATTTTCCTTTCTTTTTTTCTTTCTTTTACTATAATCATTATAGCACCTTAATTTTACCCTGTCAACTACTTTTTTAAATTTTTTTTATTTTTTTTACTTTAACACTTTACTTCACTAAAGTGCCCGGGCGGCCGCCATGTTAGCAAGTAAGTGTCCGCAAACACATACCCCAATTAAGAATGCTAACATGACGCGCCAAATTGCCTTGTCCTGCCGTCCCTCTTCCAAAGGCATGAGGTTGCGTTCTTGGCGCTTGGTTCACATTTATATACCGCACAACAGGACTCCATGCGGTGGGGTCATGGGGTGGGGTCTTACTGACTCTCGTGGGTCACCCCTTAGGGTTGCCTCACCCTCGCCCTTAGAGAAGTCTCCCTCTCTCTTACGGTCTTATAATACCATATATTCGTTCTTTTGTCAACCCTTTTTTTAAACTTTTTAAAATTTTTTTTTCATTGGCGCCCGGGCACAGTTAACGGCAACTAACTCAATCTAAAAAAATAAGGACGCTTTCGCGCCCTCACTTTTACAGAATTTTTTGACATTCACTTGCAAAATATCTTGCATCATACTGATTGCAAATATCAGTTACCTTTTTAGTTTCATTCTGTGTTGCACAATAGAAATTAAACAGAGTGTGTTTTTCACTGATTTTAATAAAACTATGAGGAACTTCTTTTAAATCAAAATCAACTGCATCGCAATATTTTGTGGGGATTGTGACTTCAACTTTCCACATCTTGTCTTTTCTCATTTTTTCCTCAATGAGTTTTACAACAAACACACCAACAATATTACAAGCAAAAGTTATAACGCATTTTTCCCACATTGGAAAATCCATAACAGTATAAATCAGCATCACATTATAAAAGGCAAAATACCCACCACTTATAATACTTGCAACAATTTTTCCACTCTTTATTGTAGTAATACTACGAATGGTAGAAAAAACGACATTTACGATTGACAGAATAATAAAAATAATAACGAGTTTCATTTTTAGGACTCCTTTCCTTTTCTCTATAAGTATAATAACATAATTTTAGAATTTTGTCAAGACTTTTTTTAAAAATTTTTCGGGAAGGCGGCCGGGCGCACTTTAACACAGTAAATCGCTAAAATAAAAAATGGGGAAAATAGGGGAGAATTTTTTCAAATTCTCCCCAAAATTTACGATTTTTCGGAATTTTCTTTCTTTTTTTCTCGAATTTTCTTATCTCTTTCGATTTTTTTTGCCTTTTTAATTTCGGCTTCTTTCTTTTTTTCCTCTTTTTCTTTAAGTTTCATTTTGTAACTTTCGGCTACTCCGTAACCATCGTAACCATCCTCATCCCTACTACCAGTAGGAACTTTTACAACAATCTGTATCCATTTTTCGTTTCCCTCATCATCTAAACAAGGAAAAGCGCACTCATTTGAGTTTGTTTGCATAACATCCTCATTTTTTTCTGTAAAAAATTCCATAATTGTTTTTAGGACTTTTTCACGAAGTGCATTATCAAGTGTTCTACTATTTGCCATTTTTCTGAAATCTCCTTTCTTTTTCTATTATTATTATAGCACATCTAAAAATTTTGTCAAGACTTTTTTTAACTTTTTTAAATTTTCTTTTTTCTCTTTTCACTTTCTATATATATTATATCATAAATTTTAAATTTTGTCAAATTCTTTTTCTCTTTATCACTTTACTTCACTAAAGTGCGCGCCCGGGCAAGGTTAACATAATCTCTTTCAAAAAAAGCGACCGGGCGCCGACTTTACCACACTAAAGTGGTAAAGTCGTTTTCCTTTTTATTAAAACCATTCGCAAATGTAACAAAAGGCAATAATCATAAAAGCCCTTATAAACATATCAAATATACTTTGGTCTTTTGTCTTTGTTACTGCAATAACAAAATCAGCACACAATACTAATAGAAACACAAACAAAACAACAGTCTTATACATTCCCTTTTAACTCCTTTCTTACTTCAATCCTTTAAGCACTTCTATTATCTCATTCACATCATACGCAACTCCATTCCACTCGTTGCGATTGTTCACTTCATCATCAAAGAGGATTGCGTTCTCATCATTCGCAACTTTGAACTTCGGCGTTCCGTACTCAATGACTTCAATCTTCGTGAACTTCACGCTTGCAAGGTGTTTGCCAAGCCACTCTTTTTTAACTTCGGCAACTTTCTTGTTATATTCGGCAGTACCATTTTTTGCCGTCCAACTTACAATTCCGATATTCCAACCATCTCTTGCAAGTCTATTCAGCACCCTTGCAAGTGCTTGCATATTGACAAGAGGACGAGCCACTTCATAAGGTCTAACTCTCTCATTCACAAGGTCATCAAGCCATCCATCTACTCCGTAGAGGTTCGCTATCGTTCCATCCATATCAAACCATATCTCTCTGTTCATCATCATTGTACTTACCTCTCTTTCTATTATCATTATAGCCTATTTTCAGCTTCTTGTCAAGTCTTTTCTTTCTTTTTTTTTATTTTTCTTGAGCTTGAGCTTCTCTTTATCTCTTTACTTCGCTAAAGCGCCCGGTCTTTGAGAGGTGGGCTCTCAGCCCACCCTCTCGTCCAGCCAGCTCAGCATCTTGCCGCTGGTCTTCTTGAACCTTACCTTGAACCTCTCGCCGTCGCTCTCTCTTGCCAGCCCAGCCCACTCGGTGAGGAAGCTCTTGAACTCGTCAGCGTTCATGATGTAGAGGTTGAACTCGCCGTCAATCTCGGTCACATAAATCCACTCGGTGCTGTGGACTCTTGCGAAGTACTCGTTGATGATAGCGTCCTTATCCGTTCCGTACAGGCAAGCAAGGCTCGCACCGCTGGACTTGACGCTTGCGTTACGGCTCTCGATGTCGCTACCCTTGTCGAACGGCACAGCCTTAGTGTCGTAGCCGAAGCCGTCGCCAGCCCATTCGGAAACGACGCACTCGCACAGGTTGCCGTAGTTGCAGGCTTTGCCGTTGACTACATACGGCGCGCCTTTATGCTCGGGATTATAACCAAAAGAATTTTTGACGGAATAGTTGATTTTATACATTTTGTATACCCCTTTCAAGTGGTGTTTGATTTATCATCTGTACACATATTACCATAGGTAGATATATATGTCAATCCCTTTTTTGAAAAAAAATTGATTTTTTTAAAAATTTTTTTCTTGTCTGTTTTTATCAGTTAGTTATAACTAACTGGGGTGAGATAGGGGGGTAGTTAGTTTTAACTAACTATCTCTTTAATACTTTAGTGTACTAAAGTGGGGCGTGGTTTTTGGGAAAAACAGTTAGCCATCGCTAACTCCGACCGGGGCCTGGAAAATTAGTTTCACGAAGTAATTTTTCAACCCTACAAAACATTCAGAAAATTTGACTTCTCCCCCATTCCATGGTATAATATAAATAGAAGGGGCAAAAAGACCCCTATCCCGTATACAGAGGTTTCAAATGAGTAATAGGTTAAAATTAGACTGGGCGCTCTCTACTGCAAAAGACCGCTCAACTTTTATAGATGAATATGTGAAGTCGGACGTCTTTATTAAAAAGCCTCCAACAGAAGAAGAACTTGAAACTATGGCGAACTATTTACTATGGGGACAAGACGAAGACGGCCTAAATTCTGATCAACGAAAAGAAATTCAACTCCCTCGCAAAAATTCAACCTGGGCCGCTCAAAACGTTGAGAGTTTAGACGAACTTTTAGAAAGTCCAACCTTTTCGGAGAACAATATCTATAGTTTTGGCGAAGCTACTCCGAAAAAAGTGCGGGAGATCTTTTCACGCGACGAAGTGCGCGAAAAGGCAACTCCCACTCAACTTTCTGCTTTTGAAGATTTATGGGTTCAGATTGATAAGACGGAGTTGTTGATTAATTTTTTTGAAATGGAGAAAGGGAAAAGAGAAAAACCACCGAGAAACGAACTTCTTCAACGATTTTCAGAAGAAGAAGTTAAAATGTTGAAAGCGCGAAGCCAAAAACTTACTCAATTTAGGTATTTAAAATTAAGACACCTTTTGGTGGAGTTGCGCCGACAACAGTATACGTTGCGTGACTCGGTGTTGCCGCGCATTTTAGGATCGACAGATGCTCCGGCACCTTCTACATTTGAGAGGAACGAAAGTAATTTTGATATAGATATACCGGTCTTTCCACTTGGGATTCAAGAGAAGTTAGTTTTTAAAGACTTTGAGGAATTAGTGCCTGGAGTTTTTAAAGAGGAAGAACTTCGAATTATTTCTAATCTCTATTGGGAGAAAAAAGATGAGGAAAAACGTGTACAGCGCGAAAGCAAACCCTACTTTGATTTTAGAGATTTAGAAATGGTTTATCAGTTATTTTTAGACTTGGAAGAATTCGCAGCTGACCAAGAAGGAGAAGACGACTTTTTAAAAACAGGATCGAAGTTATTAGATGCGCTTTGGTTTTATGTGCGCCAAGCCGACCTGCCACCAATTCAAAGGAAAATTTTAGATTTGAAGATTAAAAAGGTTAAGAACCAAGATATTGCGGCGGTAGTAAATCAGGAGTTTGGAAAGAGTTATACGACTAATTATATCAGTACAATTTTTAGACAAAAGATTATTCCGACGATTAATGAGGCCGCCATTTATCATGAGAAGTTAATTGGGAGTATTTTCTTTGAAGAAGATTTTAAGGTCTGTTCAAAGTGTGGCCGGCTTTTACTGCGCGATCCCATTAATTTTGTGCGGAGGACTAGGGCAAAGGACGGCCTTAGTAATCACTGTAAAAAATGCGACAAGGAAGAAAGAGAAAAGAAGAAAGGGGGAATTATTAAACTAGATGGAGATAGGAATTGAACGTTTTCAGCGCCAGCTCTTAGGACTTGAGCCAGTTGAGTTTTTAGGCGTAGCAAAAATTTTAGGAGTTAAGCTTGTTGCGGAAGATGAAGAGAAGACACCACTTCCTTTTGAAGAAGTCTTTGGGTCATTACTTTTGAAATACGAGACCCTTTCGCGCCGTCAACGCAAAAATCTTCATAAGTTATTAAACGTAGCAACCAAGAAAAAGAATGATTAAGGGAAATAATATAAAACCTCCAAAAGACTTCCTTGTTAAGACTTGCGTCCGATGCGGTGGTGAGTTCGGACCAGAAAACTTTTCAAAGACCAAAAGTTGGTTCTATCCAGATGGATATTTGCCGGTTTGCAATGATTGTTTAAAGGCTTATTTACAACACTATGAATTTAATTGGACTTATGTAAATAAGATTTGTCAATATGCTGATATTCCTTTTGTTCCGACCAAATGGGAGGAACTAAGAGAAATGAATGGGGATGATGTTTTTCCTATTTATGCGCTGGTTTTCTTTGGTGAAGAGTTTGAAGACTTAGGATGGGGAGACTATTTTGAGGAGTTCAAACGTTTACAGCGCGAAAGGACAATTGAAGAGGAATTGCCTGGGTTAAGAGAAGAGAAGATACAGAAGCTGCAAGAGAAGTGGGGTGCGAATTATGATTATGATGCGCTCACCTACTTAGAAAACTTATATAATGGTATCTTACAGACACAGAATGTTAATGGCGCCCTTCAAGGTGACCAAGCCCTTAAACTCTGTAAGATTTCTTATGAGATTGATAGTTGTATTAGGGAAGGTAGTCCTGTTGATAAGTTATTGGCAAGTTATGATAAGTTGGTGAAGACTGCGGAATTTACTCCGAAGAATGTTAAGAGTGCAAGTGACTTTGATTCAGTTGGAGAATTGTTCCATTGGCTTGAAAAGAGAGGTTGGCGCAATAAATATTATGATGGCGCGACCCAAGATGTTGTTGATGAAACAATTAAGAATATTGAAAATTATAATCAAAGACTTTATACTAATGAGAGCGGTATAGGGGACGAGATTACACATAGAATTGAAAATTTAAAGATGGCTAAAGATATAGAAGAACAAAGTTATTATGGGACAGATCGTAATGATTATGATTTAGATAACTATGATAATGCTGGATATGAGGAATTATTTAAAGACCAAGAAGAGGAAGATTTTGATGCAGAGGTAGATAGTTTAGATGTCTAAAAAGATTTTTAAAGAAAAAGTAAAATTAGACGAATCACTTCTACAGCGCGGACAGCGTGAAGGTATTGAAATTGATAAAGGCGCGGTTTTGACGACACCTTATCTGGAAGCACATGAAGACTTATTCAGAAAGTATTGTGAATTTTTTACTGCTTATCCAGACCTCTTCTTAGATATGATAAAACCAGAATCTTCTAATTTTACTCTTTTCTTTTATCAAAGAATTGTCTTGCGTGCGATTATGCGATTTAAAGAAGTTTATGTTGTAGCTTGTCGTGCATTTTCAAAGAGCTTTTTGACAATTCTTGCGATGTATTTACAATGTATTTTTATTCCAGGGACTAAACGCTTTATTTGCGCCCCTGCAAAGAATCAGTCGGCGCAAATTGCTAAAGAAAAAATCTTTGAAATTTATAATAGTTGGCCACTTTTGCGCCGAGAGGTTGTTGGTGGTGACATTACTGATACCCCAGGTAACTTTGGTAAGGACTATGTTACTTTAAAATTTAGAAATGGGTCTCAGTTTGACGTTGTTGGCGCGCTAGACAGTCAGCGTGGTGGTCGTCGAAATGGCGGTCTTATAGACGAGGTTCGAGATCATGATGAGGTTGCGTTAAATGAAATTGTTTTGCCACTTCTAAACGTTTCACGTCGTTTACCCGACAACACGGTTAATGATAAAGAACCAAATCAACAAACTGTTTTTTGTACTAGTGCGGGCAACAAAATTAGTTATGCTTATGATAAATTAATAGATGTTTTTGAAAACGCTATTATTGACCCAAATAATTCTTTTATAATGGGTTGTGATTATAGAGTTCCAGTTTTACACGGCCTTATTGATAAGAATTTTATTAATAAATTAAAAAGTTCTCCATCTTACAATGAAGAGTCGTTTGCTCGTGAATATCTCTCAATTTGGAGTGGCAGTTCATCGGAATCTTGGTTTAATTATGATAAGTTACAAAAGTATCGCAAAATAAAAAATCCAGAAGCGCATTTTTCTAATAGAGTTGGGGCCAAACATTTCTACATATTATCAGTAGACGTAGGGCGCCTTAATGACCAAACGGTTTGCTGTGTATTTAAGGTCAATCCAGTTCAAGGAAAATATATGGCTACTTTAGTTAATTTGTTTGTTTTAGGGCGAACAACAGAGACTAAACCCTTTACGGTTCAGGCGCGAGACCTCAAAAAAATTATTAGACAATTTAACCCAAGAGAAGTTGTCATTGATACCAACGGTCTTGGTGTTGGTTTGGCTGATGAAATGATTAGAGGTCAAATGGATGAAAATGGAGAAGTTTTACCTCCATATGGATTCATTAATGATGATGAATATAAAAAGATCCAACCTAAAGATGCAATCTGCATTCTTTATGGAATAAAAGCTAATGGGCCACTCAACTCACAAATTCATGGTAATGCCTATTCAAGACTGACTAGTGGTAAAGTTCGTTTCTTGATAAAAGAACAAGAAGCAAAAAGTGCTTTATTAGCTACGAAGGCTGGTCAAAAAATGACAGTTGAGCAAAGAGTGCGGCGATTAATGCCTCATGAAATGACAACCCGTTTATTTGAAGAAATGGCTAATTTACGTTTACGGCGCGCGGGTGCTTCGTTAGATATAGTACTTGAGCAAATTAATTCAAGATATCCTAAAGATAAATATTCCGCTTTTGCTTATGGTTTATGGCGGATTAATGAATTAGAGATTGAAGAATATAAGCGTTCGCAAAATAGAACTGGTGTGCGAAAATTAATCTTTTTTACAGGAGGAAGATAATTAGTGGAAGAAAAAGAATTAAAAGAAAGACTGTCTTCCTTTACAACTTCCTTTGAAGGGATGATCGCTAAAAATTCTTCCTCTGCTACTCATAAGAATTGGATTTATAATGAAAGATCTAGAGTATACACGGAAGAAGAGATTGAACAAATCGTTAACGGTAGCTCTTTAGAGGCAAAACAGAAATTATCCCGAGATTATTTTAACAAGGACGGCTTCTATAAAAGACTTATCATCTATTATGCTACACTATTAAAATATCAAGGTGTTTTGATACCTAATCCAAGTTTTGGTCAAGAACTCTCCACTTCTTACATCAAAAAAAGATATTTTA
>Ga0265301_10003343_pt1 | contig 17067 bp, 8 predicted proteins | sample AusTroGonzalo_MG_2_FD_193488 | JGI IMG/M metagenome (GOLD analysis project Ga0265301, IMG submission 193488) | Bovine rumen microbial communities from tropical cattle in Woodstock, Queensland, Australia - Gonzalo_04 | ecosystem: Host-associated > Mammals > Digestive system > Stomach > Rumen ... | reverse complement strand
TTCCATTCCCCTGAATCGTCACGGTGGCGTCGGTAAAGTCATTTCCTACGATGGTGTATCTGCTGGCATACCCCGAGTTCAGGACCAGCTCGAAGATACCGTTGACGCCCGCCATGGAAAGCTGGTTGAGGTTGCTGTTGGCATCGACCTTACCTGCCAGCGCCACGTTGGACAGTTCAAGTGTGCCTTCGTTGCCCACATTGATATCCCCTTGCGCCAGCAGGTTCCTTGCCGTAAGGGTGCCTTTGCCGGACACCGTGATCTTTCCGTCCCGGATGCAGTCGTCTTTGTCCAGCACGACACTGGCGCCCTCGCCGGACACCTGCATCTTGCCACCGAGCGTACCGCCTGTCACCGTGGCGCCTGTGCCGACGTAAACGGTGCCGCTTTCACCGAAAATGCTTCCGCCGACGTTGTTCACGGCTGCCTTGGTGAATGTAATGGCCCTGCCGCCGCTGCGGATGGTTCCCTGGTTGCGGAAGGAGAGCTGGTCCTCATCCGCGCCGGAGATGATCAGTTCGCCCTGGTCGGTGGTGATCTCGCCATGGTTGGTCATATCGGCATAAATGTAGCCTGCCGAATAGCCTTGCGTGGTCACAGTCAGCCCCTCGCCGATGCTGAATTTGCTGTTGTTATCGCCTAGATATCCGTTCGAGCCGTTCCCGCTCAGGCCGATGGTGCCCGTGCCGATTATGGCCACCTCCTCATCTCCTGAGGATAACAGTTTTGCGCCGTTTGTCACGGAGATCCACCCGTCGAGCAGGATCCCGCTGGTGGTGGACAGCCCGGTGACGTCGAGTCTGGCGTCTGCCGTCACAGCGACGCCGTTCAGCGCAGTGCCGGATTTCGCCTGCAGGGCGCCTTTCAAAACAGCGCTGTCGAGGGTCGCATTTTCCAGTGTGATCGTGCCGTCGGCTCCATCCAGCACGCCGTCTCCCGTGATGGTCGCATTGCTCACGGAGATGCCTCTGCCTCCGGTCTGGATATTGCCCTTGTTTTCAACGGTGCAGTCGAAAATATCCAGATAGCCCTGGGAAGTGGTGATGAGACCGTTGTTTTTCAGATTGGCGCAGATCTTGCCGGAGCTGTAGCCGAACGTGGTCAGAGTCAGCCCCTCGCCGAATTCAAATCCGCCAGGGGTTTCGTTGCCGCCCAAATAGCCCGATGATCCGTTGCCGCTCAGGTTCAGCGTGCCGTCGCCGGTCAGCTTGACAACCGTGTCCGCCGATTCGTTCACCAGATGGGAGTTGCTATGAACCGACATCGTGCCGTTGATGGCGAGGCTTTCCTGCAGGGCCACATTGGTTGTCATCGTGAACTTGCAGTCGACATCCAGCGTTACGTTCTTCATCGTGGACTTGCTGTCCGATGCCCGCGTCTCGCCTTTCAGTATCGCTTCGGTGAGCGAGCTATTGATCAGATAGACAGTGCCTTTTTTGCCGTTCAAGACGCCGCTTCCGCTGAGAGTCGAATTCTCTACGTAGATGTTCTGCCCCCCTGTGACGATGGAACCGATGTTCTCGATCGTACTCCCTTTCAGCGTTATGCAGCCGGAATTCGTAACGATGACGCCCTCGTTGGTGATGTTCGCATAGATGTAGCCGGTGGAGTAGCCGAAAGTGGTGAGCGTCAGGTCCTTGCCGATGGTAAAGGCATTCCGGAATTCTTCGGTTCCCAGAGCCCCGGATGAGCCGTTGCCGCTCAGGTTCAGCGTGCCTGTCCCGGTCAGCGCCACCGCTTCCTCGGACGTGCTGTAAAGATTTTTGCCGCTCCACACATTGACCTTGCCGTTGATGGTGAATGTTCCCTGTGCCAGGACAAGAGCCTGAATCGCAAGCTCGCTGCCTTCGGACAGCGTCACCTGGTTCAGTGTGCTCAAGTTATCTGTGGCCCTGATCGTGCCGGACAAAGCAGCGTTGTTGAGGGCAGAGCCGTTCAGCAGGAGTTCTCCATTCGCGCCGGAGAGGATGCCGCCGTTGACTGTCGTGTTCTCGACGTAGATTTTCTGCCCGCCGGTGACGATGGAGCCGCTGTTCTCCACCGTAATGCCGTTCAGTGCCATGGCGCCGGCCTCTGTCGTGATGAGGCCCTCGTTGGTGATGTTCGCATAGATGTAGCCGCTGGAATAGCCCTGGGTCGTGAGCGTCAGGTCCTTGCCGATGGTAAAGGCATTTCGGTTGCTTTCGGTTCCCAGAGAGCCCCAAGTTCCGTTTGAGCTCAGATTCAGTTTGCCTGTCCCGGTCAGCGCCACCGCCTCGGCGGATGTGCTGTAAAGACTCTTGTAGCTCTGCACATTGACCGTGCCGTCGATGGCAAATGTCTCCTGCGCAATGGATGAAGCCTGAATCGTGAGTTCACTGTTTTCCGCCAGAGACACATGGTTCAGGGTACTGTCTGTTTCTCCATTGATTCTGATCGCGCCGGACAGGGCGGCGTTATTGAGGGCAGAGCCGTTCAGCAGGAGTTCCCCGTTCGCGCCGGAGAGGATGCCACCGTTGACTGTCGTGTTCTCGACGTAGATTTTCTGCCCGCCGGTGACGATGGAGCCGCTGTTCTCCACCGTAATGCCGTTCAGTGCCATGGCGCCGGCTTCTGTCGTGATGAGGCCCTCGTTGGTGATGTTCGCATAGATGTAGCCGCTGGAATAGCCCTGGGTCGTGAGCGTCAGGTCCTTGCCGATGGTAAAGGCATTCCGGAAATCCTCGCTTCCAAGAGCTCCCCAAGTTCCATTTGAGCTCAGGTTCAGCGTGCCCGTTCCGGTCAGTTTGACTACGGTGTCCTCCTTTTCGTTCGCCAGATAGCTGTAGCTCTGAACCGACACCGTCCCGTTGATGGCGAGGGTGTCCTGTGCGGCGATATCGGTGCTCGTAGTGAACGTACAATCATCTTCGAACGAGATGTTCTTCAGAGTGGACTTTTTCTCCGATGCCCGCACCACGCCTTTCAGGATCGTGTCGGTCAGCGTGCTGTTGTTCAGATAGACAGTGCCGCTCTTGCCGTCCAGCGTACCATTCCCGTTCAGGATTGCGTCCTGCAGAGTGATAGACTGGTTTCCGCCGGTGAAGATGGATCCGGCGTTCTCAATTGTGTTCCCGGAGAGCGTCAGACTGCCGGACTCCGTTGTGATGGTGCCCTCGTTGGTGATGTTCGCATAGATGTTGGCCCCGGTGTAGCCCAGAGTCGTGAGCGTCAGGTCCTTGCCGATGGTGAATGCATTTTTATTGTTTTTCATTCCCAAAGAGCCTGACGAGCCGTTGCCGCTCAGGTTCAGGATGCCGTTCCCGGTCAGCGCCACCGCTGATTCGGCGGAAGCATTGTAAATACTCTTGCCGCTCCATACATTGACCTTGCCGTTGATGGTGAGAGATTCCTGTGCTTCGACAGAAGCCTGAATCGAGAGTTCGCCGGTTTCGTCCACCGACACCTGATTCAGTGTGCAGCTGTTTTCCGTGACCCGGATTGAGCCGGTCAGAGCGACGTTGTTGGCGACGACTCCATTCAGCTGGAGTTCACCGTTCGCGCCGTTCAGCGTGCCGCTGTTGACCGTCGCGTTTTCTATGTAGATTTTCTGCCCGCCGGTGATGATCTTGCTGTTGTTCTCGATCGTGTTCCCGGACAGCGTCAGGCTGGCGCCCGAGGTGGTGATGGTGCCCTCGTTGGTGATGTTCGCATAGATGTTGGCCCCGGTGTAGCCAATCGTCGTGATCGTCAGGTCTTTGTCGATGGTGAACGCATTTCGGTATGCTTCGGTTCCCAAAGATCCTGATGAGCCGTTTCCGCTCAGGTTCAGGGTGCCGCAGCCGTTCAGCGTCACCGCCTCCGCGGACGTGCTGTAAAGATTCTTGCCGCTCCATACATTGACCTTGCCGTTGATGGTGAGAAATCCCTGTGCGATGGCATTCGTCTCAATTGAGAGTTCGCCGTTATCGTCCACCGACACCTGATTCAATGTGCAGTTGTTTTCCGTGGCACGGACCGTGCCGGTCAGAGCGACGTTGTTGGCGATGACCCCGTTCAGTTGGAGTTCCCCGTTTGCGCCGGAGAGGATGCCGCTGTTGACCGTCGCATTCTCAATGTAGATTTTCTGCCCGCCGGTGACGATGGTACCGGTGTTATCAATGGTGTTCCCGGAGAGCGTCAGGCTGCCGGACTCAGTGGTGATGGTGCCGGCGTTGATGAGGTTCGCATAGATGTTGGCTCCGGTGTACCCCAGGGTCGTGACCGTCAGGTCCTTGCCGATGGCAAATGCATTCCGGTTGGCTTCAGTTCCTAAAGTGCCGGATGAGCCGTTTCCGCTCAGATTTATCCTGCCGCTTCCGTTCAGTTGCAGTGCAGCGGCAACCGCATTGGTCAGGCTGTATTTCCTGACTGACATGAGACCGTTGATCGTGAAACCATCAACGATGTGCATCGAATGGTTGTCCGATAAGTTCAAAGTGGCTGCATCTCCCAGCACGACGGAATACGCCACGACATCAACATCCAGCTCCACGTCGTGGTTCCCGTTGATGCGCATTACCACATCCTCGCCACTCGGGATTGCGGACTGCAGCACTCCCCCGTCGGAAAGCCAGTTGGTGTAACCGTAATTGTTGGCTTCTGCGATGTAATTACCCTGCACACCCCAGAGGTTGCTGCTTTTGATAACGGGTTCAACGTCACGGTGGAAGAGGTCGAAATCGTAGTACTTGAGATCTGACATTGTAATACCTGCCTGTTTTGTGTGATGGGTTGGTTAAAAAATGCTTTGCATGATTGCTGATATTATAGCATCCTTTTACCGAATGTCAACCTTTTTTTATTTAAAGGTATGCAATAAATCATGAATATCCGCTGCCGTTCCCGTCCGCCGAGTTCGGCGGGGCATTTTTCCTCGCCGGGCTTACAGCCGCCCTTGCACTGGGCATCCTCGGGTCCTGCTGCTATTGTCGCCGCCCCGGAGCCGTCAGCACAACTCACCCGAGACAGATCAGCCGCATTGAAATGCCGGACGCACAGGCGAGGTCGCATTTCGATGTAGCCCGCCGAAACATCCCGTCTGTCGTGGACCAGATGACTACCACCGGAACGTTGTGCAAGCTCTGCTGGCTCATGTCGCCGGCGGCGCTGCAGCTGGTATAGTCATTGCCGCTGAGTTGAATAAGACACTCATACAATATGCGTATTGAAGATAATCGGGATGAGACGATCCTTGAACTCGTCGCCACGACCATCGTATTTCATCCGAAGATCATTGTTCGATACGATGATCATGCTGTAGGGTGAAGGTCTGCCCAGCACCGTTCAAGTAATCGGTAGCAAATAGTAACTCGAAGTTCGAAATAAGCGTAGCCGTAACTAAGAAGTATCGTAATGTAGTAGGCGTCATTATGTAAGGCAGTGTCGTAGGGTACTCTGGAGCTCCACCGTCCCCCCAAGAGAACCGCACGGATAGAGGCTATCGGTTATTGCGGGGTAGAGAAAAGGTTGGTCGTCAGGGCAGAACCGGGCTTGACTTTTCCAAAAAACGTGTTAGGTTATTGTTAGGTTATCGTAGCCTAACAATAACCTAACTGCCGTCTGGAAAGGGTCCAGACGGTACAAAAATGCCTTTCTGATTACCTTGAATAACAATCTCTCGTCCCCGTGAAAAATGAGGCAAAAAAAAGGCCATCCGTGACGGACAGCCTCGAAAAATCGTTGGTAGCGGGGGTTGGAATCGAACCAACGGCCTCCAGGTTATGAGGGTACCGTTTTTGAGGGGAAACGGGTAATTAATCAGTTTATGGGCAGTATATTTTGGCTACCCAATGAACAACAAATCATCCCGCCGTAGCAGAGGAACAGGATCGATCTTCAAAAAAAGAGGGAAGTACGTTTACCAATGGAAGTGCATTACAGGACAGTTTAAGACCAAAACATTAAAGGCTCTCTCATTGGCAGAAGCGCAGAAAGAAATAGAAAGCATCCAGCAGGAAGAAATCAAGCTGTCTGCCATTGATTCAAAGATCTCCTACATGCACCAGATTGCAGAAGCCAAAGCACTCCTCCATGTGTGCCGGATTCCATTAAACGAATTGGAAGACGCTTTTTTTTCCCATCCGTCTGCACCTGCCGTTTCTCCCAAGCACAGAGCCAACTATCATTCTGTTCTTACGTCCTTCGCTGATTTCGCATCGCGTATGCAGGCGAAAAAAGCAGCGGATATTACGGAAGAGATCGCACAAGCATATCTGACCTACTACTGGAATCGTGGCGTTTCTCCGAAGACGTATAACAGCGTCCTGAATATCCTCCAATGCGTCTTTCGTCTGTTGAGCAAGGACAACAATCCATTTGCCGAATTCAAAAAGAAACCTGGGCAGATAGAGGAGCGTGTAGCTTTCACGGTCGAACAGCTCCAGAAAATATGGGACACGCTGAACTCGCCAGACTACCACATGCTGTACAAAGAGGAAATGATCGTCCTTTACAAATTGGCGCTTTATACTGGCGCTCGTTGTGGCGACCTCTGCCTGTTGCGCTGGTCTTCGGTCGATATGCAAAACAGGGTTATCCGATTCATGCCCCACAAAACGGCCCACAGCAGCCATAAGATCGTGGAAATCCCCATTGGTGACGTTCTTTATGAAGCGTTGTCTTCGCTGGACCAGAGTGCCGACTATGTTCTTCCGAATGTCGCGTATCGGTATCAGCACAATTCAGGGGGCATATCACGGGACACGAAGAAGTTGTTGATAGCAGCTGGGCTAAAGCCGAACGATTCAGGAACCACACGGCGTGTGCTTGCTGTTTCGCGAATGGGCTTTCATGGATTCAGGCATACGGCAGCGTCTATGATGATCTGCAACGGCGTCAATCCTCTGGTCGTACGCGATCTTCTGGGACATACTTCGGTCGATATGACAGCACACTATACCCACGTTGATCTTGAAACGAAAAAAGCCGCACTTCAAAACCTGAACGTTCTCCAGTGTCTTCCTCAACCTAAACTCATCGGTGGAGAGAAGCCCATCGTTGAAATGATCAGGGAACTCAACGCTGAAAAGCTCGCCGTTCTCGGGCACTGGCTGGACGACAACCTCACGACAACTCAAAAGGAAAGACTGCGCGAAGCCATGTGATAGCTGACACACAAAACAAACGCTTTTATATCTCTGTCTCATCGAACTACCGAGTATTTCTTGGCAGTTGCTTCGTGGCATATGCAAAGGGCAACCACTAAAGATTACTTAGTAGTTCGATGGGGAAGGATGATGTAGGTGGGGAGAAAAACTCCGGCCTCACGCCTTTGACCGTTTTTTGCTGGTCGGAGATGATTCGTCCTCAAGCGGGGCTGTCTTTTGGGCCTTTTTCAAAATGGTGAAATACTTTTTCTCGTCTATCGCCCGTTTCTGGACTTCCCGGTTGGAATACCCCAACATGGCTCCGATAACCTTGTTCGATGGATGCGCATCGTCATTTTCTCTGTAGTGGTACACAAGGCTGCCGAACATTTCATCCCTCGTGCAGACTGGCTTATAGACGGAATACATGTCCTCATCTTCACGGACACAATAAAAGGGAAGATCTTCAACATCAGCGTGGCTCGTGCTGAATTTGTCATATCTGAACTTATAAAGGGACGTAACGATCTTCTTCTCACCCTTTTTCTTCTTGGGGCTCTGTTTGCCAGAAGAATCTAACTTGACCGTTTGGTTGATTCTTTCCATGGTCATGACAATGCGCGGCATTCTCTTGGGGTCTCCACCACCAAGCGGTTTCCCCAATTCCGTTGTATGGTGGATCGCAAGAACAGCCATGCCAGGCACAGATTTCATAAGCTGATTAAGAAAATGTAAAGACCCTTCAATATTCTTTTTGTTCCAGACGCTGACGAGTGTGTCCACGATCAGAAGATCCAGCGGATGTCCCGGAGTTCCCTTAAAAGTGTATTTCGCAAGCTTTCTCCTGTAAGCTCCAACATCCGGCCTTCCATATACCTTGTCGAAAAAGTCTTCTTCTGTTGGCGCATCTTCTATGAAGATATTATCCCTTTGTTCTTCATTGAGTCCGCGCAAACAGATTTCCTTCCACGATTCCAAATCCGGGATGCAGTCAAAATTCCAGTAAAGAATTTTCATGGGGGATTTTGCACAGCAGCGCGTCCAGAAGCGTTCCTTCATGTATTGCCGGTCGTTCCCTTTCACGAGATATCGAATCAGCGAACGGCAGAAACGGCTTTTTCCTGCTGACGGTGGGCCAGCTAAAACAGTTATGGCATTGCGATAGAGGAATGACCGTATCAGGATACCCTCTGCCAGATTCTTTTTAACGGGTTTCTGTTCCACAGGTGCCCAAAATGGCGGAGCTTCCCGTTCTTTCCGAATCTTGGCAAGCATCGCGAAAAACTCGGTCTCATCCATCGGTGGAAGCAGAGACTTCGACACAATTTTAGGCGGAGAGTGGAAGTATGCACTGGCAAGGGCACCAGGCGTCGAGATTGTCAGCGAGTTGTCAGGGTATTCGACTTCGCGTTGTTGGAAAACACAGTCCTTGATCTTGATGTTGGCTTTTTTGATGGACTCAAAAACCTTCGCGATCTCTTCGTAAGCATCCGCCAGAGTTCCGCCATTATGATTGGATATAAGGAATATGATGTTTTTCTTCGCAATCGGAGTAAAATCGACCTGTTCCGGACGATCTGCAACACAACTGGTGAAAGCGACGTTTTTGACGTCGTCGTTGTCACGCTGAAGCGCTTCAGCATCCTGAATGCAACCACAGAGAACAATCGTATCCGTGGACGGCAACATAATTCGGTCAAGATTCCAAAGAGGCAACTGTTCGAGATCGGGTAGACCTGTCATGACATTATGCTGATTGCCGTTTTCCTGTTCTTGGAGATTAATAGCCGGGATCAATGCTTCCCTGAGTCCGCAACCATCTGGATTCAGGAACAACCGACAAAGGCGCATTTCCCGTAATGATTGACCAATACGAATGTCGTAAACCATCGGTCCGATAGGTCTGTAAAATACAGGCTGGGGAAGATTGATAGAATGTGTGCCCGTTGTTTGATGCACCCAATTAGGATTCTGTCCAGGGTGTGCTGAATTATAAAAATCGTTGACTGCATATTTTCGAGGGAAATGGGCTTTATACCAACAGCTCAGATCGCGTTGAAAGACTTCGAACATATCTTTATCCGCGTTTGGGGTCGCAGGTAGCTGATCGGGGAACTGTTGAGGTTTAACCGTTGACGGAAATATGAATGGGGAATAAGTGTCAAGGTTTATATGAAAAAGCCTTGATAATTCCGTGAGCCTAACTGCATCAGAGTAATCTTCTTTTTTGCGCAATATGTCAAATATTGAGATATCTTCAAAGGACGCACCGGATTTAATGGGGATACAAATGGGATCATGGGGACCATCTTCACCACCCCCCGTGTAGAAATAATAATCATTGATGTGTACCATTATCTCAAAAAAGCTGAAACAGCGAAATTCCAGCATCAAAGGACTGTATTTCTTTTTACCTTTGTCAACCGTAAAGAACAAGTTCTTCGCCACGCCGGTATCATTTTCAGGGACCATTGAAGGATGCACGAATTCGCTGTATTTTAAGACAGGTTTTTTTTCGGGTGTTGCTTTTGCAAGGTATTTCGCAAAGAGCAATACCGATATTTTTTCCTTAACGACGGCATCCTTGATGTCCAAGGGAAGGATGTTTGTGGCACCGATTGCCGAGAAGTCGATGCTTTGTGTGGTTTCCGTAAAATCCATGGGCTATCCTCAAAATGTGTTATGCAAAAAAAGATTCTGTGTTACTATAACGCAATGACGAAAAAAAGCAAGGTGGAAATGCATTTTTCTTAAGAAATAGTAATGTAAGCTCGATATATTTCATGAATTGATTTTATTTTTGTTCAGAATATTATAACAGCATTATTTTTTGTCTGCAAGATAGATTCATATTCTCCACATGAAAATACCTCAATCTTATCAAAAACAAATAAAAGTATATATAAATTTCAAAAATCTCTTATGAATTTTCCGTTTTTAATATTAAAATTTCATGGGGTATAGGTGCTATTTTAGGTCGCGAGCGCGTACACGCGCGATATATATGCTTCATTTTTGAAACAGAGAAAAGAAAGATATAAAAAATGAAGGGGAACAGCGCTCATCGTCATTTTTCGAGAATATATATCTGGAATGCAGTAAGGGAAAAGCTGCTGAACTCATCAACCTCAAGAAAGGACATCACATGAAAAAAATCTTCCTCGCTCTCTTCCTTGGCATTCTTGCCTTCATCCCTGTTCGCGCGCAAACCGTCATCGTGCAACGACCGGGTATCTTCACCGATCTGGCAAACGCCACAGGCGCTATTGTTGCCTTGCCGCTTGCCGTTGTTGAAGGCATCGTGGTCGGTACTACTGAAGCCGCAGGATCGCTGCTGAATGGTTCCACGCAGGTCATCATTACAGTCCCGGCAAAGCCCGTTCCTACGCCAACGGTCATTGTTCCGGCTCCGCCTATCGTGGCATCGCCTCCGGTTATGGTCGCTCCATCTTCCGCTGTGATCCCGACTACAACGATAGTCACCACGCACAACGACGGCACGGTAACAACCGTGACGCGGCAAGCTTCGGCCTATGAACATGGCCCGGTCATCTTGACTCCCGTGGACCCGATACACCGCCTCGGTTCAAGCCCACACGTCAACCCGTACGTTTTCCGTCCACAATAAAACCGTTTTCAACTCAAAAAAGCCACTTCAACCTCAATTTTTATAAGGAGACACTCATTATGGCAACTACTCCCAACACACCTGAAAAGAACAGCCAGTCGGCTGATCTTCCGAATAATCCCACCACAAATGAAGAAATTCTGGCACTCCTTCGTCAGCTTGTGAAGGAAAAAACCTCGAACGAGGCGAACGGGACGGAACAGAATGATCCGTTTATGGATAAGACCATCCTGATTCCCGGAAAGCTTCCGAAGGATACTGAACCGCCCATCACTCTGGACGACGAGGACGACGGCGATGACATCTGCGGCGACGACGATGAAGATGACGACGGTGACGGGCTGGAAGTTCTGGGATACCTTGCAGGCGGCGCAGCCCTTGTTGGCTTCGGCGCTCTGCTGTATCACTGGCTGAAAGACTGATCCTGTCTGCTCCAGCCGTGAACAGCGATTGATCAAGAACTGAGGAAGGAGTACCCCCTGCCGGACACGCCATGTGTCCGGCAGGGCATTTGAACGTGACTTGAGTTCACTTTTTTGTTTTTGGAGAGAGTGTATGGAGAAAGCGCATGAGCCGGATATGTATGCCTCACGTTCAAAATATTCGGGAAAACACATCCTCTGTTACTTGAAAAGGGTTCGAACCTCTGCTATAGTATCGTTACGTTTATGTCGCAATCGTTCAAATACAGGACATCGGTTCTGTGTTTTACGGCAAAATTGAGGTAGAGCATGTCCCCACACTGGCTTTCCAAGAAAGAGATGACGGAAGAAGACATCAAGCTTCAGTTCATCACGCCTGCCATCCAGCAGAAATGGGGTCTCGACTCTATCACGATGGAAACGAAGGTGAAGCTGACAGACGGCAAGATCAACATCGAAGGAAACACGCCAGTTCGTACTACTCCAAAGTTTGCCGACTATGTTCTGTACCAGGCGCCGTATAATCCGATTGCCGTCGTTGAAGCGAAGGACAACAGCTACCTTGTATCCGATGGCCTCCAACAGGCGAAAGATTATGCGAAAATGCTGGACGTTCCTTTCGCTTACAGCTCAAACGGGGATGCCTTTCAAGAGTTCGACTTTCTGACCGGGAAAGAACGGCTGATTCCGCTTGACCAGTTTCCATCCCCAGAGGAGTTGAAAAGCCGTTATCGCCACGAGGTGAATTCAGGAGAAGGTCTGACGCCAGCCGAAGAAAAGATCATGGCGCAACCCTATTATTCCAGTCAGGGGACCTATCCACCACGATACTATCAGCAGGTCGCCATCAACCGCACACTTGACGCTATAGCGAAGAATCAGCAGCGCATTCTGCTGGTCATGGCCACAGGAACGGGAAAAACCTATACGGCGTTCCAGATCGTCTACCGCCTGCTGAAAAGCGGCATGAAGCGGAAGATTCTGTACCTGGCAGATCGAAACAATCTGGTCGATCAATCCATTGAGCAGGATTTCGCGCCGTTGGCGAAAACGATTCACAAGGTCGATTACAGCAAGGACAATCCCACCACCATTACCAGTTATGAGGTGTACTTCGCGCTCTATCAGCAGTTGATCGGCGATGGTGGAGCCAAGCATTATGAAGAGCTTTTCAAGCCGGAGTTTTTCGATCTGGTCATCGTCGACGAGTGCCATCGTGGGTCTGCTGCAGAAGACAGCCAGTGGCGCACGATTCTGGAGTATTTCAAGGATGCAACCCAGATCGGCATGACGGCGACACCCAAAGAGACCACCTACGTTTCCAACATCGACTACTTCGGAGAACCGCTTTATTCCTACAGCCTTCGTGAAGGCATCGAAGACGGGTTCCTTGCTCCTTTCCGTGTTATCAACGTCAAAACCAACATCAGCGATGGGTGGCGTCCGACATTCGGGCAAAAAGATGTCCTTGGTCAGCCCATTGAGGACAGAATCTATAACAACACCGATTACGACTACAACATCATCATTCAGGACCGCATCGATGAAGTAGCCCAGGCAATTACCGACTACCTGAAGGAAACGGACAGAATGGCGAAGACCATTGTCTTCTGCGCCAATGAAGATCATGCGGAGCGTATGCGTTCGGCCTTGACGAATTGCAATTCGGATATGATGCAGGGCAATTCCGACTATGTTGTCCGGATTACCGGAAGCGATGATTACGGCAAGAAGAAGCTGAAGGAGTTCATCTCTGTAAGCGCCAAGTATCCTGTCATTGCCACGACATCCGATCTGCTGTCCACTGGGACAGACTGCAAGATGACGAAGCTGATCGTACTTGACCAGCGAATCAATTCCATGACCAGATTCAAACAGATCATCGGTCGAGGTACGCGAATTCGGGAGAAGGATCAAAAGCTCTTCTTCGTGGTCATGGATTTCAGAAATGTATCTCGCCTCTTTGCCGACCCTGCCTGGGATGGTCCCATTGAACAGGTCGATGGTTTTGGCAAGGGTGACGGGTCTTCTCCTGACCCCAAACCCAATCCCAAGCCTGATCCACCGCCAGAACCTCCTGATCCCAAGTACAAACCTTTTGTGGATGCCAACGGATGCAAGGTCGTCATCATCCAGAAGACCGTTTCCATTTATGATGCTGAAGGCAAGCTGCTCAAGCAGGTGGACATCATCGACTACACCAGGGATAAAGTCCTCGGTTATTACCCCTCTCTTTCCAACTTCATTTCGAAGTGGTCGGAAGAAGAGAAGACGGCAGCCATCCGTGATTTGCTTCTGCAAAAATGCGGAATCAGTCTGGAGGACCTGAAGAAGGAGATGAACATGCCGGAGGTCGATGATTTCGACCTGATCTGCCACATCGCTTACGACCAAAAGCCTCTGACACGGCGTGAACGTGCGGAGAATGTCAGGAAGCGTGACTGTCTCTCCAAGTATGGACCTGATGCACGAAAAGTTCTGGACGCTCTCCTGGACTACTACGCCAACTACGGCATCTACGACATGACGCCCATGCAGGTCCTCACGCTCGAACCGTTCAACAAAATGGGCTCGATATCGAAAATCGTTCAGTTCTTTGGCGGCAAGAACGCGTATGTCGCCGCCGTGCACGAGCTGGAACACGAACTTTATACCTTCGCAGGATAACCCATGAGCAATATTTCTTCCTTCGTCAAACGCGTCCGTCAAATCATGTGGAACGATGCCGGCATCAACGGCGATGCGCAGCGCATCGAACAACTCGCATGGATGCTCTTCCTGAAAGTCTACGATTCGAAGGAAAAGGACTGGGAACTTGTCGATGACAACTACCGTTCCATTCTTCCTGAGAATTGCCGTTGGTGCAACTGGGCCCATGACGATAAAACCGGAAACGTGCTGACTGGCGACGCTCTCCTTGACTTCGTGAACAACACCCTCTTCAAGACCCTGAAGACGCTGCCCGTTGACGCCAATACCCCTATTCGAAAATCCATCGTGCAGACGACCTTCAAGGACGCCAACAACTACATGAAGGACGGTGTCCTGATGCGTCAGGTGATCAATACGATTGATGAACTTGACTTGGAGGATTACGAAGAACGTCATGCCTTCGGCGAGATATACGAGTCGATCCTTCGTGAAATCCAAAGCGCGGGTTCTGCTGGTGAGTTCTACACGCCTCGTGCGGTAACGGATTTCATGGCGCAGATCATCAATCCCCGGATTGGAGAAAAGATGGCGGACTTCGCCTGTGGGACAGGAGGCTTCCTGACCAGTTGGCTGAAATATTTGAAGCCGAAGGTGAAGACCACTCTTGATCAGGCGCAGTACGACAGTTCCATTTACGGCATTGAGAAAAAACCGTTCCCCTACATGCTCTGCGTCACGAACATGCTTCTCCATGGCATCGACACCCCCCATATTGACTACGACAACTCCCTTACACGGGAGGTTCTGGATTATACGGACGAAGACTGTTTCGATGTGGCCCTCATGAATCCTCCCTATGGAGGACATGAGCTTGCTTCCATAAAAAAGAAGTTCCCAACAGACCTGGCAAGCGGTGAAACCGCCGATCTGTTCATGGTCGTTATCATGTATCGTCTCAAACTGAATGGGCGATGCGCCGTGATCCTGCCTGATGGTTTCCTTTTCAATACGGACAACACGAAGGTCGCCATCAAGAAAAAACTGCTCTCCGAGTTCAATCTTCACACGGTCATCCGAATGCCCGGCAGCGTTTTTTCTCCGTACACCTCCATCACCACGAACATCCTGTTCTTTGATCGGACTGGCTCAACGAAGGAGACCTGGTTCTATCGGCTCGATATGCCGGAAGGATACAAGCACTTCTCCAAGACCAACCCGATGAAGTTGGAGCATTTCAATCCTGCGCTGGAGTGGTGGAGCAATCGTCAGGAAATCGTCGTGGATGGGTACGACAAGGCGAAGAAGTATTCCGTTGCGGAAATCGCAGCGCGGAACTACAATCTGGACCTCTGTAAATACCCGAACGAAGAAGAGGAGATACTGCCGCCACATGATCTGATTCTTCAGTACCAGGAGAAACGTGCAGCCCTGAATGCGGACATCGACCGGATTCTGGCAGGCATTTCCGGCATCCTTGGGTTGGAACAGGAGAAGGACAATGAGTGAGCCTACCGTTTCAACATCGCTCTGCCGGATAATCCAGACAGCGTCTGGGAATTCGGGAGGTTTCCAGTTATGACGGCGCAACAGCTGAAGAACTCCATCCTTCAGATGGCGGTGCAGGGGAAACTGGTTCCACAGAATCCCGCGGACGAACCTGCCTCCACCTTGCTGAAGAAGATCAAGGCGGAGAAAGATGCCCTGATCAAATCCGGTAAGATTAAACGGGACAAGCATGAATCCATCATCATCCGGGACGAAGATGGACGCTACATCGAAAAGAAGGATGGCAAGACTACCGATATCTCTGATGAGATACCTTTCGATATACCTAATACATGGGAATGGGTGAGGTTAGAGAAGATTATCACCTTAATATCGGGACAGGATTTTGAACCATCTGGGTATAACGACACAGGAAAAGGTATTCCCTATATTACTGGAGCAAGTAATATGGTGGACGGCAATCTCATTGTCAACCGTTGGACACAGACACCTTCATCCGTCGCATTGTCAGGAGATCTTCTCGTCACCTGTAAAGGCGCTGGTGTAGGAAAAATGGTTTGTATGGATATTCCACAAGCCCATATAGCACGACAAATAATGGCTGTTAGACCAATATGTGGGCTACTTCGAGAATATGTTGGAACGGTATTATCCAGTAGAATCTCTCAAATTCGTGGTCAAATGAATGGGCTTATTCCTGGCATATCACGCGATGTAATGCTGGGGCTGCTGTTCCCTCTCCCTCCTTTAGCGGAGCAGAAGCGCATCGTCGCCAAGATTGAGGAACTGCTTCCCCATTTGGCGGAGTATGACCATGCGGAAACGGAAGTACGGAAGCTGAATGAAGAGTTCCCTGACATGCTGAAGAAGTCCATCCTGCAATCGGCAATCCAGGGAAAGCTTGTCGCGCAAGATCCGACCGATGAACCGGCATCTGAACTCCTGAAACGCATCAAGGCCGAAAAGAACGCTCTCATCAAGTCCGGCAAACTAAAGCGAGACAAACACGAATCTGTCATAGCCCGTGATGAAGACGGACACTACATCGAAAAGAAAGACGGCAGGACTACCGACATCACCGATGAGATACCCTTCGATATTCCCGATTCCTGGGAATGGGTGAGACTGTCAAGCATTTGCGATTATGGGACATGCCAAAGCGTAGAAGCGAATAAAATTTCTGAAAGCGCATGGCTTCTTGAATTGGAAGACATTGAAAAAGACTCAGGAAAGCTGTTACAGCGAGTCTTGAAGAAAGATCGTCCATCCGTGAGCACCAAGCATATGTTCAAGGCAGGTTACGTCCTCTACAGCAAGCTTAGAACATACTTAAACAAGGTTCTTGTTGCCGACATGGATGGCTTCTGCACTTCAGAGATTATTCCGTTGGATTTTGGTAATAGTATCTTTCCGGAATATGCAAGAACAGTCTTAATGTCCAATATGTTTTTGACATATACTGCTCAGTGCTGCTATGGGGTCAAGATGCCAAGACTGGGAACGAATGACGGTCGCAAAGCTTTGTTTCCTCTTCCGCCACTCCCAGAACAGAAACGGATCGTAAAAAGACTGGAGATAATCTTTCTCGCCATGGAAGGCGGGAAAGGTATGTTTGAGAACTAATGCAAAAAGAATTTGATTGTTAGGAAAAGAAGATCAGCTGATGCTAACAGTTCCTTCCGAAAAAGTCCTTGTTAGCACCAGCGGCAATAGGTTGATCCTCAAAGGGCGAACATGAAGCTCGCCAACGAATAGCATTGCGCTATTTGCTTTA
>Ga0265301_10003342_pt1 | contig 17067 bp, 13 predicted proteins | sample AusTroGonzalo_MG_2_FD_193488 | JGI IMG/M metagenome (GOLD analysis project Ga0265301, IMG submission 193488) | Bovine rumen microbial communities from tropical cattle in Woodstock, Queensland, Australia - Gonzalo_04 | ecosystem: Host-associated > Mammals > Digestive system > Stomach > Rumen ... | reverse complement strand
TATCAACGTATTCACTTCGACCGCCGATGCGAACAACGTGGTCAACCGGGCCTATTTCGTGATGCCGCGCAGCATCGCATACAACGCCGCCCTGGTCTGGCAGCGCAACCAGCAGAGCGAGCTCGGCCTGGAGGCGAACCTGGGCGGCACGAAGGTGTCGCTGGCGGCCTTCTACAACCGCACGCTCTATGCCTACAACCGGGTCTCGGACTACGAGCGCTTCCAGTACACCTACACGCCCGTGGAGGCCGTGCAGGGCCTGGACATCCCGGCGGAGAGCCGCGTCTATTCGCTGGATCCGGCCAGCGGCGCCGTGACGGTCTCCGATAGCCGCGGCATCCTGCCGTCCATCCAGGTGCCCGGCCGGCTGCGCAAGCAGCTCATCTACAACTACACCGAGGACAACGACGACAATCCCGTGTCGCGCTATGGCCTGGAGTGGGTGATCGATTTCAAGCGCATCCAGGCGCTCAATACGAGCATCCGCCTGGACGGCAACTATTACTATTACCGCTCCCTCTACACGGACGTACGGGCCTATTCGCCGACGTCCCTGAATTCCTACGACGGCAGTCCGTACAAGTATATCGGCTACTACTACGGCGACAATTCGAACGCGAACGGCCGCGAGACGCGCACCCTGCGCACGAACGTGACCATCACGACGAACATCCCGCAGGCACGTATGGTCCTTTCCTTGAAGCTGGAGAGCTGCCTGGTCAACTATTCGCGCAGCCTGAGCGAGCGCCTGGACGGCAGCGCGCGCAGCTACGTGCTCTCCGACCGGACCGACCTCCTGTCGCTGACCGACGGCTCCGTCTATGACGAGAACGGCTGCTACTCCGTTCTCTTCCCGGACACCTACTGCTCCTACGACGATCCCACGCCGCGGCCCTTCCTGGAGGACTTCCAGCGGGCGCGCACGGAGGATCCGGAGCTGTACGCGGACCTGAGCAAGCTGGTCCAGGCGAACACCACCTACAGCTACACCTTCCTGAAGGACTGGATCTCGCCCTACTTCAGTGTCAACTTCAGCGTGACCAAGGAGATTGGGGACCTGGCGTCCATCTCTTTCTACGCCAACAACTGCTTCAACAACATGGGCCAGGTCTATTCCACCCGGACCAGGACCTGGACCTCCGTGACCTCCTACATCCCCCGTTTCCACTACGGGCTCACAGTCAGACTAAATTTTTAATTCATAGTACGTTATGAAAAAGTTACTCATTCTCCTTTCCGCAGCGGTGCTCGCCCTGGGCTTCGCCGCCTGCGAGCAGCTCCCCAAGCTGGCCACCATCACGATCCAGCTGAAAGCTGACGGCGCCGCCTTCGCGCAGGCCGACGTCCCCGTGACGGTTCTTTCGACCTCCGGCACCAAGTTCGAATCGAAAACCGACGTCACCGGTGAGGCTTCCTTCCTCCTGCCGATGGGCACCTATTCCGCTTCCGTGACCTACAAGACGGCCTCCGGCGGCGTCAGCGTGACCTATAACGGCTCCAACTCGAACGTGGTCGCTGCCGTGAACGGCACGACGTCCTACACGATCGATCTCAACCGTGTGGAGAACCAGCAGATCATCATCAAGGAACTCTACTTCGGCGGCTGCACCAACCCTTCGACCAGCAAGGGCTATACCGACGATGCCTATGTGATTCTGTACAACAACTCCGAGCTGGAGGCTGACGCCAGCGAGATCGTGTTCAGCTTCGTGGCCCCGTACAACGGCAACGGTACCAACAAGTACTACACGGACGGCAAGCTCAAGTATGAGAGCGACACCTGGATCCCGGCCTACGGTGCCATCTGGTGGTTCCAGTCGCCGGTGAAGATCCCCGCCTATTCCCAGATCGTCGTCGCCATCTTCGGTGCCATCGATCACACTGCTACCGTTTCTACTTCCGTGAACCTGGCCGATGCTTCCTACTACTGGATGTCCAACAGCGGAATCGCCGCCTACACCGCCAAGAAGTACGCTGCGGCTGACGTGATTCCTGCGGCCAATTACCTGACCACCGTTCCGATTTCCCAGGGTACTGCCTGGACCATGAGCAACTCTTCGCCGGGCTTCTATATCGGCCGTATGGCCAGCGCCGACGCCAAGAGCCTCAGCGAGAATGTGGACGCCTTCGATACGACCCTCGGCACCACGAAGCCTTTCTATGTGGCCAAGTTCCCGAAGGCCAATGTCGTGGACGCCGTCGAGGTCTGGTCGACCGCCAATGTGGCCAAGAGCCAGGTCCGCTTCTCCGCTGACATCAACACCGGCTATGTGGGCATTACCAACAACAAGGGCTACACCGTGTACCGCAACGTGGACAAGGAAGCCACCGAGGCGCTCGCCGAGAACGCCGGCAAGCTCGTCTACGACTATGCAGGCGGTACGGCTGACGTTGACGGCGGTTCCACCGATCCGTCCGGCATCGACGCCGAGGCTTCCATCGCCGCCGGCGCCCACATCATCTACTCCGAGTCCAACGATTCGAGCAAGGACTTCCACCAGCGGAAGGTCGCTACCCTGAAGAAGTAATTTCGAGCTTATGCGTCATCGCATCGCCTTTTTGACATCCCTGATCCTGGCTTCCGCCGTCGTGGCGGAAGCCGGGGCCCAGGATGTCCGTGACTTCCACTTTGTCAAAGACACCACCCCCGTGCTGCAACTGTCCAACCCGGCGGCCCTGACCGCCTGGTCCGGCAAAGTGTCGACGGTGGTGCTGGAGGGCACGAAGGGGAATGGCGCCGTCGTGCCCCTCGAGGGCTCGGCGAATGATTTCAGCGTGTCCGCGAGCACGGAGTCGTTCTTCCGCCTGAACGGGAAACTCGCGTTCCACGGAGCGCTCTTCTGGACCGATTACCAGGGCCGGGAGATGGGCGGTCCCGTCATGATGAACCCCGAGTTGTATCCAGTCAATTTCATGGAGAGCGACCCGGCTACGGTGGGCACCAAAAAACGGGAGAATTACGGACTGGAAGGGGCCCTGGCCCTGAATCTGGGCTCCCGCTGGGCGTTGGGCTGCGGCATCAAATATACCGCCGGCGACCAGACGAAAGTGAAGGATCCCCGCTTCCTGAACGTGCTGATGGATATGAACTTCAGCTGCGGCGTCACCTTCCGGGCTTCGGACGCGCTGCTGCTGGGGGTGTCCCTGCTCTACCGCGACCTGCTGGAGCAGGTCCGCGGCGGCATCTACGGCACGGGCGACATCCAGTATTTCGTCCAGACGGACAAGGGCGGTTTCCTCGGCTCCGTGGCCGAGCTGGCGGGCGACTTGAACTACGTCCCCGCCACGGAATACCGGCCCATGGCCAACCATTATTACGGCCTTTCCTTCCAGGCCCTGGTCCGGGAGCGCTTCAGCAACGAGCTGAGCGTCCGCTACCGGACCGGCTATTATGGCAAGAAAGCGTCCACCTCGCCGGTCTTCTTCGAATATGCCGGCATCGAGGCCGACTACAGCGGCCGGCTGCTGCTCCCTGCGGGCGCCGGCCTGCACCGCTTCGCGCTGGACCTGGGCTTCGCGACCCTGGCCAACGACGAGAACGTCCTGCGTTATGTGACGCCCGCCGGGCAGTCCACCATCGTAGAGTACCTCGGCAAGAACCGCGTTCTCGACCGCATCGACATGAGCGCCACCCTGGATTACCGCTGGTGTTCCGAGGCGTCCGGCCCGCGCCCGGGCCTCACCCTGGGAGCGAAGGCCGCCTATGCGGGGCGTATGCAGACGACGAGTCTGTTCCCGATCTGGCGTAAGCACGCCACGCACACGGTGAGCCTCGACCTGACCGGCCAGAAGGTCTGGACGGACGGGACCTGGTCCTGGGTCCTGGACGCCGGCCTGTCCGGCCTGCTGGGCTTCGGCACCGACAAGCTCGACGGCACCTACGGTTCCGGCGAGACCCCCGGCCTGAAGAGTTTCGACAACTACCTCGGCCGCTACTATGAATACAAGACGCTCCCGCGTGCGGGAGCCTCGCTCGGCTTCACCGCCGCCCGCCGTTTCGGGGCGGGCTTCGAAGCCTTCCTGCGCGTCTCTGACGCCTTTGACCTGCTGCTTTCCGCTCCCCAGTACCTGGCCGGACGCAGCCGCAACCTGGCCTGCATCACCCTGGGTTGCAACTTTTAAGCACCTTATTTATGCATAAACTCCTCTCCTCTCTGGCGGCGCTGCTGTTCGCCCTCGGCGTCAGCGCCCAGCCCATCGCGGCCGATCCTGAATTTCGTGTCGGGCGGCTTGACAACGGCCTGACCTATTACCTGGCACACAACGAGCTGCCGGCGGGCTGCGCGGATTTCTATATCGCGCACCACGTGGGTGCCCTGCAGGAGGAGGACAACCAGAACGGCCTCGCGCATTTCCTGGAGCACATGGCCTTCAACGGCACCCGGCATTATCCGGGGAAGGGGATCCTCGAGTTCCTGGCCAGGGACGGCGTCCGCTTCGGGTACAATGTCAACGCGTACACCACGCGGAACGAGACGGTGTACAACATCTCGTCCGTGCCCCTGGTGCGCGAGTCCTTCGTGGACTCCGTGCTGATGGTGCTGCACGACTGGTCCTGCGACATCTCCTGCGAGCAGCAGGCGCTGGACGACGAGCGGGGTGTGATCAGCGAGGAATGGCGCCTGCGCGACGATTCGCGCACCCGCATCAACAATCTCCAGAACGGACTCATCTACAAGGGCTCCAAGCAGCCGGAGCGGACGGTGATCGGCTCCTACGAGGTCATCAACGGCTTCAAGCGCGAGGAGATCCTGGACTTCTATCATAAGTGGTACCGCCCGGACCTGCAGGCGATTTTCGTGGTCGGCGACTTCGACGTGGACGAAATGGAAGCCCGGGTGCGGCGGCTCTTCTCCGACATCCCGGCGGCCGTCAACCCGACGCCGAAGCAGCGCTACCTGCCCCCGGTCCGCCCCGAGCCGCTGATCGAGGACATGACCGATCCGCATCTCAAGATCGCGGTGGTCAAATTCATCTTCAAGCAGCCTTATCCCGACCGCGCGGCGCGGGCCACGGAGGAGTATTACCGTGACGCCTTCAGCCGCCAGATCGTTTCGTCAGTCCTGTCGGAGCGGCTGCGCCGGCTCACGCAGCAGCGCGACTGTCCCGCCCGCTCCGCGGTGCTGGTGACGAACGAGTATGAGCCGGACTACTATATCAGTCTCTTCACGGTCACGCCCAAGAGCAACGAGCGCGTGGCCGAATGTATGGAAATGACCGCCCGGGAGATCCGGCGCCTGCTCGCCTTCGGCATCAGCCCGGACGAGTTCGAGGCGGCGAAGCTCAGCGTGGCGCAGCGCCAGCACCTGGACCGCGAGCTCAGCCGCGACGAAGTCAAGAGCGAGGAGCTCGTGAATGCGGCGATCGAGCATTTCCTGCGCAACCATCCGCTGCTCGACCCGCTCGGGCTCCAGGATGTCCAGAACAAGGTCCTGTCCGGGATCAGCTGGGAGAGCGTCCGGGACTACCCGGCGCGGATGTTCGCCGAGAGCGAAGCCATCTATTCCAGCTGCTACAACGACGAGGAGAATCCGGGCTTCGGCCCGAGCCCCGAGGTGGTGCGCGCTATCCTGGCCAGCGTGGACGCGGAACCGCTGGAGCCGCAGTATCTGAGCTATCCGAAGCTGGACTTCGACGTGGCCGTGACTCCGGGCCGCATTGTGAAGCGCCGCACGGACAAGCGCCTGAGCGGCTTTGAGGAATGGCAGCTCTCCAACGGCGCGAAAGTCTATTACCGCCAGGCGGCGCCCGTCAAGGCCAACGTCCACCTGGCGACCATCTGGCGCTTCGACACCGGCTACCGGAGCTATCCGGCCGACCGGCTCACCGCCGCGCGTTTCGCCGCGGCTTACAACAACCGCACGCTCGGCTTCCGCGGCATCGAGCGGCAGGCGCTGCGGAGTTTCCCGGAGCTTTCCGGGGTGAATATCCTGACCCGCACGCTCCAGCAGGCCGCTTCGGTCGAGCTGAGCGCCGCCCGGGGCCGGGAGGAGGCTGCCTTCAAGACGGGCTGGCTGCTGCTGCAGGAGCCGTATCTCGGGGAGGCGGCCGGCCTGGAAAAGACCCAGGCCGACAACCTCAAGAACCTGGGCCGCAAGAAGAATCCCCGCACGGCCTTCGAAGAAGAATACACCCGGAAGGTCTATGGCGACCACCCCTGGCTGCATCCCTTCGACTCCGCCGCCATCGAGGCGGTGGACATGGCGCTGCTGCGGGAGGTGTATGCGCGCGCGTTCACCGATTTCGGCCACCTGTCGGTCTTCATCACCAGTGACCTGGACCGCGCCGAGATCGAATCGTACGTCTGCCGCTATGTGGCCTCGCTGCAGGGCGATTACCCGTACGGGAAGACCGCCACGGCCACGCCGCGGCCCGTCCTGAGGGGCCGCCAGCTGATCACGGAAACCCGTGCGCGCGAGTCCGAGCCGGTCTCGAACGTGGATTATATGTACGTGGCGGGCGTGAAGACGACGACCCGCAACATCGTGATTTCCGATTTCCTCGATTATATCCTATCGGCCCGCTACCTGGACCTGATCCGCGAGCAGCGCGGCGGAACCTATCACGTCGGCTTCTCCTCGGAGGTGCCGGACGACCCGGCGCTGCCCTGGCGGGGCGTGGTGGATTTCCAGACCCGTCCGGAGATGACGGATCTGCTGGTCGGCGACGTGCGGGACGTGATGGAGGAAATGGCGAAGAACGGCCCGACCGCGGAGGAAATGGACCGTGCCGGGAAATACATCCGCAAGCGCCACGGCGAGCTGGAGCGCCGGGCCTCCGCCTCCCTGCCGGAGCAGAACGACCGCCTGGTCAAGACCGTGCTCTGGGGCCGGGATTACGACGTCGACTACGACGCGCTGCTCCGCGGCATCAAGGCCGGGGATGTGCGCGACCTCGCCCGGAAGTTCCTCGCGGGCGACCACATCGTGGAAATCTATACGGAAGAATAAGCGCCGCTACATCAGCAGCATCACCGCGAACACGTAGAGCAGGAAGCCCTGCAGCTTGACCCGGTCGCGGTTGTTCTCGGACAGGAGCGACTCGGTGACGTCCTCGGCCGCGAAGTCTTCGAGCTTCTTGTGGTCCGGGAGGGAATTGCGGTGCCACTTCGTGACGATGAGACCGTCCTGGATGAAGGCCGCGCCGCCGTTGGAGCGGTTCAGGGTGAGCAGCTTCTTGCGGTCGGCGTAGAAAGTGGCGTCGAGCACCTCGTGCGAGGAGACGAGCTCCTGCATCATCTCGGGCGTGGAGGCGGCCAGCACCATGGGCGTGAAGCCCGCGTCGTTGGCGTCCTGCACCAGGCGCTGCACGCGGTTCCAGTGGTTCGCGCGCATCTTCTCCGGATCATAGACCGAAATAACGATCAGCTGGCCCTCGACCAGCTTTTCGTCCACGTATTCGCCCGTGGCGTCGCTGATCGACAGCGTCGGCGTGCGGTCGTCGGTGGGGTCGTCGATGTCCTCGGGAAGCATCAGCTCGGCGCCCGGCTTGAAGGGCGTGAAATCGACGAGCGGGATGCCGGTCGAGGAGTAGAGCAGGAAGAGGCAGACGGACACGGCGGCGATGGGGAAGCTGACGTACTTGACCTTGCGCGTGATCTCGATCTTGCGGAAGGGCAGGAAGGCCAGGGCCCACAGGGCCAGGAGGATGAGGTTCTTGATCAGGCTCTGGGCGTGCGTGAGGTGGATGACCTCGCCGAAGCAGCCGCAGTCGATGCGGGGATTCTTGATGTAGAGCAGCAGGGTCAGCAGGGTGAAGAAACCCAGCATGATGCCGCAGGTGGCGGCCACAATCCGGCGCCAGACGCCCGTAATCAGGGCGGCGCCGACCAGCGTCTCGAGCAGGGCCATGCCGGACCCGATGATGCCGGAGGCTCCCATCAGGAAGTTCAGATGCAGGAACTTGAGGTATTCCTCCACGACGAGACGGGCGCCCATGGGATCCATCAGCTTGAGGATGCCCGCGAGGAAGAATACGAAGCCGATCAGGACGGCGCTAATCCTTCGGATAACTCTCATAGACGGCTTTGATCTTTTCGAAAATGGTGTCGGGCGGCAGCATGCGCCCTTCGGCGTCGCTGCAGTTCACGACGATGAAATGCGGATCCAGGGCGGCCTGGCGGCGGTACATGTCCCGCACGCGGCGCTGGAAGTTGATGTCGGCTTCGTGGATGTCCTGCTGGCCGTGGAGGTAATTGCGGTCGCCGCCGGCGCGCTGCGCCGTGAGGCTCTGCTCCACGAAGCCGATGGGGACGTCCAGGAAGATGTTCAGGTCCGGGCGCGGCAGGTTGAACTGGCCGTACTCGGTGTTGTTGATCCATTCGCGCAACTCCTCGGCCTCGCGGTCGGAAGGGAGCTTGGCGCACTGGTAGGCGATGTTGGAGTAGACATAGCGGTCCAGCAGGACGGTGCCGCCCTCGCGCAGCGTGCGGCGGATGTCCGCCGCGGCGTCGGCGCGGTCGCCGGCGAAGAGCAGGGCCACCAGCTGCGGGTGGACGCTCTCGATGGTGCCGAAGCCGCCGCGCAGGAACTTGCCGATCAGACCGCCCCACAGGGGCGCGTCGTAGCGCGGGAAATGGATGTATTCCAGTCTGGGGCAGATCCCGGCGAGGTATTCTCTGAACATGCGTACCTGGGTGGATTTGCCGGCTCCGTCCAGGCCTTCAAGAACGATCAACATAGCAAACAAAGATAAGCAATTTTTCGCTAATTTTGTGGTATGGTACAAATCATGGCAATCGTCAACCTGACGCCGGACTCGTTCTTCGCCCCGAGCCGCGTCCGGGTGGAAGAAGCGCAGGAGCGCATCCGCACGCTGTGTTCGCAGGGCGCAGAAATCATCGACCTGGGCGCCATCTCGACGCGCCCCGGCGCGGCGGATGTTTCCCTGGAAGAGGAGTGGCGGCGGCTCGAGCCCGTCGTGCGCGCCTGGGACCGCAATATCCCGCTGTCGGTCGACACCGTGCGGGCGGAAATCGTCCGCCGCGTGTACGACTGCGCGGGCAGTTTCCTGGTCAATGACATTTCAGCCGGGGAGGACGATCCCGACATGCTCGCGACGGTCGGCCGGCTGGGCCTCCCGTACGTCGCGATGCACAAGCGGGGCAATCCCCGCACGATGGACGCGCAGGTCGACTACCCGCAGGGCGTGGTGCCTGCGCTGGTGGATTATTTCACGGAGTTCACCCGCCGCGCGGAGGAGTACGGCATCGCCGACTGGATCCTTGACCCGGGCCTGGGCTTCGCCAAGACGGCGGAGCAGAACTGGGAGATCCTGGATCAATTGGAGGCGCTGCAGGTCTTCGGCCGGCGCATCCTCATCGGCGCCGCCGACAAACGCTTCACGGGCGGCGACACAGAAAAAGCGCACCGCATTGCCTTGCAACACGGTGCGCATATCCTACGCGTCCACGACGTCGTCGCGGCGCGCGAAACTATTCTTCAAACAGCGGTTTGACGTCGTCGAGGTTGCCTTTGGGCTGCTCCAGGGGGATGCGGCGGAAGGCGCGGACGATCAGCACCAGCATCAGAGCGCAGGCGGCCACGAGGATCCAGTACTGCTGCGCGCTGAGTACCTCCGAGAGGGAATCTATATCCTTGAGACTGTCGATGTTGGACAGCACCAGCGCGAACGTGTTGTTCGTGAAGTGCATCAGCATCGTCAGCTTCAGCGAGCCGGTCTTATAATACACATAGCCGAACAGGCAGCCGAGCAGGAAAGCCGGCAGGGCCTGCCAGGGGTTGAGGTGGATGAAGGCGAAGAACAGTGCCGAGATCACGATCGCCCAGACGGGCTTGTGCCCGTTGCCCAGCAGTCCGCGCAGGACCATGCCGCGGCAGAGCCATTCCTCGAAGAAGGGAGCGAAAATGCTCACCGTCAGGAAATTCAGGATGAGGTTGTCGCCGGAAGTCAGCCCCTTGAGCGTGTCCTCCAGCCAGGCCGGCATCTCCGGCAGCAGATTGGAGACCGGGTCCGTGGCCATGCCCATCGTGAGCGTGCCCAGGATGACGAGCAGGGCGCAGAGCGCTCCGCCCAGCGGGCTGAAATGCGCACTGTCCAGCTTCAGGCCGGTGCGGGTCATGCTGCCGTTGCGGCTCTTGATGCTGGTGTAGATCATCGGGGGGATGAACATCAGCACATAAGAGATGGGCGTGACGTAGGCCATGCCGGCTTCCTTCCCGAGGATGAGGAGGAAGGGGACGGCGATCAGGTTGCCGATCAGGGCGCCGAGCAGCAGCAGGGCGAAGAGGATGAACATGTCCGCGACGCCGGGGACATAGTAGGTGAACTTCTCGTAGAAGCTGTAGTTGCGGGGGCCTTGTCTCTTTTCCATAAGCCTACTGGTAGAGCGGGGTGGGGTAGAAGCCCTCGCGGGCGAGCTGCGCGAATTTCTCGACCACGGCGGGACGGTCCTCCTTGTAGGTGACACCGAACCAGTGGGCCGGGGTGGACAGGACGTCGCAACGCACTTCGCCGCTGCGGATCATGCTGTCCACGGCGAAGGGGATGTAGAATTCTTTCTTGAGCTCCTGGCTGTTCTGCTCCAGGAAGCCTTCGAAGAGGACGGCGCTCTTCGCGAAATAGTCGGGCGTGAAGCACCACATGTTCATCGAGCAGAGATCGCTGCCGCGCAGGACCACGTGTTCGCCGGTGGCGGAATTGTCGCCGCTGACTACGCCGGCGGCGTCTTTGATGATATTCAGGTGCTCGACCACGTCGGTCAGGCGCTGCTGGGCGTCGTAGTGGCAGATGCCGCGGGACACGCCGCCGGACTCGCTCAGGGTGTGGTCCAGCTCGAAGCCCACGATGGCGAAGACGCCCTGGCTGCCCGCATGGGCGCGGCACCAGTCGGCGGCGATGCCGAAGGACTCCTTGCCGTAGTAGTCGTCGCCGTTGATCACGACGAAGGGCTCGTGGATGACATCGGCGGCCATCAGCATGGCGTGGGCGGTGCCCCAGGGCTTCTGGCGCTCAGGATTGAGCGGCAGGAAGCGGGCGGGGATCTTGTCCAGCTCCTGGGTCACGAAGACGAACTCCAGGGGCGTGCCGTCGGTGCACTTGACGTTGCTGTATTTGCGCGCGACCGTCTCCTTGAACTGCTCGAGGAAATACTCGCGGACGATGTATACCACCTTGCCGAAACCGGCCTGCACGGCGTCGTAAATGGAATAGTCGATGATGGTTTCGCCGTTGGGGCCGAGGCCGTCCATCTGCTTGAGTCCGCCGTAACGGCTGCCCATTCCGGCGGCGAGGACGAGAAGTGTAGGTTTCATACCGAAAAAAAGATTTAGATTATGTGCAAAAATAGTTAATTTTGCGCAAATAATCATGGCAAAATACACCAAAGATATCTGGAACCGGGACAAGGACGGCAACAAGAAGGAGCAGCGCTCTTTCATCCGCTACGCCATCGTGGCGACGGCGCTCTTCCTGTTGTTCCTCTTCCTGAAGAAGGACAGCATCGTGAGCTGGGTCCAGGCGGGCATCACCCTGCGCCGCCAGGAACGGCAGATCGAGCAGTACCGGCAGGAGAACGAGGAACTCGACCGGCAGATCCGGATGATGACGGGCGACCGCGATACGCTCGAGCGCTTTGCGCGGGAGCAGTTCTACTTCGCGGAGCCCGGCGATGATGTCTATATTATTGAAAAATAATTAATTCCTTCTCGATTCGAAGCACCGTTCCCGTCCCCTCGAAGGTCTTGCCCCCTATGGTGACGGTCCCTCGCGGCTCGTCCTTGTAGCGGCGCAGCAGGGCCGTCAGCTTGGCGAAGGTCGGCGCGCTGAGCCCGGCGCCTTCCAGCAGGCGCCAGAGGGCGTATTCCCAGTGCTCGAGGGCGAGCACGGCGGGGATGCGGACCGCGCCGTCCGCCGTGGTCAGGCCTTCGCGCACGGAGCGGAACCAGCTCTCGGCGATGTCGTCCGTGCGGGCGATGCGCTCCATGTCCTCGCCCAGGGTGCGGAGGAAGGAAGGATTGATTTTCGCGAAAATGGGGAAGACCTCGTTGCGGATGCGGTTCCGCTTGGGGGTGTTGTCGGCGTTGGTGCTGTCCTCGCGCCAGGCGCAGCCGTGCGCGAGCATCCAGGCGCGGATCTCGGCCCGGGGCGTGTCCAGCAGGGGGCGGATGATGCCGTCGCGGTCGCCCATGCCCCGCAGGCCGCGGGTCCCCGTGCCGCGCAGGAGGTTGAGCAGCATCGTCTCGGCGTTGTCGTCGGCATTGTGGGCCACGGCCACGGCCTCGAAGCCGCCTTCGCGGCAGAGTTCCGCGAACCAGGCGTAGCGCAGGTCGCGCGCCGCCATCTCGATGCTGATCCCGTTTTCCGCCGCGTAGGCGGCCGTTTCGAAGCGCCGCACGAAGCATTCCATTCCGTGTGCGGCGCACCAGTCGCGCACGAACTGCTCGTCGCCGTCGGACTCCGCGCCGCGCAGCGCGAAGTTGCAGTGTGCGACGGCAAACCGGGCTCCGGGGAAAAGCTCCGGGGCCCGGTTTGCCAGGTACATCGAATCGATGCCCCCGCTGACGGCGAGCAGGATACGCATGGGTCTGCGATTACTTCTGGCCGAAGGTATAGGTGAAGGTGAAGGAGAAGAACTCCTTGAACTGCACGCGCTGACGGAGGTCGTTGCCGTCCTTGTTGGCGATCAGCACGACCGGATCGTAGATGAGCCAGGTGTCGAGGGCGAGCTTGATGTACTTGCCCACGAGGAAGCCGAACTTGTTGTCCCAGTTGACGCGGTTCCACACGAACGGATGGTTGAGGTAGTCCGTGAAGAGGATGAGCTGCGTCTCATAGGTGAGCACGTCGTTGACCGAGGCCTTGAGGTTGGCCTTGATCTGCGCACCGAGCTGGAAGAGCGAGCCGTAGTAGTTGGTGCCGACGGTCGGGTCGAAGGCTTCGTCGATCATCTTCATACCGTACTTCTTGCGGAGTTCCGGGATGGAGCAGAAGATGAAACCGCCCGTGACCGGGGAAATGTTGAGGTCGAACCAGGGTGCCGGGTCCCAGGAGATACCGAGACCGAAGGTCAGGTAGCCGGGGGAGAAGAGGCCGGACTTGAGCGTGCCGTTCCAGATCTTGGAGTCCGGGTCCTGCTTGTAGGAGTCGTAGCTGTTGGAGAACTGGGACTTGAAGGTCAGGTCCGCGGTGTACTTCCAGTCGCTCTCGGCGGAGGTCTTGTAGCCGAAACGGCTCTCGAACTGCATCAGGTCGGCGCTCTTCTGGAGGAGGTTCTCCTTGTCGGCGGACCACAGGAAGCCGTACATCAGCTGCAGCCGGTTGGTCCAGGTGATCAGGTCGCGGGCGTAGTTGACGTTGGCGTCGACGCCGAGGCGCAGGGTGGCGGTGTTGTAACCGCCGGAAGCCCAGGCCCACAGGGAGGTCTGGTTGAATCCGAGGTCGAAGGTGGCGTAGCGCTTCCAGTAGGAAGGCTTCACGACCTCCTCTTCCGCCTTGGGTGCTTCGGCGTAGGCGGCCGCGGCTTCGGCGGCGGCCTTCAGGACATCGTCCTGCGCCCGGGCGCCCAGCGTGGCGGCCAGCAGGACGGCGGTCAGGGTCAGCAGTCTCTTCATCATGTCCGGAAAATCGGGTTTAGTAGGAAATCGCAAAGACGACGCGCCGCTTGGACGGCTTGCCGGAGAAGATGTCGCGGCCTTCCTCTTCGCAGACGAAGCTGTCGATGGGGATGCAGCGGATCGTGGCCTTGGTGGCGTCCTTGATGGCCTGCTCGGTCTCGACGGTGCCGTCCCAGTGGCAGAGCAGGAACTTGCCGGTCTGGATCTTGGTCTTGAACTCCTCCCAGTCGTCGCACTTCTCGACGTTGGCCTCGCGGAAGGCGAGGGCCTTGTCGTAGATGTTCTGCTGGATGTCGTCGAGCAGCTTGGAGATATGCGCTTCAATGCCCTCCAGGGCCATGGTTTCCTTGGTCAGCGTGTCGCGGCGGGCCACCTCCACGGTGCCGGCTGCGAGGTCGCGGGCGCCCATCGCGAGGCGCACAGGCACGCCCTTGAGCTCCCACTCGGCGAACTTGAAGCCCGGACGGACCGTGTCGCGGTCGTCGATCTTCACGCTGTGGCCGAGGGCTTCGAGGCCGCGCTTCAGCTCGGCCATCCTGTCGAGGACCGCGGCGCGCTCCTCGTCGGTCTTGTAGATAGGCACCATCACGATCTGGATCGGGGCGAGCTTCGGCGGCAGCACGAGGCCGTTGTCGTCGCCGTGGGCCATGATCAGGGCGCCCATCAGACGGGTGCTGACGCCCCAGGACGTCGCCCAGACGTACTCCTGCTGGCCTTCCTTGTTGGTGAACTGCACGTCGAAGGACTTGGCGAAGTTCTGTCCGAGGAAGTGGGACGTGCCGGCCTGCAGGGCCTTGCCGTCCTGCATCATCGCCTCGATGGTGAGGGTGTCCAGCGCGCCGGCGAAGCGCTCGTTGGGGCTCTTGTGGCCCACGATGACCGGCAGGGCCATCACGTTGCGGGCGAAGTCGGCGTAGACGTGCACCATCTCATAGGCCTTGGCCTCGGCTTCCTCGGCGGTGGCGTGGGCCGTGTGGCCTTCCTGCCAGAGGAACTCCGCAGTGCGGAGGAAGAGGCGCGTGCGCATCTCCCAGCGGACGACGTTGCACCACTGGTTGCAGAGGATGGGGAGGTCGCGCCAGGAGGTGATCCAGTTCTTGTAGGTGCTCCAGATGATGGTTTCGGAGGTCGGACGGACAATCAGCTCCTCTTCGAGTTTCGCATCCGGGTCCACCACCACGCCGGCCCCGTTGGGGTCGTTCATGAGGCGGTGGTGCGTGACCACGGCGCACTCCTTGGCGAAGCCCGCCACGTGCTCAGCCTCGCGGCTGAAGAAAGATTTGGGGATGAAGAGCGGGAAATAGGCGTTCTGCACGCCCGTGCGCTTGAACATGCCGTCCAGGGTGGACTGCATCTTCTCCCAGATGGCGTATCCGTAGGGTTTGATGACCATGCAGCCGCGCACGGCGGACTGCTCTGCGAGATCGGCCTTCAGGGCCAGGTCGTTATACCACTGCGAGTAATTGTCGGATCGTTTGGTTACCTCTTTTGCCATATGCTTTGTAGAAATACTGCGTTTTTTTTCGAAATTTGCATCTACTATAGTAAAGAAGCCTTGCGGCATCAAAATTGCAACCGCAAAGATAATAACTTTTATTTGATAGGAGACGAAATTATGAAACGGAGCACGACACTTTTACTGCCTGTCCTTCTGCTGGTCCTGGCATCCTGTGGCACCCCTGCTCAGTATTCACAGCAGCGGTTCCCCGATGGTATCTACACCCGGATCGGAGAGGAACCCGAAGTCGTCCGCCTGTATAGCGAAGAAGATTTCGAAAACATGGCGGCCGCCAATATAGCGAAAAAGCATGGCCGCGACACACTGGTCATCATCCTGGACGACCCGTGGGACTTCGGCTGGTACAGCCGTTACAACCGCTATCATTACGCCCCCTGGCTCTGGGGCGGCCTGGGATTCAGTTCCTACTACTGGAGCCGTTACTACGGCAGCTGGTACGATCCCTTCTGGGATGGCCCGTTCGGCTATGGCTATTTCTACAGCGGCTGGTACGACCCCTGGTACTACAGCTACTACGAGCCCTGGTACTATGATCCCTGGTACACCTACACCTGGGGCCCTTACCGTTACGGCTACGGTTACGGTTATGGCTGGTACGGCCACCGCTACGGCTGGTACGACAGCCCGAGCTATCATGGCGGCTACTGGGGCGGCTCCTACCGGGGCCGGGACATCGTCTACACGCCGCGTTCCACCACGACCGTCGGCGGCAGCCGCGAGCGGCGCCCCGGCAGCGGCGTGAACTACCGCTACGGCGCAGCCGGTTCGGCCGGCGGCACCATCATCCGCGGCGGCACCAATGTCCGGCCGAACACCCGGACGCGCAGCACCGCGAGCGCCAGCACGGGAACGAATTCCAGCTCGGTTTCCGGCGACAGCCGGACGACGGCGATCCCCGCACCGGTCCGCACCCGCGAGCAGGGCTACAACCCTTCCCGTTCGTATCAGAACAAGAACAGCAACAACAATAGCAGCAGGAGCAGCGGCAACGCTACGCGCAGCTATTCCTCTTCGAGTAGCAGCACCCGCAGCAGCTCTTCGAGCAGCAACACCCGCAGCAGCTCCAGCAGCACGTACAGCAACAATACCCGTAGCAGCAGCTCTTCGAGCAGCTCCTATGGCGGAGGCGCCAGCCGCAGCGTCGGCGGCGGTGGCGGCGGTGCCAGCCACAGCTCCGGCAACGCTTCCCACAGCGGCGGTGGCGGTGCCAGCCGCAGCGGCGGCGGACGGCGGTAGGAGATTCGCCGGTCGGAGCCGGCGAATGAAGGACTAAACCTGACCTAAGCCTCTGATCCGTTAAACTTTTTAAAACGAATGAAAATGAAAAAGATACTTCTTGCAGCGGCCTTCATCGCCGCTACGGTTTCGGCCGGCGCGCAGACGATGTCCGACGCCATCAACTTCAGCCAGAACCAGTATTACGGCACGGCCCGCAGCATGGCGCTGGGCAACGCGATGACCGCCCTGGGCGGTGACCTCGGGTCCATCGGCATCAATCCGGCCGGCTCGGCCGTGGTGCCTTACGGCCAGTTCGTGATCACGCCGGGCGTGACCATCTCGGCCGTCAACTCCGCCTATTCGCCGGAAGGCGAGAAAGCCTATGGGATGACCAGCCGCCGCGTCCGCGGCCGCATGAACCTGCCGAACATCGGTGCCACGGTGAATTTCGAGACGGGCAACCGCTATGGTCTCAAGACCATTTCCTTCGGCTTCGTCTCGAACCAGACGAATAACTACAACTTCGCGAGCGAGGCGTTCGGCAACAACAGCCGGACTTCGAAGCTCGCAGAGCTCGCCGACGCCGCCCGCGGCTACAACGAGAGTATCCTCAAGGAATACAGTTCCTTCAGCAACAGCCTCGTTCCCTGGGACCTGCTGGCCGCTTATCAGGGCGGTATGTACGGCTCCTATGGCTGGGAAGGCGAGTATGCCGGTTTCACGGAGGCGATTTCTCCGGACGGAGACTACCACTAC
>Ga0265301_10003336_pt1 | contig 17099 bp, 11 predicted proteins | sample AusTroGonzalo_MG_2_FD_193488 | JGI IMG/M metagenome (GOLD analysis project Ga0265301, IMG submission 193488) | Bovine rumen microbial communities from tropical cattle in Woodstock, Queensland, Australia - Gonzalo_04 | ecosystem: Host-associated > Mammals > Digestive system > Stomach > Rumen ... | reverse complement strand
TTGACCATACAAGGGCCGAATCGTATGCGTTTACAATCTGATTGGCTACGTAAATAGCCGAATCCTTACGGCCAGCACCGATATTGGCACGATACTTAGGAATAAGATACATCGAGATATTATCAAGATTCATCTTCATGCCACGAACCTCAACCCAGTGATCGAGCGTACGGAAGTTCTTAGCAGCCTCCTCGAAGCGGTGAGCCTTCATCAGATAGTCGTTAGCATCCAGCTGGCCCTGCTCGGTAGCAGCATAATCTGTTTTCTGGAAAGCAGCATAGCTGGCCTCAGCCTCGGCACGATGACCGAACTCGTAGGCAGTCAGGGCATTGAACAAACGGATACGGGCACGATAGTGGTCGCAAACCTCAGAGTCGGCATCTGGGCGCAAGCGGTACACATACAGCAGAGAGTCGGTACGGTCGTTCCACTTCTTACCCTCCTTATAGTGCTGGGTGTTCAAGCAGGCCACGGTAATATTGTTAATACCGGTAATGGCCGAACGGATACGTGAACCGTTGGTATCCTTCTTCGAGATAGATTTCATATACTGCTCGAAGGATTTCTCGTAACTCTCAGAAGCATCCTCGTCGTGACCAAGATACATCTGGGCCGAACCGATTACATAATAGAGAACAGCCAGATCGCCCGACTGTGCCTTGGGATGTCCTACCAATTTCTGTACGGCAGGTGTTGCCACACGGAGGGTTGCTTCGTAATCGTTCTTAACCGAAAGCATCTGCGACAATACGCGAGCCGAACGGCTATAATAGAGCACATCCTTTTCCTGTAAATCCTCTACTTCCAAGGCTTTCTTGAAGTATGCCTCAGCGGCTGCTTTTTTCTTCATGCTGCGCAAAGCAGTACCACGCCAATAATTTGCCTTTACAGGACTGATGTCGCCTGTCTTTTCTAAACTGTCGGCCAAAGCAAACTTACGTTCATAATCCTTTGCTCCCTCAACAGCTACAATCATACTGTCTATGGCACTTACCTTCAGCGAATCCTTAGCCGACTTACTGTTTCCCTTCCATGAGCGCGAATTGCCGCCACACGACATCAGGATTGCAGCAGTAAGGATTAAGGTAATCCTAAATTGCCATTTTTTCAAATCTCTCATATATTAATAATTAGTCCATTGTTTTTTATTTCACATATTCAGCAAAGTCAGTCAGTTTCATGTCGCCCTTACGAGCCAGTGTGTCGTGCATGGCAAATGCAGCAGTGAGGCAATGACGGGTCTGACCCATCTTAGCAATCTTCAGGTAATCCCACAACAGCTGCTTATAGTCGGGATGTGCGCAGTTCTCGATAATACACTCTGCACGCTGGGCAGGGCTCTTACCACGCAAGTCGGCCACACCCTGTTCGGTTACGATGATGTTAACATCGTGCTCCGAAGAATCCTGGTGACTAACGAATGGTACGATAGAACTGATGACACCACCCTTAGCAATCGAAGGACAGGTGAAGATAGAGAGGTAGGCATTGCGGATAAAATCGCCGCTACCACCAATACCATTCATCATCTTCACACCACTGATGTGGGTAGAGTTTACGTTACCATAAAGGTCGGCCTCGATAGCCGTATTGATAGCAATCACACCTAATCGACGGATAAGCTCAGGCGAGTTACTGATCTCGCTCTGGCGCAGTGTCAGGTGCTGCTTCATGTAGTCCATATTGTCGTAAACCTGCATCAGGCAATCGTTAGATACAGTGAGCGAGCAAGCCGATGCATCTTTTACACGTCCGTTCAGCATCATCTCGATAACCGAGTTCTGAATCACCTCGGTATAGATATTGAAGTTAGGCACGTGCTTGTCCTCACCGAGTGCACCAAGAATAGCGTTGGCTGTTGAACCTACACCACTCTGCAATGGCAGGAACTCCTGAGGGATACGACCTTTGTGCATCTCCTCTACCAGGAACTCGGCAGTCAGGAAACCAATCTTTTCGGTTACAGGATCGCTATCCTTAAAGGCACGGGCCTCGTCGGGGATGTTGCACTCTACAACTCCTACCACCTTGTCCTTAGGAATGCTTACATAGGGCTTACCAATACGGTCGCCTACGTGCTCAATGGGGATAGCCTTGCGGTAAGGAGGATCAAGTGGCTCATACACGTCGTGAATAAACTTGGCGTTGGGATTGTGGAACGAGTTGAGCTCGAGAATAACCTTCTTAGCCAAACGGGCTGCTGTGGGTGAGATACCACCTGCAGCAGTGAGATACACGTGATAGTCGTTGCCAACCTCTTCGATGTCGCACACCTCGAGGATAGCCCAATCCACATCGCCATAGAAACCGTAACGCAGCTCCTGTGCCATATGACTCAGGTGCAGGTCGTTATAGGGAATCTCACCCAAATTAACATGCTTACGGAAATCGGGATTAGTGGTATAAGGGGCACGATACTTAATGGCCTGCGCATTTGCCAAGTCGCCATCGGTACTCTGACCAGTAGAAGCACCGGTAAAGATACCTACCTTAAACTCGCGACCAGCCTCATGCTCAGCTACAGCAATTTTAGCCAACTCTTTTGTTGTTGCTTTGGCTACACCTGCAGGTGTAAAGCCACTCATGGCGATGTTCTCGCCATTCTTAATCAATGCTGCAGCCTCGGCAGCTGTGATACGTGTATATGCCATATGATAGATTAAATTTGCAAATGTGCGTGCAAAATTACTACTTTTTAGCGAAACGACCAAAAAAACCCCGAACTTTTAACCATTATAAGTACTCCATCAGCACATCCCACACGGCAATGATGTGACAAATGCTACCAGCAAGCACAAAAAAGTGGAAAACGGAGTGCATATACTTGGTCTTATTCAAAGAATAAAAAACGGCACCAGTGATGTAGCTCACACCCTCGGCAATAATCCATACAACAGCCGCTGTTGATACCGAATCGATCAGGGGTTTGAAGGCCACCAGAACACTCAGACCCATACCGACGAAACAGAACGTTTCGACGTTGGAATGCTCTTTTAGATGGATAAAGCTGATAACGGTTCCTGCAATAGCACAAGCCCACACAAAGCAGAAAAGGCTCCATCCCCAATAACCTTGTTCGCGCAGGGCCACCAACGTTAAAGGCGAGTACGAACCAGCTATATGCCAGTAGATGGCAGCATGGTCCCATTTGCGTAATCGTTCCTTCCATTTTGAGTGGTGCTTGATGGAGTGATAGATGGTAGAGGCAGCATACGAACCCAGCATACCAAACAGGTAAAGAATCACGCCAATTCGGGCCCAGTTATTATCGGCCTGGAAGCACCATATCAGGAAAATAATGCCAAACACCACACCTAGCAGAACACCTCCACCGTGTGATGCTGCATTCCATATCTCCTCCTTCTTGGTATACCTAATCATAACGAATCTATTTAATTAAAATCTTTTGTAGAGTTTTTGACATTTTCTTATTCAATCAACAGCCTGTCCACATCCTCATCAACAATGGCAGGACGAAAATCATCGGCTGCTAACTTCAGCTGCACATTCTGGAGCGTTATACCATCGATATGACGAAGATAGAAGCCCCAAGACGGGAGTTCGCCAAACATGGTAAACTCCGGATATTTCTGTATCTGTTCGGGCACATCGCCTTTACGCCAAAGGGGAATATAGGCCATACCTTTGGTGGCCCGACCAGGATAAAGGATGCTGACATTCTGAAGCAGAACGTCCTGGATTTTATTGCCAGGGATACCGCAGATGCTACTGGGGAAGGGATTGTGAAAGAAATCCACTTCAGGGCCTCGCAAGTCGTAAGCCTCATCAGGACGACCGAAAGGTACCTCACACTTAAAATCGCGAATGGTAACATTCTTAAGCGAGCCTTTACGCTGACCTGCACGCTGTCCTAAACGCATAAATACAGGATTGCCGGTGTTCCGTGCATCAACACGCTCCACAAGGATGCTATCTATCTGAGCACCATCAACACTCTCGATAGCGATGGCCGAACGGAACGTATCGCGAACCTTGATATCGTGGATATACACCTGACGAAATCCACCCCACGAAGCAGTACCGAACTTGATGGCCGAAGCACTGCTACGGATATCCAAACGAGCCAGCTCTATATCACGGCACTCGCTCTGGGTGTGATACGACTTCAAGCAAACGCCATCATCGGCCGAGTTGATACGGCAATCGGCTACCAGTACATGCTGGCAATCCGTAAAGTCGATACCATCGTTATTCCAATAAGCACGGTTCTCGATAGTCAGGTTGGTAAGCTTCAGGTGCTGACATAAATCGAACGACAAGCCCCAGTTGGCACTGCTTTTCAATGTCACGTCATTGACCTCAATATTCTTACAGCGGTAAAAGAAAAAGAGTTTGGGACGCGCAAGTTCGCTGGGACGTTGGCGACGCTGGTTGTAATGTGCATCAACCCGTTCGCCTGTATGGTGCAGACTATCGATATTCAGGGCCAACTGCAGGCCCTGCCCATCAATCACACCCTTTCCGCAAATAGAAACGTGTTCAGCTCCATCTGCCATCAACAAGGCCATCGAGGCATTATCACCCCGTTGGTCGTCGGTATCTTCAACAGCCATCGACTGATAGTGGTAAGGATTGGTGCTACCAAGCAACACAGCACCCTCATCAAACTGCAGTGTAATGCCTGAACGCAGCATCAAGCCACCTGTAAGATAGTGTCCTGGCGCCAGCAACAATGTGCCACCACCTTTCTTAGCCAAACGATCGATGGCTTGTTGCAACTGGTTGGTACACAGCGACTGGCCTGTAGTATCTACCTGCAAATCGCGGGTACTTATCGTTGTTTTCACCTTAGCAGAGCAAGGCAAAACAGCCAACAACAGCAACAGAAAAAACGCAAAACACTTTCTCATGGCTGCAAAGGTAATCATTTTCCTGAAAAACTACTAACTTTTTGGCACAAAAAAAAGGGAATCCGAAGATTCCCTTGCCTTAGGACTTGGTACCCAGACCCGGGATCGAACCGGGATGGATTGCTCCACTGGTGTTTGAGACCAGCGCGTCTACCGATTCCGCCATCTGGGCTTAACAGTTTTAGCTGCTTAATCTCCTAAAGCGGGTGCAAAGATACGACTTTTATTTGAATTACCAAAAGAAAATGAAAAAAAACTTGGATTTTCTTGTTTGTTTCGCAAAATATTTGTATGTTTGCAGGTAGAATATAATGCTAAAATCCTAATGATGGAAATAAATAATAATAAAAATTACTGCGTGATTCTGGCAGGGGGTCGCGGTCAGCGATTATGGCCCGTCAGCCGAGAGCAGTACCCTAAACAGTTTTTGGACCTTTTTGGCACTGGCCGCACTTTGTTACAAACGACTTACGACCGTTTTGCCCGATTGTTACCCAAAGATAATATATTAATATGTACATGCGCGGGATATCTGGAACTGGTGAAAGAACAACTACCTGAGATTGATACAAAGAACATCATCGTAGAGCCTATTCATCGCAACACAGCCCCCAGTGTAGCTTGGGCTGCCATGCGTATTCACCATCATACACCAGATGCCAATATCATCGTATCGCCCAGCGATCAGCTGATATTGAACGAGTCATCATTTGAACACAGCATGGAGGTAGGCATCAGTTACGTTACCAGAAACAACGTGCTGCTGGCTATGGGCGTTAAACCCACACGTGCCGAGCCAGGCTATGGTTACATACAGTTGGGCGACCTGAGCTGCAAGCCAGATGTGTTCGAGGTTAAATCATTCACCGAGAAGCCCGAACGCGAGTTTGCACGCATGTTTATGGAGAGCGGCGAGTTCTACTGGAACACAGGTATCTTCATTTCGAACGCCTACCACTTACTCGACACGTTCGAACATGTATTCCCCCCAGTACTGCGCGAGTTACGCTACGACAACCCGGACTACACAGAGGAGGAGGAAGCCAAGTTTGTGGCCGACAACTATCCACGCTACCCCAACCTATCACTCGACTACGCCATTCTGGAGCAGAGCGACAACAACGTGTATGTGATGAAATGCGACTTTGGTTGGGCCGACCTGGGTACCTGGCATGCCATCTACGAGGTGATGCACAAAGTGCCCGACGACAATGTGGTGATGGACTCGGAGGTGATACTAGAGGACTGCAAGAACAACATCATCAAGCTACCTAAAGGAAAACTGGGCGTGTTCAACGGTCTGGAAGGATATATCGTAGCCGAAGAAGACGGGGTACTACTCATCTGCAAGAAGAGCGACAACTCGTCGATGGTAAAGAAATATGTAAACGAGGTAAGGATTAAATACGGCGATGAGTTTGTGTAATCACACAAACTCACCACGTATTTTTTCGGCAATAGCCTTAAACTGATCTTCTGTAAGCTTCAGCTTTTCACGGCGGAAGTCAACATCGGCCTCACTCTGCATAGGGATGAGGTGGATATGTGCGTGGGGCACTTCGAGGCCCAGCACTACCTGTGCTACCTTTTTGCATGGGAAGGCCTTCTTGATGGCCAGAGCAACGCGCTTAGCAAACACCTGATAGCGAGCCAACTCGTCGTCGTCCATATCAAAGATGTAATCTACTTCGCGGCGGGGGATAACCAGTGTATGTCCCTCTACCAACGGATTAATATCAAGAAATGCGTAGAACTCCTCGTTCTCAGCGCACTTATAGCTGGGAATCTCGCCAGCTGCGATTTTGCTAAAGATATCCATGCCTTTCAATTTTCAATTATCAAATTTTCAATTAACCAACAGTGATCTTGTCGATACGCAGTTTGATAGTACCACGAGGAATCTTCACCTCAACCTCATCACCCACCTTATGGTTCAGCAAGCCCTGGGCAATAGGAGTCTGGATAGAGATCTTACCCTCACGCAGGTTAGCCTCGCTCTCGCTTACAATAGTGTAAGTCATCTTGGCCTTATTGGTCAGGTTAGTCATCTCTACTTTCGAGAGAATCTGTACAGAATCGGTGCTCAAACGGCTGGTATCTATCACCTTTGCTTCGGCGATAGTCATCTTCAGCTGATTGATCTTATCCTCAAGGTGAGCCTGTGCCTCCTTAGCGGCATCGTACTCAGAGTTCTCACTCAAATCACCCTTTTCACGGGCCTCGGCAATAGCGGCTGAGGCCTTTGGACGCTCAACACCTTCTAAACGCTGCAGTTCGGCTATCAGTTTATCGTAGCCTTCTTGTGACATGTATGCCATAACTATTCAATTTTTAAGATTTTCTTAATTACTCGGATGGACAAAAAAGAAAAGAATCCCGACTCGCCTTGTGTCGGAATCCCTATGTTGTATTATGTCTTATCCTTACTTATTCGGTTGCAAAGATAAGCATTATTTTCGAATCAAACAAATTTTTTTGATAAAAAAAACAAAAACGCATAGATGACGAGGGCCGAAATCCAACCACCAATCACATCTACTGCATAGTGCGCCTGAATGTAAACAGTTGCGAAACACATCAGCACGTAAAAGGGCAACAATGTGTACAGCAGTTTACGATTACGGGCATGCCAAGCCAACAACAACAGAATGGTGGTTACACCCACATGACTGCTGGGGAAAGCTGCCGTAGGACGTTCGCCTGCTGCGTGCGCACTGGCCACACACTGGTAGAAGAAGCCATCCTTCCAACCTGGTATGGTTAACGCCTCAGTGTGGGTAGCGAAATAATCGCCCACATTGGGGAAGTTGCCCTGTGCTATCTGATCTACGCCTGCTGCCAAGTAGTAATACTGCGGACCGGTAACGGGCATCAGTACAAAGATGACATAATAGAGCATGAATGATGCCAGGATGATAAACACCACACGCGAAAACTCCTGATAACGATACAGGAAATAGTAAAGCGTTACCAAGGCTATGAGCGGATAATACGAGGCATAGCCCAGATGCATCAGCTCGCTGAACACCGGATTAGAAACAACCTGCGAAAAGACCAGAGCGGGCTGGAAGTGGAACAGCTGCTGCTCGTAACCGGCAAACACATGGTCGAGATTAGGGAATACCTGATTGATATCATAGGTATCAGGATACCACCACGACAGCAGTATCAGCTGCAATGCCACACGGAACATCATCGTGAGGCGGCAGGGAATCATACGATACACCCACCAGAGTGCCAGAGTAGAAATAACCACCTGCGCACGTCCCCAGAGCATCGCACCTGGATTCTGCAATTTGGTAAAGGTGATCATCATCAGCAGCAGTGTAAATATCAGATAAGCCATCACTGCCCACTCGAATGCCATTAATCCCTTACGGGGTTTCTTTTCTATCTCGAATATCTTTTTTATAACCATTTGTTATCCTGATACCATTTAATTGTTTCTTTCACGCCACGTTCCAGATCGTACTCAGGCTTATAGCCCAGTTCACTGATAGCAGGCTGTATATCACAACGCCAATTACGCTGACGAAGAATATTATATTTATCGTTATTAAGCGCGGTTACCTTACCTGTCAGTCGTCCGATATACTCACCAAAGAAGGTTACCACACGCAGTACCCAGATAGGCGCCTTGATTCGAATCCACCATGGGCATCCCAGTTCCTGATGAATCAGATTGCTGAACGTCTCGCTCTGATATACCTTACCATCGCTCAAGAAGTACTTTCTACCATTCTCGCCCTTATCCAAAGCCAGGAAGATGGCCTGAACCACATCCTTTACATATACAAAGGTGATATCCTGACGCTTGTAGCCTACAGCAAAATCAGAGTGCTGCTTAATGCTCTTGGCCATAATAAAATAGTCTTTCTCACGAGGACCATAAACACCAGTTGGACGTACTATTATATAAGGTACGCGCGAGGCCATCTGTTCCAGATACTGCTCAGCGGCCAGTTTACTGCGACCATAAGCGGTATTAGGCTGGGGCGTATCGGTTTCCTTAATCTCCTGATAAGGCTGCTGTTCACGGATAGCACCAAAAATGCTCAAGCTGCTTACAAACACCAATCGCTTCAGCGGCATACCTACCTCGACGAGTGCATCAACCAGATTCTTAGTTCCCTCGGTGTTTATACGGAAGAAATCCTGTTTATCCAAGCACTTAGTTACACCTGCAGCATGTACCACATAATCGAATGCCTGACCACGTAGCTGCTCCACCAGTTGAGCCTTCGACGAAAGGTTCAGTTCGATAAAGTTGATGCGCTCATCCTGCAGATAAGCCTTAGAGCTACTGCCACGTACCGCAGCCCATGTATCAAAGCCGCGACGGAGTGCCTCCTCAACAATAAACGAGCCGATAAAACCACTCGCACCAGTTACTAATATCTTCATACATCTTAAAAATTTCCGTGCAAAGTTACAATTTTTTAGGCACGGATTACACGGATTACACGGATTTTAACTATTTTACGAAAAAATCTGTGTCAATCCGTGTAATCCGTGCCTTTTTTTTCTTATCTTTGCAGGCAGAAAGAAAAAAGAAAACAAGCTATGGGTAAGAAGAAAGGTGGAAAACGTTTAGGAAAGAAGCAGGTAAGCGAACTACTACAGAACCTGTTTCAACATAATCCTAACGAAACATTCTCGTTCAAACAAATATTCAAGGTGTTGAAACTCGACACTCATCCTCTCAAGATGCTGGCCATCGATGTGATGGAGGAGATGGCGTGGGATGATTTCCTGCTGAAAGTGAGTGACAACTCCTATAAACTAAACCTGAAGACTCAGGTACAGGAAGGTATCTTCCACAGAAAAGCTAACGGACGTAACTCGTTTGTGCCTGATGATGGTGGTACACCTGTGTTTGTGGCCGAACGTAACTCGATGTCGGCTATGGATGGCGACCATGTAAAGGTATCACTTATGGCGCGCCGCGATAAGCATATCAAAGAGGCAATGGTTATCGAGATTGTGAAGCGAGCCCACGACACGATCGTTGGTAAGCTGCGCGTTGAAAAGGATATAGCCTTCCTGGTAACAGCCGACTCTACGATTGTTCACGATATCATTATCCCTAAGCGTAAGCTGAAGGGAGGTAAGACCGACGACAAGGCTGTAGTAAAGATTATCCAGTGGCCCGATCAGGACCATAAGAACATCATCGGTCAGGTCATCGATATTCTGGGTAAGACAGGTGAAAACAATGCCGAGATGCACGCCATCCTGGCACAGTATAATCTGCCTTATAAGTATCCCAAGAACGTAGAAGAGGCTGCCGAGAAGATCGACGCAGCTATCACCCCAGAGGAGATTGCTCGCCGTGAGGACTTCCGCGATGTATTCACATGCACCATCGACCCCAAGGATGCCAAAGACTTCGACGATGCCCTGAGTATCAGGAAGACAGACAAAGGTCTTTGGGAGGTTGGCGTACACATCGCCGATGTATCACACTACGTAAAAGAGGGTTCAACCATCGACAAGGAAGCATATGCACGTGCCACCAGTATCTATCTGGTGGATCGTACCATCCCTATGCTGCCCGAGCGTTTGTGTAACTTTATCTGTTCGCTGCGCCCCGACGAGGAAAAACTGTGCTACAGCGTTATCTTCAAGATGGACGACGAGGCAAACATCAAGGATTGGCATCTGGCACACACCGTGATTAAGAGCGACCGTCGCTATGCCTACGAAGAGGTTCAACAGATTATTGAAGAGGGAAAAGGCGAAAACGCCGAATTCCTGTTGAAGCTTGATGCGCTGGCCAAGAAACTGCGCGAAGCCCGATTCAAGAACGGTAGTGTAAAGTTCGACCGCGAGGAGTTGCACTTTGATATCGACGAGACTGGCAAACCTATCCGCGCCTACTTCAAGGTGTCGAAAGATGCCAACAAGCTGATTGAGGAATTCATGCTGCTGGCCAATAAAACGGTGGCCGAAAGTATCGGTCGCGTGAAGAAGGGTGTTAAAGCAAAGACGCTGCCCTACCGTATTCACGACCAACCAGATCCACAGAAGCTGGAGAATCTGCGCGAGTTTGTGGCTAAGTTCGGCTATAAGGTAAAAACTGCCGGTACCAAGGGTGCTATCACCAAGTCGCTTAACGCCCTGATGTCGCAGGCCGAAGGTACACGCGAGCAGAATGCCATTGAGACTGTTGCTTTGCGTGCCATGATGAAAGCCAAGTATAGCGTACACAATATCGGTCACTATGGACTTGCATTTGACTACTACACGCACTTCACTTCGCCCATCCGTCGTTATCCCGACATGATGGTTCACCGTCTGCTTACCAAGTATCAGGATGGTGCCCGTTCGGCCAACAAGGATAAGTACGAGGAGTTCTGCGAGCACTGCAGCGACATGGAGCAGATATCCATGAATGCTGAGCGCGACTCTATCAAGTACAAGATGGTAGAGTTTATGGCCGACAAGATTGGTAATACCTACGATGCACATATCAGCGGCATCCAGTCGTACGGTATCTATGCCCAGATTGACGAGACCCACTGTGAAGGAATGATACCTATTCGCGACCTGGGTAACGACTACTACGACTTCGACGAGAAGAACTACATGATTGTAGGTCGTCGTCATCACACCAAGTACCAGTTGGGCGACCCCATACGTATTCAGGTAGCCCGTGCCAATCTGGAGCGCAAGCAGTTAGACTTTACGCTGGCTGATGATTAAGAAGATTAAGAACTTATATTAATAAAACAAATACACGTGATTAAAATGAGACTAGACAGATACTGGATTGTAGGGTTGTTGATAGCAACTCTATGCAGTATATCTATGCGAGCAATAGCATTCGTGCCACCTACAGACCAGATTACCATTGGTCTGGATGCCAACTATGCCCCACTGCAATCGGTAGATAAAGACGGACTTCCCCATGGTTACGACATCGACTTTACACGCGCGTTGATGAAACGTATGGGTATCAAATACTATTATGTGCCCAACCTGTGGAACAAGGTGGCCACCTCGGTGCTTAACGGCGATACCGATCTGGCGATGATGGTTTACTCATCCTATCGCAAGGATACCATCTATTATTCGCGTCCTATCTTCCGTCTGTACTACCAGGTGGTGTATCGTAAGAGCGACTACAAGACGTTTGACTTCCGTAACCTGAAAGGTAAGACATTTGCCTTCCTGAACTCACGCCATATTTCCGAACTGGTGGAGCGCGAAGGTGGTACTTGCGTAAAAGTTAACGATCTCGACCAGTCGTTCCGCGAACTGGCAAACGGCCGTTACGATGCCATTATCTGCTACCGTTATCAGGCCAAATACTTTATCGATCATTACGGCCTCGAGAGTCTGGCTCGAGAGGAGATTTCGCTACAGCCACGCGAATACTGCTATGTAGGCCACAACAAGGAGCTGATCGACGCCATCAGTCTGGAGATAGCCAAGATGGACAGCGAAGGACTGGTTGACAAGATATATGGCTCGGAAATCAAGGAAGGCGTTAGTCACCATGGTGTACCCATGTGGATCTGGTATGTAAGTGTTATAATCATCCTGGCACTCATCTCACTTTATATCTTTACCCTCTATCGCTCTCGCCGCAAGTTGCAGTTCACTAACGCTATGTTAGAAACCAACTACAACATCTTGGAAATGAGCCACATGGAGTTGGAGCAAACCAACCACCAGCTGATAGAGGCCACAGCCAGAGCTGAGGAATCATCGAAGATGAAGACCCACTTCATCCAACAGATTTCGCACGAGATACGTACCCCATTGAATATCCTGAGTGGCTTTACACAGATACTCACCACCCCTGACTTAGAGTTAGGCGAGGACGAGAAGAAGCAGATTGCCAACGACATTGTAACCAATACCGAACGTATTACCGGTTTGGTTAACAAGATGTTGGAACTGAGCGATGCCAACAGTCGCAACGTGATTGAGCGAACCGATAAGGTATCGCCTAACAAGATTGCCAGCGAGGCCATCGCCAAGAGTATGATTGCCGATAATCCCTCACTGACGTTTGATCTGGAGATACAGCCTGAGGTAGAGAAGATTCTACTGAAGACAAATATGCAGGCAGCTGTTCGTGCCCTGACTTTGTTACTCGACAATGCGCGCAAATTCAGTGCAAAAAGTGCCGATCAACATGTAAAACTGCATATAGAGGCCCTGCCCAGCAGTGTACAGTTCGCAATCGAAGACAATGGTATAGGCATTCCAGCCAAGGAAGCTGAGCACATCTTCGACGAGTTTGTACAGCTCGACGCCTATTACGAAGGCACTGGTATCGGACTAACCGTAGCACGTAGTATGGCCCGCCGAATGGGAGGCGATATACAACTGGATACCGACTTTAATCCTGGCGCCAGATTCGTCATGACACTCCCCCGATAAGCAGAGCTTCTTGCATGCAATCGTTTGCATCGAGAAACTATCAAATACAAGCCCGTTTGGAAACACCGAACGGGTTATTTTCGTACTTTTGCCAAAAATAACTAAAAGCAAGTTGGTATGAAGATCACTTTCAACCTGGAGTACCAGACTATCTTCGGCGAAGAGCTGGCACTGAACATCCTAACGGATGGCAAGACGGAAGAGCACAAGATGACAACCCTGGATGGGCTGCACTGGATGTGCGAAATGAATAAGGCAGAGAAATCGGCTGCCCACATCGACTATTATTATACCGTGATGCGCGGCGACCATGAGCAGCGTCACGAGTGGCTGGTTATTCCCCACCGTTTGGAGTTTGCTGCAGCCAAGGGAGCCCGTTATATGGTTTACGACCACTGGATTGATATCCCAGAGGATTCGTATATGTACTCGACTGCTTTTACCGAATGTGTGGCCGCCCGTACACAAAAAATGAGCAACCTGACATCCTATGGCAAGACCGTACGTCTGAAGGTTCGTGCCCCACAGCTGCGCAACAACGAGCGCCTGGCACTGATTGGTGGCGGCGAGACCTTAGGCAACTGGGAGGCTAAGCGTGCCATTGATATGGCAGAACACGAAAACAACGAATGGGTTATCAGTCTTGACGCCGACAAGCTGCCCCGTACCATCGAGTTCAAGTTCGTTGCCCTCGACGAGAAAGTAGATGTTACCCCACTGTGGGAGAACGGTATGAACCGTACTGTAGAGCTGCCCCAGATGGCAGATGGCGAAGTAGTGGTTTACGAGCTGTCGCAAGCCTATTTCCCCGTATATCCTTGGAAAGGTGCCGGTACCGTCATCCCTATCTTCTCACTGCGTAGTGAGGGTAGCTTTGGTGTAGGCGACTTTGGCGATTTGAAACTGATGGTTGACTGGTGTGATAAGACCAAGCAGCGTGTATTGCAGGTATTGCCCATCAACGATACCAACATCACCCACACCTGGCAGGATTCATACCCCTACAACTCTATCAGCATCTATGCTCTGCATCCACAATACACCGATCTGCGCCAGTTGCCTCAGCTTAAGGACGAGAAGCTGCGCCAGGAGTACGAGGCTCTGCGTAAATCACTGAACGCCCTGCCACAGATCGACTATGAGCGTGTAAACAATGCCAAGATGGAGTATCTGCGTGCCATCTATGCTCAGGAAGGTGCCAAGACCATGAAGACGGCAGCCTTCAAGCAGTTCTTCGAACAGAATAAGGAGTGGCTGGTACCTTACGCTGCTTTCTGTCACTATCGCGATTTGTACGGCACAGCTACCTTCCAGGACTGGCCCGACCATCACGAACTGCCCGACAGCGAGCGCGAGGCCATGAGTAAGTCGACAACTAAGTTATATAAAGAGGTAGCATTCTGGTACTATGTACAGTTCAACCTCGACCAGCAGATGCGTGCCGCCCATGCTTATGCCCGCAAGAAGCGCGTGGTTTTGAAGGGCGATATCCCCATCGGCATCAGTCGCGATGGTGTAGAGGCTTGGGTAGAGCCCAAGTACTTTAACCTGAACGGACAGGCCGGTGCACCACCCGATGCATTCTCGGCTAACGGACAGAACTGGGGCTTCCCCACCTACAACTGGGATGCCATGCTTGAGGACGGTTGCTCATGGTGGGTTCGTCGTTTCCGTAAGATGTCGGAGTACTTCGATGCCTATCGCATCGACCACGTGTTAGGTTTCTTCCGCATTTGGGAAATACCTATCGATGCCGTTCACGGTTTGTTAGGTCAGTTCTCGCCCTCACTGGGTATGACCCGCGAGGAAATCGAAGCCTACGGTCTGCACTTCCAGGAAGAGCTGTTCACCAAGCCATTCATTGCCGACTGGACTTTGGAGCGCATTTTTGGCGAGCGTGCTCAGTACGTGAAGGACACCTTCCTGGATCATGCTCACGACGATATCTGGCAGATGAAGCCTGAATACGACACCCAGCGTAAGGTTGAAGCCGTATTCAAGGGCAAGACCGACGAGGCTGATCTGAATCTGCGCGATGGTCTGTATGCCCTGATCAGTGATGTACTGTTTGTACGCGACCGTAAGAACAAGGATAAATTCCACCCACGCATCGGTGTGCAGAACGACTTTATCTACGAGGCCCTTTGGGACAACGATAAGTTTGTGTTCAACCGTTTGTACAACGACTACTTCTACCGTCGTAACAACCAGTTCTGGTACACCGAGGCTATGAAGAAGATGCCTCGCCTTACACAGGCTACTCGAATGTTGGTTTGTGCCGAAGACCTGGGAATGGTACCCGACTGCGTACCCTGGGTGATGAACGAACTGCGCATCCTGAGTCTCGAAATCCAGTCGATGCCAAAGGATCCTACTACACGTTTCGGCAAACTGTCGCATAACCCCTATCGCTCGGTAGATACCATCTCTACCCACGATATGTCAACATTGCGCCAATGGTGGGACGAGGACGAGGAGCAGACACAGACTTACTATAACACCACTTTACGCCGTGGTGGTGCAGCTCCACACCCACTGCCAGGTTGGTTGGCAAAGGACATTGTGAGTCGTCATCTCACATCGCCCTCAATGCTCTGTCTGCTGTCATTGCAGGATTGGCTGAGCACCGACGAGAGTCTCCGTTTGCCCGACCAGAATGCCGAGCGTATCAATATCCCGGCTAACCCACGTCACTACTGGCGTTACCGCATGCATCTCACCATCGAGCAGTTGCTGCAGGCCGACGACTTCAATAACGAAATCAGCACATTAATTATCCAAAGCGGAAGAAAATAAATGAAAAAGTTACTCTTATCGCTGGCTTTGCTGCCACTCATGGTCATCGCCGGCAATGTAAAATCGCCTAACGGCAATATCGAAGTAAAATTCACAGTTGACAACACAGGCCGCCCTGTTTACGAGATGACCTACAAAGGTCGTGCGGTTATCAAGCCCTCACATCTCGGTCTGGAACTGGCCAAGGACCGTCACTCATCCAAGTGGACTAACGAGACCGACCTGATGGACGGCTTCGCTATCGCCAAGGAAGAAACATCAACCTTCGACGAGACATGGCAGCCGGTATGGGGCGAAACCAAGAACATTCGCAACCACTACAACGAGTTGGCAGTAACGCTGGATCAGCCCTCGGCTAAGCGCCAGATGATTATCCGTTTCCGTGTGTACAACGATGGTATCGGATTCCGTTACGAGTTTCCACAGCAGAAGGAGTTGAACTACTTCCTGATTGAAGAGGAGCGCACAGAGTTTGCCATGGCAGGCGATCACACTGCCTGGTGGCTGCCTGGCGATTACGACACCCAGGAGCAGGAGACACAAGAGACCAAACTCTCTGGCATACGTGCCCGTTTCAACGAGGCCGTTAACTGGTATAACTCATCGGTAGCCGTGTTCTCAGAGACTGGTGTTCAGACTTCGCTCCAGATGAAGAGCGACGATGGACTGTACATCAACATCCACGAAGCAGCCTGCCAGGATTACGCTACGATGCACCTGGAGTTGGTTGATGTTCAGACCAAGCATCTCTCACAGGAGCTGAAAGGCTTTACCAATGCCTATACCCCCAATCCTGCTCCATCGCGTTTCCCACTGCCAAAACCTTTCACCTTTGTGAGTCATCTTACCCCAGATGCCACTGGACTGAAAGGCGCTATGCAGACTCCATGCAACACCCCTTGGCGTACTGTGATGGTATCTGATGATGCACGCGACATGCTGTCGAACAACCTCATTCTGAACCTGAATGAGCCTTGTAAGATTGAGGACACCTCATGGATTCACCCAACCAAATACTGCGGCGTATGGTGGGAGATG
>Ga0265301_10003335_pt1 | contig 17100 bp, 15 predicted proteins | sample AusTroGonzalo_MG_2_FD_193488 | JGI IMG/M metagenome (GOLD analysis project Ga0265301, IMG submission 193488) | Bovine rumen microbial communities from tropical cattle in Woodstock, Queensland, Australia - Gonzalo_04 | ecosystem: Host-associated > Mammals > Digestive system > Stomach > Rumen ... | reverse complement strand
CGGAAAGAACGGTAACAAAGGATGTCATGCTGTTTTTTTCCTCCTGCGTAAAATAGCATTCAGATCATTCTTCGTAACGGCTTTCAGAAGAATGGCAGCGCCAAAGAAGACGACCATTCCGATAATTACACATAGAATCGTTGTAATCCGGCCGCCGGGCAGAAGCGTTTTCATAATGTAAATGACAACACCCATGATGGCGGCTGCGAGGCCCGGGCGGATAATCCAGGTCATCCAACGGAATTTCATTTTTGCAATACGGCAGACATAAATGGAATTAATGATCATAACAACGGAATAACACGCGATGGAAGCAAACGGTCCACCGTGGATATCAATTCCGGGGGTGCCGATGAGAATATAGTTTAGTAAAATTTTTACTGCGACACCGATCAGCATGGTATACATCGGGATTTTCTGCTTGCGCAGGCCCTGAAGTATGCTGCTGGTGGCTTGCACAGCTGTAAATAGTACTACCGTCATGGCAGAAAAAGTGAGCAGTTCGGAGGCAAGTTGAATACGTGCGTCGCTCCAGGTAAAATAGAAAAAGGAAACAATCCGGCCAGCCAGCAGACTCATGCCTACGGAGCACGGAAAACCGATCAGGAAAGCATAACGCATTCCGGTGTTGATTTCCTGCCTTGCGCCATCCATATCCTTTACAGCATAACGGGAGGAAACGCTCGGTACAAGCGTGACGGAAATTGCAAGGGCAAGGGCAGTCGGAATATTGATCAGTCTGATGACTGCACTGGTGAACGCTCCATAGGCATCCTCCGCGGCGGCCTGTGTCAGACCAGCAGTTATCATCCGTTTGATCATCATGGCGGAATCGATAAACTGTGAAAACGGAATAATACAGGCACTGATGGTAATTGGGATCGAAATAATGATCAGGCGGCGAAGCAGGACACGGCCGGAAACCGGTTTGGTATCCGGGTTTTGCGGAAGCGCATTATATTCAGGCTTTTTCACCTTATGGCGGATAATCATATAGATCATCGAAATGATTTCCGCCAGCGTAATACCGAAAAGGGCGCCGGCAGCGCCTAATTCCAGGCTGTGATATTGATGGAGGCCGATGTAAGCCAGCGGAAGAGACAGAACGACTTTGCCAACTTGTTCAATTAGCTGGGAGATGGCTGTTGGAAGCATGTTCTGCTGCCCCTGGATGAAACCGCGGAAGGCGGAAATAATACAGACAATCATCACACATGGCGCGATGGCATAAAATCCCATGGAAGTCTGCTGAACGCCGACCATGTTTACAAGTACACTGTTCATCAACACCATAATGATGGAGAAGAAAGCACCGATGACTGCCAGCATCTTCAGGGCTACCCTGAAAGTATTTCTGGCATTCCTTGCGTCATCCCGTGCAAGATAATCTGCGACCATCCGGGAAACAGCAACCGGAAGGCCCGCGTCGGAGATGGTCAGGAGAAGTGTATAAGTGGGGTAGACGAGGTAGAACAGATTTGCGACTTTTCCGCTTTCAGCCACCCCCGGCTCGCTCAGCATATTCAGCGGGATGGAAAACAGAAGACCAATAACTTTACAGATAATACCCGCAATTCCGAGAATTGAAATACCCTTCGCTACAGATTTAACCTGTTTCGGCATAAGGACATCCTTTCCGTATCAGTATTTATGCCAGGCAGAACGGGTGAACAGAATAAACATGGGCAGAAGCTCCAGGCGGCCGAACAGCATGAGCAGGGAAAGAACGGACTTTCCCCATACACCGTAACCGACAAAATTATCAACTGGTCCGACAGAACCGAATCCCGGACCGACGTTGCTGACACAGGTCAGAGATGCAGTCAGATTGGTAATAATGTCATATTTCCCTTCCAGAGAAATCAAAAAACCACCAATAAGAACCAGCGCGATATACATCACGGCAAATTGGGCAACCTGTGAAACGATATTTTCATCCACGGCCTTTTTGTCGATCCGGATGACGTCCACTTTCTTCGGCCGTCCTGCGGCAAGCACATTCCGGCGGGACAGCTTCATCAGCATCTTGACGCGGATAACCTTTATACCTCCGGCTGTGGATCCGGCGCAGGAACCGATAAACATTGCAAGGATGATCAGGAACTGTGAAGCAACCGGCCAACGACTGTAATCCGCGGTAACAAAGCCGGTGGTTGAAATGATGGATGAAAGCTGGAAGGAACTGTAGCGAAGGGAGGTGAAGAAAGATTCGTAATAAGGAAGATTGAACAGTGTGATCGCCAGCGTAAATGAGACCGCAATAAAGAAATAGGTGCGAAATTCCTCATCCCGCCAGAATGCTTTGAATCTTTCACCGATCAGGAATTTGTAATAAAGTGCGAAGTTGATGCCAAACATGAACATGAAAACTGTAATAACAATATCCACCGGGACGCTGTCAAAAGCGGCAACGCTGCTACCGTAATTGCTGAAGCCGCCGGTACCGGCTGTGGCAAAAGCATGGACGGCGGCATCATAAGGTGACAGACCGCAAAACAGTAACGCGATAAACTCGAGCAGCGTCAGAAGGATATAGATTCGGTAAAGAATTTTGGCTGTCTGACCTGTTTTGGGTACCAGCTTACTAAGGGATGGTCCGGGACTTTCCGCTTTTACAAGGTGCGCAGTTCTTCCTGTCAGCTTCGGCAGCAAAGCCAGTGTCAGTACAAGAACGCCCATGCCACCAATCCAATGAGTGGTGGCGCGCCAGAAAACAACACCGTGCATGTAGTTTTCAAATCCTTCGAAAACAGAAGCACCGGTAGTTGTGAAACCGGAAACGGACTCGAAAAAAGCGCTGTCAAAATGTGTGAACATTCCGGACAGCATATAGGGAATAGCACCGAAAGCGCTCATCAGAATCCAGCCGAGAGCAACGATAATAAATCCTTCCTTCAGACGAAGATAGGATTTTTTATCTGATTTCGGTATCAGGTACATGGCTGCGCCAACAGCAATTGTGATAAGAATGCTGTAGCCCAGGGCAGCAGTATCACCGTCCCGAAAATAAAGCGAAATAAGGAATGACGGAATCATCGCCAGTCCTTCGATGGCGAGAATCGCACCCAGTACACGAACGATCAGTTTACGGTTCATCGATACAGTACCTCGTTCAGATCAGAAATCCCCAGATTTCTGGAAACAATAATTACATGGTCTCCTTCCTCAATATGATCTTTTCCGAAAGGGATGATGATCTTTCCCTGATGGACAATAACGGAAACAAGGGAGCCCTTGCGTGTGTTGAGATCCTTCAGCGGAATTCCGATATAGGGATCTCCCTTGCGCGCGACAAATTCGATCGCTTCAGCATTCCCGTCAATCAGACGGTACAGGCGCTCAATATGCGTACCGTTGCTGTTTTCACGGGCACGGACATAGCGGAGAATTGTTGAAGAAGTGATTACCTGGGGGCTGATAACTGAATCAAGTCCGAGATCGTTCAGAACGTCCATATATGCCATACGGCTATTCTTTGCGATGGTTTTCTGGACCCCGCTACGCGAAGCGTAAAGCGCAGTCATCAGGTTTTCCTCATCCCGGTTGCTGAGGGAAACAAAAGCGTCCACCTGCGAAAGGCCCTGTTCCTGGAGCAGATCCTGATCTGTTCCGTCGCCGTAAATTACATCCACGCGGGGGAGAAGCTCACTCAGGCGCCTGGCTTTTTGCGAATCCAGTTCAAAAAGCGTCACATGGATGCCCATCGGAACAATCAGGCGGGACAGATAATAGGAAATCCGGCCTCCACCGAGGAGCATAACGCTGCGGATTTTCTGGCTGTAGCGGCCGAGAAAACGGAAGAACTCGGTAATTGTGACCATGTCACCGGAAACGAAGACTTTGTCTCCGGGGAGGATCGCAAAATTACCATCCGGAATGATGACGGAATTGTTGCGTTCAACCATGGCATACAGGATACGCGGAAGATGTGGAACCTTGCTGGCCAGATCCTTCATTGGAATGCCGACGATTGCGTCTTTTTCCTGTGCCCGGAATTCAACCATTTCTACAAGGCCCCGGGCAAAGGACTCGATACTCCCGGCAAAGGGATAGCGAAGCAGGCGGCTGATTTCCAGCGCAGTAGCGCGTTCGGGGTTGATTGCCACATCGATGCCCAGTTCATTCTGCAGAAGTGTCTGACTCTCATTGAATTCGGGGTCACGGATGCGGGCGATCGTATACTGTGCACCAAGGCGTTTTGCAATCAGACAGGCAAGCATATTGCTTTCATCGCTTTCCGTTGAAGCAATAACGATATTCGCTTTTTCGACGCCGGCTTCAAGCAGAACTTTAGCATTGGCACCGTTGCCTTTAATGCAGATAACATCCAGAGAACCGGAACAGCGCTCAATGACGTCATCGTTCTTGTCAATAACAGTAACATCGTGCTCTTCCTGCGTCAGATGTTCTGCCAGTGTATATCCGACTTTTCCGGCACCGATAACAATGATTCTCATACAAAATCCCCCAAAAGCATATCACATTATATTTTATCATTTTCAGGATAATTTGGAAAGTATGGAATTGGTCAATCGATGCAATTGAGAAAATCAGATAAATATATACTGGCGATGGCATATGTCCTGATATATTGCATTTACCGTTGCAAAACAATATAATGTAGTCATAAAAAACAAAGGGGTGATCACTTGAATAAGCCGAAACGGATGCTTTTCATTCTGAGTATTTTCCTTGCGGTGGCGTTGATGGTTTCTGTCACTGCAGGTGGGGCATTGGCCGAAGCAGCATTGGAAATCGAGCAGGATCCATATCAGCTGATTCCGTCCGGAGAAGTTGAAATCCCTGTTATCGGTGAAGCAGATCTAAAAAAATTTGATCTCCCTGATAATGAAGCACTTCATTTTGTTTCCAATCTGAAGGCAGGATGGAATCTCGGAAATACATTTGACGCCTATGATGATGGAAACGCATCACTCGGACTGCGCCTTGAAACATACTGGTGCCAGGCGAAAACAACACAGGAACTGTTCCACGCACTGAAGACAGCCGGGTTCAATCTTGTGCGTATTCCTGTCAGCTGGCACAATCATCTTGTGGATGATGAATATACGATTGATCCTGCATGGATGGACCGGGTGAAGGAAGTTGCACAGTGGGCAGTGGATGAGGGAATGTACTTTATTGTCAATATACATCATGACAATTCCACCCAATTCTTTTATCCGGATGACGAACACGCAGAACAGAGCGAAAGGTATCTGACAGCTATATGGAAGCAGATTGCTGATAGTTTTGCCGGTTTTGACGAGCACTGTATCCTGGAATCCATGAACGAACCCCGGCTTGTTGGAAAAAACAATGAATGGGGTCTGGATGGTTCCCCCAGCGCAAATACAGCAGTCAATTATATCAATCAATGGAATCAGAAATTTGTGGATATTGTGCGCGGAACAGGAGGAAATAACGCAACCCGGTATCTGGCTGTTCCCGGATACTGCGCCAGTCCAAACGGCGTACTCAGCGATCTTTTCACCATTCCGGCCGATCCCGCAGATAACAGGATCATCATTTCAGTGCATGCCTATACACCATATGCATTTGCGCTGAATACACAAAGCACGGACAGCACATTCGATCTGACGGAAAGTAAAGATAAGAAACAGGAAATTGCCCTCTTTATGAACAGCCTGTACAACAAATTCGTCAAGAACGGAACACCCGTGATCATTGATGAGTTCGGTGCACTGCAGAAGAAACCGGATGACCTCCAGGCGAGGGTTAATTTCGCTGCATATTATATTGCCTCTGCCAGCACCAGAGGCATGACCTGCTGCTGGTGGGACAATCATGTATTCACCGGGAACGGCGAAAGATTCGGAATCATTGACCGTGTAAATGTCCGATGGAAATATCCTGATATTGCACTGGCAATTCTTGAAAACTGTACATATAACCGCGAACCCTGACAAAAAGAGCGGCTTGCAGATTTGCAAGCCGCTCTTTGGCGGAGAGTTAGGGATTTGAACCCTAGGTGAGGTATCACCCCACACACGATTTCCAGTCGTGCGCCTTAGACCACTCAGCCAACTCTCCATGCATGGTCACATTCGGAAATTATACCATTTATCCTTTGTTTGTCAAGATCGATTTTCAGAATTACAGCTGTTTGAGCCTGGTAATTTCATCCGCTGTGAGTGAACGCCACATACCTGAAGGAAGATTTCCAAGGGAAACAGGTCCGAATTCCACACGCTTCAGGCTGACGACCTGATGACCGATGGCATCCACCATTTTCCGGACCTGGCGATTTCTTCCTTCATGGATCGAAATGAGCAGGACCGTATCAAAAGTATTCTCGCGGATCAGGCGCACAGAAGCCGGAGATGTGATTTTTCCGTCAATCAGGACTCCCTTGCGCAGCGCGAGGATCTCCTCGTTGCTGACATGATTTGAAACCTTGGTCAGATATACTTTTTTTACAAGGCGGCTGGGATGAAGCACATGGTTCATCATCTCACCGTCATTTGTCAGCAGAAGGAGGCCTTCACTGTCATAATCCAAGCGTCCCACAGGGAACAGGCGAACCGGGTAATCCCTGAATTTGTCCATCACAGTGTTTCGCCCTTCCGGATCGGAAACGGTTGTTACTTCTCCGACCGGTTTGTTATAGGCAATATAATGCTTTGTTTCTTCGGGACGGACAGGTGCCCCGTCCACACAGACATGGTCGCTGAGTTCATCCACCTGGACACCCATTTGCGTGATGACAGATCCGTTTACGGTAATACGACCATCCAGAATCATTTTTTCAGCGGTCCGCCTGGAGGCGACCCCGCACTGGGCGAGATATTTCTGAAGCCTGATCATAGTTTATCCTCTTTACTTCATTAATACGGACAATCCTGATGAAGACTGATATGGGTATAGCTTCGGGTTCCATCCTTCATTTCAGACAGGGTATGTCCGGAACCGATCAGCTTGTATTTATAGGTTGTCAGGCCTTCAAGCCCCATGGGACCTCTGGCGTGGATTTTTCCGGTTGCGATGCCGACTTCCGCGCCGAAACCATAGACAAATCCGTCTGCGAAACGGGTTGAGGCATTCCAGTATACACCGGCACTGTCTACACGGTTCATGAATTCAGCTGCATTCCGGGCATTTTCTGTCACAATACAGTCTGTATGATGGGAACCATACCGGTTGATATGGGAAACAGCTTCCTGCAAAGAAGAAACGACTTTTACAGAGACAATGTAATCCAGGTATTCTGTGCTCCAGTCTGTTTCTTCCGCAGGTTTGCAGGAATGGATTTTCTGAACAGATTCATCGCCGCGGATCTCAACACCGGCTTTCGCCAGCGCATCGCATATTCCGGGAAGAAGGGAAGCGGATGCTTTCTCGTGAATCAGGATGGTTTCCGCTGCGTTGCATACGGAAACATTCTGTGTCTTGCTGTCAAGGGACAGTTTTACGGCCAGGGCAGGATCGGCATATTCGTCAATATAAACGTGGCAGATGCCGTCTGAATGACCAAGAACAGGGATCCTGCTGTTATCCATGATATACTGGACGAACTGACGGCTGCCACGCGGAATAATCAGGTCGATCAGTGTGTCTTCCTTCAGCATGGCGCTGACATCTTCCCGGGTTTCAAGCAGCTGAGCTGATTCCGGAGAAAGTCCGGCCATCTCCAGTGCGTTCTGTACACATTCACAAAGAACCTGGTTGGTATGGATTGCTTCGCGGCCACCTTTCAGAATAACACTGTTTCCGCTCTTGATGCAAAGGGAAGCAATCTGTATCAATGCATCGGGACGGCTTTCAAATATAACCCCGATGACCCCGATCGGACATACAACACGGTAAAGAGAAAGGCCCCCGGTTATTTCTTCTGCATAGGTGGTTTTGCCCAGCGGATCCGGCAGGGCGGCAAGGCTGTTAAGACCTTCGACCGTCTGTTCAAGTTTCTTTTCGTCAAAAACAAGACGGTGAAGCAGGGGTGAGGAAAGGTGATCCGCTTCAGCGGCTGCATAATCTTCCAGATTCGCACTCCGGATTTCCGGGAATCGATCACGGAGAAGATCGGCCAGGCAGAGGATCGCCTGGTTACGAAGCTGTAAAGAGGCGACAGACAGGTCGTAATAGGAATTTCTGGAATGAAGAGCAATCTCATGTAAATCTTTCAAAACAAAACACTTCCTTTCCCGTGAAAAAGTATAACAGACTGTGAACGAATTGAAAAGGCCCGGAAAGTATGGTATAGTAAGATGTCTGGGGGAATTAACGATGCCGCACCAAACAGGAATCAAGACGATTGCACAGAACCGCAAAGCCTATCACGATTATTTTGTGGAAGAGAAATATGAATGCGGTATTGCGCTCTTCGGGACAGAAGTTAAAAGCGTCCGTCAGGGAAGAGTCAATCTGAAGGAAAGCTGGGTCAGGGTTCATAACGGTGAAGTCTGGGCGGAAGGGATGCATATCAGTCCCTACGAGCAAGGGAATCAATTTAACAGGGATCCGATGCGGATGAAGAAATTGCTTTTGCACAAATCCGAAATACGGAAACTGGATGCAGCCGTTATGAAACAGGGGTACACACTGATTCCTCTCGAACTGTACCTGAAGGATGGACGTGTGAAGGTTTCTCTTGGACTATGCCGCGGCAAACAGCTGCACGATAAACGGGATGCCCTGGCCAAACGGGATTCAGACCGAGAGATTCAGCGGGCACTGAGAAACCGGCAGAAGAATTGAAAGCGTAATTTATTTGGGGATGATCCGGTTTCGACGGGAATATCGGAAAATGAATAAGCGAGCCGCAGCCCCTGTACTGCGTATCAACGGGGAAAAACAATAACTGACAATAGCAATTACGCTTTCGCGGCTTAATGCCGCGCGTCGGCCCTGATTGCCTGCAGATCAGGTCACCGGCGTCAAAAATGCAGGGAACGAGTACCGGCTAAGCTTTGCAACGGTATCCGTAATCATGAAGCTACTTTTCCGGCAGTCTTTCCGCGGACGGCCGGAAAGGGAAAATAAATCACGGAATGCGCTCGGAGAAAGTTCATTGGACGGATTTTCGGACAGGGGTTCGACTCCCCTCATCTCCACCATACGAACAGAACACAGTTGCTGTGTTCTGTTTTTTCACATTAAAACAGACCCTTCAAAACGAAGGGTCTGCTGGCGTGCGGTCGACGGGACTTGAACCCGTACCCATTGCTGGACACGCCCCTCAAACGTGCGCGTATGCCGATTCCGCCACGACCGCGAACAACAGGAGCATTATAAGACCCGCACTTTACTTTGTCAAGAAAAACTGAAACCGGAAGGGCCGGATCTCTGATATTTACGTTGACGTGAATGCGGATAACTGTTAACCTTTATATATCAAACCAGGGAGATGATCATTATTCGTTTTATGTCCCGAACAGTTGCCGCCATACTTCTTATTGCGGTCATTGCGGTGTGCCTGACAGCAACGGTTCATGCGGAAAATGAATTTTCCGTACAAAGAATCGGACAGATGATCAGCAATCGCGAAAATGCCTTCTCTGTATTTGCACCCGAGAACGGTTTGTTTTCTGTTGCAATCCGCGATGATTACTATACTTACAGAATCATTGAAACTCCTGTCAACGCGGGAAACAACGAGGTGAAATGGGACGGATGCGGGTATCATTCCGAAAAACTGGATACACAGTATTATACATTTGATTTTTCCCTGGCGGGTGAAAGCGGACAAACATATACGTTTTCCTTCCGGTCTCCGGTTGTCAGCAACGACCAGTATCTTCAGTTTGTTCTGCCGTCCGGGGACGAAGCCAGCCTCAGCGCCATGGGGGACTGGTTCGTTGAAGTCAGGGCAGTGAGGGACGGGACGGTCACATTTGTTTTTTCACCGTCTGATTTGTCAGAACCCATAACTGTTCAAAAACCTGCCCATGGTGGAAGAGTGGAACATTACACACTGGAAAAACTGGCGGGTAAAAGCCGGATTGCACCCGGAAACTATACAGTTTCCGTATACGAAATTACAAAACCGGATAACATTACTTCTTTTCCACTGCATATCTCGGATGAAGAGCCTTCCCGGGAACCTGTTCAGGTGACCGGTGAGATCATGCCGTCAGAGGAGGGCGGGGATGCTGCTGTCTGGGAGGCTATGATGCGGCCTTCCGTTGTGATTGACGAAGAATTCAACAGATCCATTCCGGTATACGCAGAACCGGACAAAACAGCAGAAAACCTGGGTACGTTGCATGGAGCGACACAGTGCCTGTCTGTTTTTGAACTCAGGGACGGCTGGGCCAGAATTGGCGCATGGAATCATGAATCAGCTGATTATATGGAAGGATGGATTCCTGACAGCAAACTGAAAGTCGTTTATCCAAACAAGGATTACGGATTGCTTATAAATAAAAAAGAGCAGACATTGACAGTTTATTATCAGGGCAGAAAGCTGGAAACCCTCCTGGTTTCCACAGGACATATGGATCCGGGCAAACTGATCCGGGAAACAGCTGCCGGAATGTATTTTACAGGCCTGCACCGTGTTGCTTTCTCGATGCAGGGGAGCAAATATGATTATGTGATTCAGTATGACGGCGGCAATCTGCTGCACCAGATTCCATACTCATCTGCCGGGAAAAAGGATTTCACATGGGGAAAGGCGTATCTCGGATCCAAGGCGTCACACGCATGTGTCCGGATCCAGGACTTTCCAGGTCCGCAATCTGGGATCAACGCGTACTGGATATGGACGCATATTCCATATCGGACAAAAGTTATTATACTGGACGATCCGGAAGAACGTGAAAAGGCGAAATCAGTCCTGTGCGGCACAGATCCTGTTGTGACTGACCGGATTACCTTCCTGGAGGATGAGCAGCCCGAAAGAAATGACCAACATGCAGTGCTGACCTTTGGGGGAAACATTGTTGCCGGAAACAGCGAAGGAGCATTCTATAGCAACAATTCCATCTGCACACTGATCGAGAAAGAAGGCGTCGCTTATCCCTTCAGCGATTTGCTGTCAATTTTCGAAAATGATGACTGGACCTGCCTGAATCTTGAAAGCACATTAAAATCGGACAATCTGAATGCGGACAGGTACAGATCCGTTCGATACCGCGGTCTGCCCGAATATGCCGGCATTTTTCCGGCCTCTTCTGTTGAAATGGTTTCATTTGGAGAGCATGTTTACGATTACCGTGATGAAGGCTTTGATTCCACAGTAAAAGCTCTTGAACACGAAACCGAATGGATCGGATATGGAAAGACTGCCGCTGTCCATATCAGGAACCATCTCTTTGGGTTCGGAGCCTGCACAGAGGAAGAATACATCAGAGATCCGGAAATAATAGGGAAGGAAATTGAAAACCTGCGCGGCATGGGATGTGAATTTGTGATCTATCAGTGCAACTGGGGAAATGAAAAAGACGATTTCCATTCCAAACTTCAGGACGCGATGGCCAGAGCCTGTGAACGCGCAGGAGCGGATTTGCTGATCGGACATCATCCGGGGAAAATACAGGGAATAGATTATATCAATGAAATGCCTGTGATTTACAGTCTCGGCAATCTGATCGCGGCAGGCGCGGCAAGAACAAAAACATATGACGCTCTGATTGTTCAGGCTGTATTCGATCTGAACGGTGAAAGCAGAAAACCTTCGCTTCGCCTGATACCGGTGCTGGCCAGTTCTGCAGCCGAAGAAAAAAACAATAACTGCCATCCTGCAGTGGCACAGGATGGAGATCGGCAAAGGATCCTGAAAACGATCCAGAAGGATACCGGATTTCTTTTGATACTGGATCAGTAAAAGATATAGTAAGTGCACTCAAGACGTCCGTTATAGAGACGTCTTTTTTTGTCTGCCCTCCTGCCATAGGAACGTTCAAAAGACGGATCTGATGAAATGACACACATGGACCATCCGGGATGACGTTCTTTCAGCAGGCGCAGGTCATGGTAAAGAAGACGGCAGGTTTTCTGATCGCTGAGCCGTTCCCCGTAGGGCGGATTGCAGATGAACACACCTCTGCCGGATTGGAGGAATACCTGTTGCAAAGGCCTGACTTCAATATGTACCTGGCCTTCCAGCTGGGCCTGCCGGATATGCCGAATGGCCAGCTTTACAGCTTCAGGATCAATATCAGAGCCGGAAACAGACAGGTGAAGGTCCGCAACGGATTCATGTGCAGCATCCTGGCGAAGCATGTCAAAAGGAACAGTGCGGAACGGGGAAAACGACTCCATCGCAAAATGCCGTCGAAGTCCGGGAGCGATCCCTGATGCTTTCAGAGCGGCTTCAATCAGAATGGTTCCGGTACCGCAACAGGGGTCATATAGCATCATGTCCGGCCTCCATGGACTGAGCTGGATAAGCGCAGCAGCAAGGGTTTCACGCAAAGGCGCTTCACCGTTCCAGGTGCGGTAGCCACGACGGGAAAGCGCTTCACCGGATGTGTTGATCAGAATGCGCACCAGATCGGAATGAATGGAAATCAGTACCGGAAAAGAAGAACCGTTTTCAGGGAAAAAGGACCGGCCGGTGGATTTGCGAAGCTGTTCGATGATGGATTTTTTGGTGACAGCCTGGCAGTCACGCGGACTCATAAGGGTGCTTCTTGCACATTTTGCCGAAACGAGGATGGATTCATCACCGCTGAGATATTCCTGCCAGGGGACAGAAGCAACAAGCTGGTACAAATCTTCAAAAGAGGTGCATTTTTGTTCAGCAGCCAGGATAAAAACCCTGTCGCAAAAGTGAAGCTTTAAATTGCAGAGAAAGATCCCCTCAGGACTTGCTGTAAAGCGTACGCCGCCGTTTTCCGCCTTTGCATCCGGAAAACCAAGTCTGCGAAGTTCGTCAGCAACAAGGCCTTCAAGCCCAAATGCAGCAGATGCATAACATAAAAATGCCTGTTTCACAAAAATCCCTCCTGTTTCAGTTTACATGGTTTCAAAATGAAAGTAAAGGCGAAAAGCATTACCGGATCTGAAGCTTCATCGGAGGAATTCCTTGATTTTGCAAAGGATGTACGATATACTAAATTGATTAGAATCAGGAAGGATGATGTTCATAATGAAGCTGATTATTGCGATCGTTCAGGATGAAGACTCTTCCAAATTAGTCTCGAAATTGATGCAGGACGGGTTCAGTGTTACGAAGCTGGCAACAACCGGCGGCTTTCTGAAGGCCGGTAACACTACGCTGCTGCTTGGTGTCGAAGAGGAAAGGATGCAGGATGCGATACACCTGATTGAGACAGTATGCAAAAGCAGGAAACAGATTACTTCCGCACCGGCAGCTCTGGCGGGAATGGCCCATGGGGAATATACGACCTATCCCGTGGAAGTCACCGTCGGAGGCGCTACAATGTTTATTCTCTCCATCGAACAGTTCCTCAAAGTGTAAACAGAAAATGGAAGATATAATTTTAGAAAGTTTTCTGAATCACGGAGAAACATACCGGATTTTATTTGATCAGCTGCAAAATGAAACTGCAGTCCATGCGTATCTGATTACCGGCGAAAAAGGAACCGGAAAGAGGACATTGGCCAGGCTGATGGCAAAAACAATCCTGTGCAGTTCGGGTGGGAAACGTCCATGCGGTGTGTGCCGTAACTGCATCCTGGCGGAAAAGAATGAACATCCGGACCTGATTCTGATTGAAAAAGGGTCACCGATTGCTGCAGGTGTAAAAAAAGACCGGAATACAATTCCAATCGAAGATATCCGTGAAATGATACGTCTGTGCGGAATCCGTTCGACGGACGGAAACAAGCGCGTCGTGCTGCTCTTTGATGCGGATAAAATGACAACACAGGCGCAGAACTGCCTGCTCAAAACACTGGAAGAACCGCCGTCGGATACATATTTAATTCTGGCGACGGATCACACAGAATCAATCCTTCCGACGATTATCAGCAGATGCCGGATCCTTCGTACGAAAGCCTGGGATGATCAATATATCCTTTCCGTACTTGACAGGAATCATGTTTTGGGAGAACATTCTGCCGATGCCGTAGCTGCAGCAGGAGGGTCCATCGGAAGGGCGCTGGAGCTGACAAATGATGATTCCTACTGGAAACTCAGGGACGAAGTTATGGATATCTTTTTCCGGACAACGTCCCGGAGTGACGTCCTGAAGATATCAAACCAGTGGAAAGACCGCAAACAGGATGCGGAACAGCTTTTTTCGGTTCTGGAATCGTTGGTTGGAATGCTGATGGAATACAGGTTTTACAGGGACAGGAAAACCGATCTGTCAGCTTTTCCGCCGCAATGGCAGAAATTTGCCGGGAAGGCACAGGAAGAGGAATTTGTTGTTCTGACGAACTGCATTTCTTCTTCAAAAAAACAGCTGCAGTATTCGCTGAATTTTCAAGCAGTGCTTGAAAAACTGATTTTTGCTTTTATAGGAGAAGGGAACAAATGGCTACAATAGTCGGAATACAGTTTCAAAAAAACGGGAAAATATACAATTTCGATGTAAACAACCTTGAAGTCAAACCGGATGATTATGTGGTCGCTGATACAGGCCATGGCATTGATCTCGGTCAGGTTGTTGTCGGATGCAGGCATGTTGAAGATACGGATTCTGCCGTTGCACAGAAAAAGCTGATTCGTATCGCGACGGAAAAAGATTTGCAGACCAGCGCAGAAAACCGTGAAAAAGAACGTGAAGCTTTTACCGTCTGCCAGAAGAAAATAGCCGAACATAAGCTGGATATGAAACTGGTGTCCGTAGAGTATGCGTTTGATAACAGTAAAGCGCTGTTCTACTTTACTGCAAATGGAAGGGTTGATTTCCGCTCTCTTGTAAAAGATCTTGCTTCCGTGTTTAAAATGAGGATTGAACTGAGGCAGATTGGTGTACGTGATGAAGCAAGAATGATTGGCGGTCTCGGACCGTGCGGACGACAGATCTGCTGCGGCTCTTTCCTGGATGAATTCCAGCCTGTCTCAATCAAAATGGCAAAAGAACAGAACCTTTCCCTGAATCCCACGAAAATCAGCGGGGTCTGCGGCAGGCTCATGTGCTGTCTGAAATACGAGCAGGATCATTATGAACAGACGCGGAAAATTATGCCGCGAATCGGAAAGGAAGTATCCACTCCTGACGGAACCGGAACAGTCAGTGATCTTAACATTGTAAAGGAAACGGTATTTGTCAGGATTACAAACGGCGATTCCAGCGAAATCAAGGAATATCCCCTTGAAAAGGTGGAAAGAATAAACAGCAGCGAGATACATCAGACGGCAGACAGGAAGGAAAACGCAGCGAATGGGGAAGTCCATCCTGAAGGAGCCCCGGAAGCCGAGACAGGCAATGACAGTAAAGGGAAGGGAAATCCGCAGAGGGAAAATCGCGGTAAAAAGGGACAGAACAATCCTTCCGGCCAGAACAGAAACCAGCGAAAACCTGAAAAACAGGAAACGGCTAAAAAGAATCCTGCATTAGGTAAACCCGTGATGCGGGAGAACCCAAACAGAAATGTGCCGAAGCAGGAAACAGCTCCTGCTGTGGAAGCGGCAGAAGAAAAAACGGAGGTTTCATCCGGATCGAACTGGGCGGAAGCGGTCCGAAAAGCAATTGATTCCATCAATTGATTCATTTGCTTCACAATGCGGTTTTTTTCTGAATGTCTTGAATCTTTGATTCATAGATGATAAAATAATTACACAACAACGTTCGGAAAGAACGAATTAACGGAGGTTAAGGTTATGGCTTACAAAATTTCTGATGAATGCATCAGCTGCGGTGCTTGTGCTGCTCAGTGCCCCGTCAGCGCGATCAGCGAAGGAGACGGAAAATACGTAATCGATGCAGATACCTGCGTCGAGTGCGGTGCCTGTGCGGAAACCTGCCCTGTTGGCGCGCCTGCCCAGGAATAATTTATCCAGATCAAAAACCGGCGAGAGCCGGTTTTTTTATTTTCCGGAAGAACGCAAAAGAAAACCCGCAGGAAATCCTGCGGGCTGTACACCATTAGGGACTCGAACCCTAGACACCCTGATTAAGAGTCAGGTGCTCTACCAACTGAGCTAATGGTGCTCAAGCGAACGATAGCTATTATACATGAATTAACATATTTGTCAACAAGAAATTTATTTGTTTCATCCGGATGAACTATGATATAATTATCAGGATAAGACTGAGGAGGATTCTTGATTGTTTTTTCAGGTTTATGATCCGCTTGATGAAAAAGAAGTATCCCTGATGAATATTCTCCAGCTTGCTTACGTCGGTGATGCGGTCTGGGAAATTGCGGTCCGGAATCACCTGATCCGCCAGGGATATAACCTGCATCATCTCCATTCCGAATGTATCCGGAAAGTCAATGCCCACGCACAGGCGGAATTTGCCAAGGCCTTGCAGTATGAACTGACTGAAGCGGAAGCAGATCTGATGCGGCGGGGAAGAAATGCACACCCACATCATCCCGTCCCCAAAAACCAGGATCCAGAAGATTATTCCATGGCTACAGCATTTGAAGTATTGCTTGGATTTCATTATTTGACAGGCCATGAAGAACGTTTGCACCAGATTATAACACTGCTGATTGGAGGGGCAGAAAATGGCTGAAAGAAAAGAAATGAATGTCGTTCTTGTGCGACATACGCTTTCACCGGAAGAACTTGTATCACTGGGGGCGAAACTTTGCTACTCAAAATCGACTATCTCCGGTCTGACAGAAAAAATTTCGGCACAGGATCAGTCCGCTTTTATTGAAAAGCTGCTGAATATGGGCCATGAATCAATTTTTGAACATGCATCTTTCACATTTGGAATCGAAGGAGTCAGTCGTGTGCTTCTTGCACAGCTGACAAGGCACCGGCTAGCCAGGTTCTACGTACAAAGCCAGAGATATGTTTCCTATGAAAACGGATTTGGATATATCCTCCCTCCGAGGATTGAAGCGCTTGGGGAGGAGGCTGTGCAGCGTTATACTGAGCAGATGGAACAGATGGAAACCTGGTACAGGGAATGGCAGTCGTTGCTGGGAAAAGGCGAAAAATCCAATGAAGATGCCCGTTTTGTTCTCCCGAACGCATGTGAAACCCGTGTTTTGCTGACGATGAACGTCCGGGAACTCTGGCACTTTTTCTCATTGCGGATGTGC
>Ga0265301_10003329_pt1 | contig 17126 bp, 15 predicted proteins | sample AusTroGonzalo_MG_2_FD_193488 | JGI IMG/M metagenome (GOLD analysis project Ga0265301, IMG submission 193488) | Bovine rumen microbial communities from tropical cattle in Woodstock, Queensland, Australia - Gonzalo_04 | ecosystem: Host-associated > Mammals > Digestive system > Stomach > Rumen ... | reverse complement strand
GGAACAAAGGGAGGAAACCGCGTCAAAGGCTTGTGGGCCACTGACGCGGATAATTCCTATTGCGCCACCAGGGGCGGTGGCAAGAGCACAGATGGTTTCGTTCATATCTTTGGGCTGCGATGGCATCGCAACATACAGGACATTAGATGCGTTCGAGGACTTTCTCGATGAGAGTGTCGATAGAGTTCTTGTAGTCAGTGTTCATCTTCTGTGCGTAGCGGTTGGCAATGACCATGCAGCAGGTCATGGCGCGGTGGCCGAGAAGAGAAGCAAGACCTGCGAGAGCAGAGGACTCCATCTCGAAGTTACATATCTTCAAGCCATCGTACTCGAACGACTCAATCTTCTTGTTCTGTTCAGGGTCAAGGACATCAGCACGGAGCACACGGCCTTGAGGACCATAGAAGCCACCACAAGCTACGGTATAGCCCTTAACCATATCATCGCCAGCAATCTGGTTGATGAGGTCTTGGTCAGCCACGGCAACATAGGGCGCGCCCTTGATGGGGTTCCACTGCATGTGCTGCTTAAAGGCCTCCTCCATCTTCAGGTCACACACCTGATTACGTCCGGCATAGTAGTTGAGCAGTCCGTCAAAGCCAATACTCTTAACGCTGGCAATGAAGGTGCCTGTAGGAGTGTAGGGCTGTAAGCCGCCACAGGTTCCGATGCGCACCATCGTCAGCGTGCGGTGTTCGTCAAACTCCTCGCGAGTCTCGTAATTAATGTTGGCCAGCGTGTCAAGTTCGTTAGCAACGATGTCGATATTGTCGCAGCCGATACCGTGGCTTTGGGCTGTAATACGCTTACCTTTATAGGTGCCAGTAATGGTATGGAACTCGCGGCTCGACACTTCGTGTTCGATGCTGTCGAAGTGAGCTGCAACGGTATTAACTCGGGCGGGGTCGCCTACAAGAACCACTCTATCAGCAAGAAACTCGGGTTTCAGGTGGAGGTGGAAACAGGAGCCATCGCCATTGATGATGAGCTCGGATTCGGGAAAATGTCTTTTTGCCATAGTATTACTTGTTATTAGTTAGAAATATATTTTCGTTATTACGTATAGTCTTTTCCAAGTTGTGGATGTCGACGAACAGTTTTTGCTGTTGCTGTTCATGGGCCAGAAGTTCATGGCAAAGTTCGTTGCGTTCCTTTTGAGTAGCCGTGGAATAGTGATTACGAGTGCGTTCGAGGGTGGTGACAAGGTGCTCGTAGTTTTTTCGCATGGTTGTCAGTTGTTGGAAACGCTGTTGATTGCCATTGGCTTTAAAGTCAGAGAGACGAGTGTAGACAACATCGTCGTTGATGACGAACAGGAAGTCACTAACAATAGTTTTGTCTGTTTTCCGCTGAGTCACCTCCAGCAAACGCTGTCGGGCAGCCTGAAATTGTTCTTTGTCATCCCATGTATCTGCGATTCGATCGATACGGGCGAAAGGAAGGATTTCTTTAGAGCTAAACCCCAAAGCGCTGTAGGTCTGTCGACTCTGCCGGGGGATGAAGGTATAGACGCAGACACTGTCGACGGGCTGATTGCGGTCGGTAGCAAACCAGCCAAGATTCGTGTACTCATCAATGACATAAAGATAGTCGTTAGCTTCGCTGTTGAAGGGCATGCCGATATTTGCTGGGCGGAGGAACTGGTCATCGTCCGCATCGTAGCGTGTGACGTAGATGTCGTAACCACCAAGTCCCTCGTCGCCTACGGCAGCAAAGTAGAATGTCTGGCCGTCACCCATCATGAAGGGATAGTTGACTCGCTGGAATTCTCCTTCATCGTTGATACCTTTTAATTCGATAGGATTTGACCAGCCATTGTCGGATGTTTCACAGAGGTAGAGATTAATAGTACTATCGGCTGTTTCCTGAGAGATGTAGCAACGGGTGCCCAGTTCGTTGATGTAGGCATAGGCATTCGGTTGCTGCATGTCTTGTTTGAAGTCTTGATAACGGAGAATACGCCCTACTTCCGAAGAAAGCTTATAAGCATTAAGGAACTGTTGCTTGTTGATAACAATGCTGTCGATGAACATGATACGTTGAGTGTTGGCAGTCATGCGTTCCAGTTTTGCTAAATGTTCCTGTTGCTCAGGCGTTAACTGAGGTACCTTGCGCTTTTGCGCCATTGAGGGCAGTAGCGTAAGGAACGTCAAGACGAGTATTAATAGTCTACTTCTATTCATATTTGCAAACAAAGATACAAAAAAACACTTGACAAATGACAAATGACAAATGACAATTAATAATATTTAATATTCTGTCATCTTTTCTGCTGTTTCAAGAGCATGGAAGATGGAAAAACGAGCTTCTGGGTTGAGCTGTTCCATGTGAGCAAAGAGTTTGGCTATAGTAGTGCGGTTGGTATCGTGTTCATAAGGGCACTGCTTCAATTGTTTTTCATAGTGGTGAGCCTCTGCGTATGCTTGTATGTCATTCTCGCTACAGAGGCAGAGTGGGCGGATGATGGTGAGTGGCATTTTCTTCATGCGGAGCTTGGCAGGCATGGTAGAGAATTGGCCTTGGAAGGTAAGGTTCATCAAAGCGGTATGGATGATGTCGTCTTGATGGTGGCCGAGGGCGATTTTTGTAAAACACAGTTCCTGGGCGAGCTTGAAGAACTGCTTGCGTCGCTGCCAAGAACAGAGGAAGCACGGGGGCTTGGTGTGTTGAGACAGATCCGCAACAGACGGGATTGTGAGGGAGAACGAAGTGGTGACGATGTGGAGAGGGACGCAGAGACGGTCGCAGAATGTTTGGAGATAGGTGGTGTCTGTCTCGTAACGGATGTTCTCCATGCGGACATGGAGGGCTTCTACCGTATAGCGGGGCTTTAGAATATGCTGACGACGGGCAAGGAACTCCAACAGTAGGAGTGAATCTTTACCACCAGAAAGACCCACGAGGATATGGTCGTCCTCGTCGATGAGCTGGTATTGTCCCAGTGCTTTGTTAAAGGCTCTCCAAAGTCGTTCGTCAAGTGACATAGTTATTTGTAGCTGTAACACAGCCACATACTATATTATTTCATAAACACCAGATAGACGGCACAGATGATCAGGAAGAAGGCCAGAATGTGGTTCCAATGTAGATGTGTGCCCTGGAACATGATGTTGGCAATGATACAGAAGACGGCCAGCGAGATGCACTCCTGAATAACTTTCAATTGAATCAAGTTAAAAGGACCGCCATTTTCTACAAAGCCTAAACGGTTGGCGGGTACTTGACAACAATACTCAAAAAAGGCAATCATCCATGAGAAAGCAATGACGCCGATGAGTGGCCAGTTGTTGGAGATGCCGTTCTCCTGGAGTTTCAAATGCCCATACCAAGCCAGCGTCATGAAGACGTTGCTTAGTATGAGCAATATGATGGTATAGAGTCCGTTCATAATCTTTTCTTTACGGCAGAACCGCAAAGCACATTATTTTGTCTGCAGGTATTCGTCCATGTGCTGAGCAGCACGGCGACCATCTCCCATAGCAAGGATAACTGTGGCTCCACCACGCACGATATCGCCACCGGCAAAAATCTCGCTACGTGCCGACTGCATGCCTTCGTTGACGACGATAGTGTTTTTGCGGCCTAATTCCAGACCTTCGATACTCTTGGGTACCAGTGGGTTGGGGCTTACACCCACAGCCACAATGACCTGGTCAACCTCCAGTGTTACGGTTTTCCCTTCCACGGGAACAGGACTGCGACGGCCTGACGCATCAGGTTCGCCAAGTTCCATGACCTGAAGGACTGCAGCCTTCACGGCACCGCTTTCATCTGCAAGATATTCTATAGGATTGTGTAACGTGAGGAAATTAATGCCTTCCTCCTTAGCGTGCTTCACCTCTTCAAGACGGGCAGGCATCTCCTGTTCTGAACGGCGATATACCAATGTGACGTTACCACCAAGTCGCTTAGCTGTACGGCAGGAATCCATAGCGGTATTACCACCACCTACTACAAGTACGTTCTTACCCAGATTGATGGGTGTGTCAGTAGTGGGATTGGCAGCATCCATCAGGTTTACACGTGTCAGGTATTCGTTCGATGACATGATGTTAATGGCATTTTCGCCAGGAATATTCATGAAGTTGGGAAGACCGGCGCCAGAGCCTACGAAGATGCCCTTAAAGCCTTGCTTCTCTAAGGTTTCAACGCTAATAGTTTTACCAACAATGACATCCGTCTGGAAGTGGACACCCATCTTAGCAAGGTTCTCAATCTCCACGTCCACAATCTTGTTAGGCAGACGGAATTCGGGGATTCCATATTTCAGTACACCACCGATTTCGTGCAACGCTTCGAAGACATATACGTCATAACCTTTCTTTACCATATCACCGGCAAAAGACAGGCCAGCAGGACCAGAGCCCACGACAGCAATCTTGATTCCATTGGCGGGAGCAATCTCAGGAAGAGAGATATTACCACTCTCGCGCTCGTAGTCAGCAGCGAAGCGCTCTAAGTAGCCGATAGCCACAGCGGGTTCGTTCATCTTCAGGTGGATACACTTACTCTCGCACTGTTTCTCCTGAGGACAGACACGGCCACAGACAGCGGGTAGGGCAGAGGTGTTTTTCAGCACCTTTGCAGCAGCCAAGAACTGCCCACGCTCGATATTCTTGACAAACGATGGAATATTGATATTGACAGGACAACCCTCTACACAACTGGGCTTCGCACAGTCGAGACAACGTTTGGCTTCAGTGATAGCCATCTCCTTTGTCAGACCGACATTGACTTCCTCCGTGCGGGTAGTAGCACGATAAACGGGATCGAGCTCGGGCATGATGACACGTTCAATAGCGGTACGTTCCTTAGGCTTCATGCTCTTGCGAAGGGCATCTCGCCAAGGTGCATTACGGTCAGTGAGTACCTCGATGGACTCGTCAGTAGGAACGGTGTCCATCTTGACGTTAGTGGTAGTCTTGACGGCAGAACTGTCGAGCGCACTATTAGAAATGAGGTGTTCCTCGTAGTGCTCTAACTCTTCCTGCTCGGCACGCTTGAAGGTTCCCATACGTTTGAACATCTCGTCCCAATCGACCAGTGCTCCGTCAAACTCAGGACCGTCAATGCAGACGAACTTCGTTTTACCACCAATAGTCAGTCGACAAGCGCCGCACATACCCGTACCATCCACCATGATGGTGTTCAGGGACACCTCGCAGGGGATGTTGTGTTTTTGAGCCGTTAAGTTGGAGAACTTCATCATGATGGGAGGACCAATGGCAAACACTTTATCAACATGTTCCTGTTCGATAAACTTTTCAATGCCGACAGTCACTACACCTTTCTCGCCATACGAACCGTCGTCCGTCATTATGATGACTTCATCAGAGCTCTCGCGAACCTTATTTTCTAATATAATGAGATCTTTGCTTCTGCCGGCCATCACACTGAGTACACGGTTGCCAGCTAACTTCAGTGCTTGGATAATAGGTAACATGGGGGCTACCCCCAGCCCACCTCCAGCACAGACCACGGTACCGAACTTCTCGATATGTGTAGGATTGCCCAACGGTCCAACGATATCTGCCACATAGTCGCCTTCATTCAAGGCACACAGCTTCTTGGAGGATAGACCTACCATTTGGACAACCAGCGTGATGGTTCCCTTGTCGATGTCAGCACCTGCAATAGTCAACGGCATGCGCTCGCCCTTTTTGTCGACACGCACAATGACAAAGTTGCCTGCTTTACGGCTTTTGGAAATCAGTGGTGCCTCCATTTCAAACAGAAATACTTTCTCTGAAAACTGTTCTTTTCTTACAATTTTATTCATAATACCATTGTTTAGTTTCAATTTGGCTGCAAAGGTACGAATTAGTAGGCAATAAGCCAAATAAAAATAGCTTTTTCAAACATAGACACTCGGAAAATATAGAAATATATTTGGCATTATGTATGTTTTTTCGTAACTTTGCACGGAAATGCGCATAGGATTTATTATAACTGCTGCAGTATTACTTCTTCTGACTGCCTGTTCGGAAACAAAATATGTGTCCGAAGGGGAGTATTTGTTGGATCGTGTCACTGTAAAGAGCGATAGTGCAGCCATTGGTATTGATCCAACGGAACTAAAGATGTTTGTACGCCAACGGGGCAATGCCAAGTGGTTCTCGGCAGTTAAGTTTCCATTATATACTTATTCGTTTTCAGGACGTGATACTACGCAATGGATGAATCGTACTTTGAGAGCCGTTGGCGAAGCTCCCGTCATTTACGACTCAATATTGACACGTCAGTCTATGGAAGGTATTCTAACACAGATGCAGAATAAGGGCTATCTGCATGCAAACGTTGATATCATTACCAAGAAGAAAGGCCGTAAGCTAAGCATAACCTATCTGCTGCATCCAGGAAAGCCATATTATATCAGGAAGATGGACTATGAGATATACGATTCTCTAATAGCCTGTCTGCTCAATACGGACGATGTCAATAGCAGGGGATTGCGTGAAGGTATGATATTTAATGTGGAGAATCTGGATGCTGAGCGAAAACGTCTGACACAGCTGCTGACCAATAATGGCTACTACCGATTCAATAAGGAGTTCATTACATATAGGGCAGATTCGGTAGAAGGCACTACAGATATTGACCTGACGTTAGTGCTTCATCCCTTTAAGAGCGCTCAGTCAGACAACAAACTGCATCCTCAGTATTCCGTCAGACAAGTACGTTTTTCGAGTGGCAATGCCCAAGACACGGTCATCCATCTGCGTCGAGGGGTACTGCGCAGCAATACATTCATCCGTGAAGGTGGCCTCTATTCTTCATCTGATTTACAGACTACTTACAATCATTTCGGACGGCTGGGAGCCGTTCGTTTTACGAACATCAGTTTCCGTGAACAGGAAGATACTACGTTGCTTGACTGCAACATTTCCGTAACAACTAACAAACCTTCTACTATTTCATTCCAACCTGAAGGAACAAACACCGCCGGTGACCTTGGCGCAGCTGCTTCGCTGACCTATATGAATAGGAATATCTTCAAGGGATCAGAAAATCTTTCCATTGAACTTCGTGGTGCTTTCGAAGCAATAAAGGGATTGGAAGGCTATTCCAATTCAAACTTCGAGGAATACAGTTTTCAGGCGAAGTTGACTTATCCCCGTTTTATTGCTCCCTTTCTTTCCTCTTCTTTCCGACATCGGACCAACGCCACTTCAGAAGTCTCAACCCTCTATGACTTGCAGAACCGGCCAGAGTTTCGCCGTCGTGTATTTTCTGTTGGTTGGAAATACATGTGGAATGATCCAAGCCGCCATGACCGCTATCAGTTAGATGTAGTGGACCTGAACTATATTTCAATGCCGTGGATCAGCGATACTTTCCGACGCGAATACCTTGATGACACCAGTTCACGCAATGCTATTCTCCTCTATAACTATGAAGACCTTTTTATCATGAAGAGCGGTTCAGGCTTTACTTATAATAATGGAAGATATGCTATTAAGGCCAATATCGAAACTGCCGGCAATCTGCTGAATTTGGTGGCACGTAGTCTGAAGTTCCATCAAAACAGCAACGGCCAATATACCTTTTTAGATCTCGCATTTGCCCAGTATGCGAAAGGAGACTTCGATTTCACCCGTAATTTACTGATAGGATATATTAACCAACTGGTGTTTCACCTTGGTTTCGGTATTGCTTATCCGTATGGAAATAGTACAGTGTTGCCTTTTGAGAAACGTTACTTCTCAGGTGGTGCCAATAGTGTGCGAGGCTGGAGCGTGCGCAGTTTGGGACCTGGAAAGTATGCCGGTAGCAACGGAAGAATTGATTTCATAAACCAAACAGGTGACATGAAACTTGATATCAACCTTGAATACAGAGCGCCATTGTTCTGGAAACTCGGTGGTGCCTTGTTTGTCGATGCCGGCAATATATGGACATTACGGGAATATAGCGTACAACCTGGTGGACAGTTCCGTTTCTCAGAGTTCCTACAACAGATGGCCGTCAGTTATGGGCTTGGTTTTCGTTTGAACTTCGATTATTTCATCGTTCGTTTTGACATGGGTATGAAGGCCATCAATCCTGCTTATGAGACAGAACGGGAACATTATCCCATCATACATCCCAAATTCAGTCGTGACTTTGCTTTTCACTTCGCGGTAGGCCTGCCATTCTAATCTTCCAATGACCGTTGCGCTTAACCACTTCCAAGATGAACACTTCCGACTCATGTCTGCTGCCGGCATGTCCTATGCTATCCATGCTCAGGAAGTTATTCACGGTGACAGAAATCATTCCTGTCGTGTCAGTGCCGACATAATAGTCACCAACATTGATGGTGGCTCGTTCATCGGTGGCATTTAGTATTTCTATGTCCTGCTCGGTTACGTTAGAGGCTGCAAAGTGCAGCCATTTCTCGCTTTCAGGTGTCACGAAACGTGTTGCCTCTCGGAAGTCATAGTTAAAGTATGCCTCAGCCCATTGACGAGCTATTTTGCCTGCCTCTCTCTCGCCGTCACCAAATACCTGACAACCTGCCAGAAGTAGGACCGCTGAACATAGTTTCAGATGTCTCATATCTATAAATCATTAAAAACATCTGCAAATTTACAAAATTCTTTAAACTCTACCCCTTAAACTCTAAACTTTTTCGTACCTTTGCACAAAATTTGGACAAACTATGCTAAAATTCATATCGTTTGGCAGCGGTAGCAGTGGAAATTGCTACATGTTGTTGACAGACAAGGATACACTGCTGATAGACATCGGAGTAGGACTTAGGGGGTTGAAGAAAGATTGCAGGGACTATGGTCTGAGCCTGTCGAAGGTACATCACGTCCTTATTACCCACGACCATGCCGACCACATCAAGTCGGTGGGGGCTTTCAGTCACGACTATGGAGTGCCTGTCTATGCTACTCATAAAGTGCATGTCGGCATCAACAGGAACTATTGTATTACACAGAAGGTGAGTGCTGAATTGACTCGTCAAATTGAGAAAGGACGTACTGAGCAGATAGGCGATTTCCTGGTAACCCCTTTTGGTGTTCCTCACGACAGTTCTGACAATGTGGGTTTTTTCATAGAAGCTGGCGGAACCAATTTCTGTATCATGACAGATGTCGGAACAGTGACAGACGAGATGAAAACCTTTATTGCCCGTGCCCGTCATTTGGTTATCGAGGCCAATCACGATGAGGAAATGCTACAGGGAGGGCCGTACCCTCGCTTTCTGAAAGACCGTATCCTTTCTCAGACAGGACATCTCAGCAATCGTAATAGTGCAATCGCCGTAGCAGAGAATATGTCAGAAGCGCTCCATAATGTATGGTTATGCCATCTCAGTGAAGAAAATAATCATCCGGAACTGGCTCGTAAGACTGTTGAGAGTGTTCTGCGCAGTTATGGTATTATAGTGGGGGTTGACCTTCATCTGGAGGTATTAAAGCGTAACTCTCCCACCGGAATCTTTGAACTGGACTAATCGGAAAGTATCATGCGGTATTTCATCTGGTTTGGTTATGACGGCACCCGGTATCACGGGTGGCAGATTCAGCCCAACGGAGTGACGGTGCAAGATGAACTGCAGCGTTGTCTGTCATTATTACTGCGTGAGTCTGTCAGCGTTGTGGGTGCAGGTCGTACGGACGCTGGTGTCCATGCACGGGTCATGGCTGCTCACTTCGATACGGAAGTTGCCATTGATCCTTCTTTGCTAACTATGAAGCTCAACGGCCTGTTGCCTTATGATATCGGTGTAGACCGGATAGAATGTGTGGCTCCTGAAATGCATGCCCGTTTTTCAGCATCTTCGCGTACCTATTATTATTATATACATACGAAGAAAAACCCGTTTATCCGCCAGTATTCATGTGAACTACATTATCAGTTGGACTTTGAACGGATGAACGAGGCTGGTAGACTACTATTAAAGTATGAAGACTTCGGAGCTTTTTGCAAGGCTGGATCAGACGTGAAGACCACACTCTGTCAGGTGACCCGTGCGGAATGGGTTCAGACATCTGCCACCACATGGTATTTTGTGATAACAGCCAACCGTTTTCTGCGTAATATGGTACGGGCTGTAGTCGGAACCCTTATTGAAGTTGGACGTGGACGTATGACGCTGGACGAGTTCCGCAGGGTGATTGAAGGCAAGCAGCGTACGATGGCTGGTGAATCGATGCCTGCCAAGGCACTGTTCTTGGTGCGTGTTGAGTATTAATGTTTGAAATGGTAATAAAGATCAAGATGGTTTGGTTGGTTCTTGCTTTTATGTCTGCTGCACTGCTGGGATGTTATGATTCGTTTAAGAAACAGGCACTCCGCGACAATGCCGTCATTCCCGTCCTATTTCTTAACACGCTTTTTTCTTCGCTTGTGTTTTTACCCTTCATTGTGACGAGTGCATGCAGCAATGCTCTCGATGGTTCCATTTTTCACGTGGCTTCAGGAGGCTGGGAGATGCATCAATACATTTTGCTCAAGGCCCTTATCGTACTCTCCAGCTGGATACTTGGCTATTTTGGCATGAAACACCTTCCGTTGACAATAGTTGGCCCTATCAATGCTACACGTCCTGTGATGGTTCTGGTGGGTGCGCTTATAGTCTTCGGTGAACGGCTGAACGGCTGGCAGTGGATTGGTGTTGTGCTGGCCGTTGTGTCGTTCCTGCTGTTAAGTAGAAGTGGCAAAAAAGAAGGCATCGACTTTAAGCACGACCATTGGATATGGATGATTGTAGGAGCTGCTGCCCTGGGAGCTGTTAGCGGACTGTACGACAAGTATCTGATGGCTCCTGTCAACGAAGGAGGCATCGGACTGGACCGCATGATGGTTCAGTCATGGTATAATATTTATCAGTGTTTTATGATGCTGGCCATGCTCCTGTTGCTCTGGTGGCCCAAACATCATGAAACTACACCGTTTCATTGGGCATGGTCCATTATTGGTGTCAGCCTGTTTCTCTCTGCAGCCGACTTCTTGTATTTCTATTCGTTATCGCTTCCCGATGCCATGATATCCATTGTGTCCATGATACGTAGGGGGAGTGTCGTGGTGAGTTTCCTGTTTGGTGCCGCCTTCTTCCATGAAAGGAATCTAAAGGCCAAGTCATTTGATCTGGCATTAGTCTTGCTGGGAATGATTTTCCTCTATATCGGCTCCGCGTAGAATGATGCTCGTTGCTCCGAGGGTAAAGAGCGTACCGTCTTCAATGACGCGACGCTCACGGGGTTTCAACTCCACATCACCGACGAATGTTCCTGTATTGCTATTATTATCGATGAGCGTATATCGTAAGCCGCCTTTCTTGTTGCGGCTTACATTGATGGTGCAGTGATTGAGATCTACGCTGGGGTCTACAGTCTCAAAGGGAGTATTAATGGGATTACCTTTCTGGTAGCGGCCAATGACATTATCACCCATTCGCAAGGGTAGCACTTGCTTGTAGTGAAACACATTTTCAATGACCACAATGCTTCCGCAACCTGCTGCATTCTCCTGTTCGTCTGGGGCTTCTTCTTTCTGGGTGTTACGCAGTTTCGACACACCAATACGTATGCCAAACTCCTTGCCGCACACATCGCATTTGAAAACCAATGACTGACCAACCGTATATTTCGTCTCGTCAAACGTGATGTAGTTGTCACACTTTGGGCATCTTACACGTTTCATACCTTTTTAGATTACTGCTTCCTTTTTGTAAATCCAAGCTTCTTCGAACTTTTTGTCGCTGCGTAGCTTGTTCAACTGGTTATAGGCCTCTGATTCAGTCTCAAAAGCCCCATAGACCACACGTACAATTTTGTTATGGATGTATACTTCCGCAGCAGAATAACCTTCCTTATGAAGCTGTTCTACAAAATAGTCGGCATTACTTTTCTTAACCTGACTGGCTAAAACAATACAATAGGTAGGGGTAGGAGTGGGAGTGTTTTTTTCCATAACCTCATCACTCTCAGTAGTTTCAGTTGTCTCTTCAGTTCCAGCACTCTCTTTGATTACGGGCTCTGCCAATGTCATATTGGAATCTTTGGGCAGCAGTTTGTACAGGAGCTTACTCTCCAGTTGTCCCATGGTGTTTGTACCCAAATCACTGTTGGCAATAGGTGAAGCCATCATGAAGAATACGATAACTGCAGCTGCAACGGCCACAGCATTACGAATCCAGGACATTTTGATTTCAACGGCACGCTCCTTGTTGTCTTCGCTGTCAGTGAAATCAAGCAGTGATGGTGTTACTGGTAACTGGACATTGTTCTCTGGTGTCCGGCTTACAGTAGCGCCAACAGGCATAATTGCCGCTTGTTGCCTGCTGTCTTTCAGAGTCCAAAACTCTACGGCGTCCAAACCATAGTATTGTGGTGACAGAATACCAGCCTCGCAAGGTTCGAAAACATAGGTTCCTTCGCTATTGACTGTCAGTTCACCTATATTGTCAAGGGTATAACAACCATGAACGTCAAGTTTCTGTTTCAGTTCATTTACTTCATCCTCAATCCTACGAAGTGCTTCAGGATAACTGATGTCATAAGTATTGACGTACGACTGAACCAGCAGCGAGTCGTTGAGGCGTAGCTGTGGATTAAATCCAAGGGTACGCAGTGGCGGCAGAAAAGAGTGATCCTCTTCGTCATAGCGGGCACATACCCAATGAGTTACGAAGCCTCCGAAATCTGGGACTATAACACAGTCATTGTCCAACAGAAGTGTCTCAATATGTCGATGTAGTTCAATCACGAGTGCAAAGATACTATATTTTTATGATACGTGCAAATAAAAACAAATGAAAATTTTACAAATGGAAATTTCGTGAAAAACTTTTGGTTTTTACTTTACTTATTTGTATCTTTGCAACGCTAAAATGTGTAATTATCAGGGTATGGAATTCAAGGAGACAACCATCGAAGGCTTGTATATTATTGAACCACGTGTGTTTACCGATGCTCGCGGGTACTTCTTAGAAGCATGGAAGAAGGCAGAATTCGAGGCTGCCATAGGCCCGGTAGACTTCATTCAGGATAATGAGTCGAAGTCAAGTTATGGCGTATTGCGCGGCCTTCACTATCAGAAAGGAGAGATGTCGCAAGCAAAATTGGTACGGGTCATTAAGGGTAAGGTGCTTGATGTCGCTGTCGATATTCGGAAGTCAAGTCCAACCTTTGGTCAGCATGTTATGGTTGAGTTGAGCGAGGACAACAAGCGTCAGTTCTTCATACCGCGTGGCTTTGCCCATGGATTCCTGGTATTGAGTCAGGAAGCTGTGTTCACATACAAGGTTGATAATGTGTATGCCCCGCAAGCAGAGGCAGGCATTCGCTGGAATGACCCAGAACTGGATATTCGCTGGCCTATTGACCCACAGGAGGTGCTGACCAGCGAGAAGGATTTGAAGCAGCCGCTCTTCCGCGATGCTGTATTCTTCGACTAAACAGATATTATGAACATATTAAAATATATATATGGCTTACTGTTGCTCATGGCATTCATGAGCTGTGGACAAAGGAACCACCCTGTAGCCCAGCTTGAGGAGAGTCGTGAAGCTAAACAGTTGTTGCAGGGGGTATGGATGGACGAGGATACAGAGAGCATCGTCTTCAAGATGAAGGGAGACTCCGTCTATTATCCTGACTCTACCAGTCAGACGGTCTGCTTCAAGGTCATTGGTGATACGCTTTATATCGGTTCAACAGCCCGATATCCTATAGAGAAGCATGCCAGCCACTTGCTGTGGTTCCGCAGCCAGGACGGAGAATTGGTGAAACTGGTAAAAAGCGATGATGAAGAGGAAAGCAGTGATGTGTTTAAGCAAAACACCCCGCAGATTTTAACCGTGAACGAAGTGCTGAAACGTGATAGTGTCGTCATGTATAACGGTGAACGGTATCATCTATATGTGGTCGTTAATCCCACGAAATATAAGGTAACTCGGCATGCCCTAAACGACGAGGGGCTTGATGTGGAAAATGTTTACTACGACAACATTATCCACGTGAGTGTCTATCACGGGGCAAAAGCTGTCTTCTCGCGCGATTTCAACAAGCAGTTCTATGCTAAGAAGGTGCCAGAGACATTCCTCCAACAGTCTATTCTCAACAACATAGAGTATGCAAGTACTGATGATAAGGGCTTCCACTTCAATGCTTCCATTTGTATTCCCGATGAAGCATCCTGCTATCTGGTAGAGCATATCATTTCGTTTGATGGCAAATTGAATACACAAGTCTCGGAAAATTGAAAGTAACACTTCTACAGACCGACATCCACTGGGCATCACCTGAGGAGAATATCCTTGAGGCAGGACGTCTGATTGCTTCTGCCGAGGGAAGCGACTTATATGTGTTGCCTGAGATGTGGAGTACTGGCTTTGCTACCGAACCAACAGGCATTGCCTGTGATGAAACAGACAACCCTGCTTTGGAGTGGATGCTCTGCGAAGCCTGTAAACGCTCTTGTGCCATTTGTGGAAGTCTGGCAGTTCTATGTAAGGACGGCACCTATCGCAACCGTCATTATTTTGTTGACGGCAGGACAGGAGTTGTCAGCTACTATGACAAGCATCACCTTTTCACCTATGGCCACGAACATCAGTATTATACGCCCGGACAGCAGCAGGTCATTGTAGAGTATGCCGATTTCCGCTTGTTACTGCTTACCTGTTATGACCTTCGTTTCCCCTGCTGGAGCCGATATGCCACAGGGCGCGAGTACGATGCCATTGTAGTCGTTGCCAACTGGCCGGAGTCTCGTCAGTCAGCCTGGCAATTGCTCACCCGTGCCCGAGCCATTGAGAACCAGGCATATCTCATCGGTGTGAATCGTGTCGGTGACGACCACTACAATCATTATGCAGGTGCCAGTGTCGTTATCAATCCCATTGGTCGTACGCTGGTGCAGGCTCGTCATCATGAAATACAAACTGTCACCTGTATTCTTGACCATGCCGAACTGATTCGGCGTCGCGAAAAGTTCCGTGTGTTGGACGATCGTGATTAATAAAAACGGGAAAAGGACAATCTTTTCTCTTTTTTTTGCCGTAAGGCTGTGTGATATGATTTTTTTTTTGTAATTTTGCACTCGATTTTCAGAAATGGTAAAGTGTAATTTGTCAAATTGTAAATCAAAGAGATGAATATATCGTATAAATGGCTGAAAGAGTACGTGGACTTCGACCTCACACCCCAGCAGGTGTGCGACGCTCTGACGTCGACAGGTTTGGAAGTGGACGCACTCGAAGAAGTACAGAGTATTAGAGGTGGATTGAAAGGACTGTATGTCGGACAGGTGGTTACCTGCGACATGCATCCAGATTCCGACCACCTGCATGTGACAACAGTCGACTTAGGTAAAGGTGAACCCCAACAGATTGTCTGCGGTGCTCCCAATGTTGCTGCAGGTCAGAAGGTTATTGTAGCTGACCTGGGCTGTGTGCTTTACGATGGCGACAAGGAGTTTGTCATCAAGAAGTCGAAGCTACGTGGTGTTGAGTCGCTGGGCATGATTTGTGCTGAGGACGAAATCGGCATTGGCACTTCGCACGCAGGTATCATTGTGTTGCCAGAGGATGCTGTAATAGGTACGCCTGCGGCTGAGTATTACCACTTGGAGAGCGACTGGCTTATTGAGGTTGACATTACAGCCAACCGTGCTGATGCGCTCTCTCATTGGGGTGTTGCACGAGACCTGTATGCTTGGCTCAAGCAGAACGGCTACAAGACAGCCCTCCACCGTCCGTCGCTCGACGGTTTTGCCGTTGACAACCACGACCTCCCTATCGACGTGGAGATATTGAATACAGAGGCTTGTCGTCGCTATGCCTGCATAAGCGTAACTGACTGTGAGGTAAAGGAATCACCTGAATGGCTGAAAAACAAGTTGAGCGTGATTGGATTACGTCCAATCAATAACATTGTCGACATCACTAATTATGTGATGATGGCTTTCGGACAGCCTTTGCATACGTTCGATGCCGACATGGTGAAAGGACATAAGATTGTGGTAAAGACCATGCCCGAGGGCACCCCGTTCCAGACGCTGGACGGTGTGGAGCATACGCTCTCTGACCGTGACTTGGCTATTTGCAATGCCGAAGACCCCATGTGTATTGCCGGTGTATTTGGCGGTAAGGGTTCCGGTACGTATGAAAGTACGAAGAATGTGGTATTGGAGAGTGCCTACTTCCATCCAACCTGGATTCGCAAGTCTGCCCGCCGTCATGGGCTGTCAACCGATGCTTCATTCCGTTTTGAGCGTGGTGTAGACCCCAATGGCACTATTGAGGCACTCAAATATGCTGCTTTGCTTTGTAAGGAATTGGCTGGCGGTAAGGTGTCGATGGACATCAAGGATGTCTATCCTGTAAAGATGGAGAACCCTGTTGTCGACTTGTCCTTCGACTATGTTCACTCGCTGGTGGGTAAGGAGATTCCAGTGGAGACTATCAAGAGCATCTGTGAGTCGCTGGAGATGAAGGTGCTCAGCGAGAGTGCTTCAGGTTTACGGCTTGAAGTCCCAGCCTACCGTGTTGACGTGCAACGTCCGTGTGACGTGGTGGAAGACATCCTGCGCATATACGGATATAATAATGTGGAAATCCCCACACAGCTGAAGTCAAGCCTTGTCATCAAGGGTGACGAAGACCAGAAGCACAAGTTGGCCAATCTCGTGTCAGAACAGCTAGTAGGTGCCGGTTTCAACGAGATTCTGAACAACTCGTTGAGTAAGTCGGCATACTATGCCGACACACAGGACTTGGTAACAATCATGAACCCGCTCAGCAGCGACCTGAACGTGATGCGTGCCACACTGCTCTACGGTGGATTGGAGAGCATTGAGCACAATGCAAAGCGCAAGCACCCGAACTGCCGTTTCTTCGAGTTTGGCAATGTTTACCAATTCTCGCCTGAGAAACAGAACGACGACGACCCCATGCAAGCTTATAAGGAGCAGTACCATCTGGGGCTTTGGCTTACAGGCAAGCGGGTGGAAGGTTCATGGGTTCATGCCAATGAGGACACTTCTTATGCTGAACTTGATGCATACGTGCAGAACATACTTTTCCGTATCGGCGTACAACCAGGCATGCTGATACGCCAAAAGAGTGTCAATCCCATCTTCTCAACTGGTCTGACCATTGAGAACCGTGGTGGAAAGAAGCTCATTGA
>Ga0265301_10003328_pt1 | contig 17127 bp, 30 predicted proteins | sample AusTroGonzalo_MG_2_FD_193488 | JGI IMG/M metagenome (GOLD analysis project Ga0265301, IMG submission 193488) | Bovine rumen microbial communities from tropical cattle in Woodstock, Queensland, Australia - Gonzalo_04 | ecosystem: Host-associated > Mammals > Digestive system > Stomach > Rumen ... | reverse complement strand
TCATGTTTCCAGACTCTCCATCTAGTATTTGAGTATCTCCAGTATTAGTTAGATTTAAACCTAAAAACTTTTTAATAACATAAGGCTTTATATCTGTGTTTGTTGGTATTGTACTCATAAACCCCTCCTAATATGTTAGAGAAGCGTCATATATGTCTTCTCTAGACTCTGGCTTAACTGGTTTTGGTTTCAAGAATATTCCACTAAGACGTTCAAATTCTTGTTGCATAAAGTTTGCTAATGCTTTGTTTTCATCTGACATTAGTTTTGCTGCTAAACCATAAACTAGCAATGTATTTGCTTGTATGTCATCAACCTGTACGTCTTGATTATCTAAATCAGTTATTGGTACTGGTCTTATATATTCGTTATATTTGCGGTATCTATTCTCGACACCTATTATTTCATTTTGTAGTGATGTTAATATATAAGGAGCTCTAGCTTTATAATCGGCTACTGATGTTGAATCTAACTCCCCTGTGTCTGTCATTTCATCTATCATAGCCATTGTTTGCGTAAATACTTCTATTGCTTTCATTTAATCTCTCCTCTCATATCAAAGAAGTACGTTTGTACTTCTCTTATATCAAAGGAAGAACTCCTTTGATTATCTTACATTGATCCACTTGTGAAGTGAGCGTAAGCACCTTTTTTCTTAGCGTCTAATACAAATGCGTCATAATAAACACGTCCTTCAACTAAGTTTCCGTTAATTCCAGGTGGGTTATCATGTACTTTGTATTCTGCTAATTTATCTGCTGCTACTGTTACACTTGGGTGTGTAATAATAAATGCACAGTTAGTTGGTAAGTAACTATCTGGTACTTTGATTAACTTAACTCCGTCAATTTCTCCAACTTGTCCATTTACTAACATCTTTTGAGACATATCTCCAGATTTAATAAATGTAGAGTCTTGTTTGATGTAAGTATAGAAAGTAGCACTTACTGCTGCTACACGTCCTGCTAGAGGTACTTTGTTGTTATCTAGATATTTTTGTCCATCTAGGAATTTAGAATATGCGTTAGAAGCGTTAATGCTTGCACTAGCATAACCATTGTTAGCAACTGCACCGGCTGCAATTTTTCTTAAACGATAAGCGTCTTTTGTAGGAACGATAACTTCATCAATTTCTCTTTGAAGTGCTTTCCCTGCTCCTCTTACGTTCATAGAGTCAACATTGTTTCCTTTATCAATGATAAATGTGAAACCTTTGTCTTGTGATAATGTGTAGTCTGCAACTGTATCTTCAAGTTCAGCAGGGCTTCCGTATCTGTTACTTGTTGCTGTTCTATCGTAGTCATTTAATGCTACTGTTGGAATTGAATATACATGTAATGTTTTTACTCCTTCCCATGTATAATCGTGATTGATAAATGGTTCTGTTAATGATTTTAATTTAAAACGCTCATCAACTTTTGAAGCGTATTTCTCGGCTAAATTTACTGCCATAATTATTTCCTCCTCTTAATAAATAAATTTTTAATCAGAGTCAAAACCTTCAAGAAACGGATCGATTGCTTTTTGTTTTTGAGTTGTTCCTGTTTCGGTAACACTTCCAATAGCACTCTTTGCGTTCTTTTCGTTTTGCTCTTTAATTTGTAGCTTGGTCTCTAAATCTTTTATTAACCAATCTTTATATGCACTGACTAGATTGCTATTCTGTGCGTTTTCAAATACTTCTTTTGGAATACTCTCTGGTTCAACATTAGGGAATTGTTCAACGAAATCGGCATATTGTTTATTTTTGTCGTTTTCTCTTTTTGTTGCTTCCTCTTGTTCTTTTAGAGCATTTTCCTTTTCTTGTAATTGCTTACGCAATTGGCTTGTTGCAATTACTTCTTTAGCAACGTCTTCAGGTACTCCATTGTTAATCATTTCTTCAAGACGAGCTTTTTCTTTTTCTTTCTCTTGCTGCCTTTCGTAATTCTCAACTTGTTCGATGTATTCATCGACACTCATACCTAATTCTTTTGCTTTTTTTGAGACATATTGCTCGACCTTACTATTTTGCAAGTTTTCATATTGTTCTTGCTTTTTGTCATAGTTAAGACCTTTTTGAAAGTTAGTTACTAAATCGTCAATACTTTCTATTTTTACTGACTCTCCATTGTATTTAACTTTTTGGCTTAATGCCTCCAATAGTGGCTTATAGTCCACTTCCACAGGTTTCTCATCAGTTTCATCAGTTTCGTTTGGTGTACTACTTTCTGACTCCTCTTTTGGCTCATCTGTGTTTGACTCATTGATAACTTCATCGCTTACGTCACCAAAGAAATCGTCATCGGTTACTTTCGTATCGACAACTGGTATGTTGTTTTCTACTTCGTTTTCCATTAAATTAAATCTCCTCTCCGTCTTGGTTTAGACGTGTGCATTAGGTGCACAATAAAAGGAAGTAATTTCTTACTTCCCTATGGTTGTGAATCTATTGCTCTAGTTCATCATCTATATAATCTCTTTTTCTATATTTAATGTCATTAGATATTCTTTTTTCTCTATCTTTTAAACCTTTTATTAGTTTTCTTTTTTTTATTTCTTTTTGCACTCTATCTAATGCCTTTGTATCTATATCGGCGTTTTTTTTGTAATAATCTGCCGAAAACTTTTGACCTGTTTGTGGGTTAGTCCAACCACTTTTAGAGTGTTCTTCGTTCCATTTTTTGTTTTCTTTTACTGTCTTACTAAGTTCGTTTAAATCAGTTTCTTCCCAATGCTTGCTGCTATTATTGTTGGTATTATCTTTGTTTACTTTTTTTATTGCTTGGGTTGCTGCTTTACTTATTCTATCTATAATGCTCATATTTACCTCCTATTTCAAATCTTTGACTACTTTTTTGTATTTGTCTGCTTCTTCTGACAACTTCTTGATAGCTTCTTCTTTTAGTTTTTTGTCTTCAACTAATTTTGCATATCTTTTTAATGTTTCCATAGCTGATTCGATTTCCCAATCGTCATCTCTAATTTCAACTATCTTATCTGTTTTTTTACTCACGATTGTAGACCTCCTCCAATTTGTGCAACTTTATTCATTGCTTCTACGTCATTTCTACCAACTTCAACTTGTGGAGCCATTATTTCTTGATAACCAGGATCACTTATGTCCATAGCTTCCATATCTTGTACTTGCCCCATACCTTGAGTGCCATTATCTAATGCTCCCATCATTTCTAGTACTGTTTGTTCCATTTGTTCTGGGTTTAATTGCATTAAGTTAGCACGTTGTTCTGGTGGCAATGTATCAATAAATTGTCCCATTAAGTTGTATATTGCAGTTTTATACATATCTTTAGCTTCAATAGAATTGATTAGTTCTTGCTTTTGAGGTATCAATTCATCTGGTACTCTCTTTAAGTATTCAACAAATTCTATCATGCCATTATTTAATAAGTTATCTAATGTTTGTAAACTTGCTATTTCACTAAAGTAACTAGCACTACCAACGTCAGTCTTAATATGTAACCACATACCTTTTAACTTCTTAAAGTCAAACATTTCAACAGTTCTACCTAAATCAGACTCAATTACTACTGGTCTTATTCCGTAGTATGTAGCCATCATGTCTATCATTATTCTTCCACAATCTTCTACAAATTCATAATATGCAGCTTTTACGTTCTCTAAAGGAACAGCAGCACTCTTTTGTATTGCAATAATTGCAGTTGCATTGTTCATTGTTACGTTTCCTAAAGATACGTCACCAACTCCCAATGTTTCTTTTGTATATTGCATTGCAGTTTCAATTGCGTTCATTATTTGAGAACTCATTGTAGCAGGCTCTAAATAACCGGCTATGTTCTTTATATTGTCTCCATTTAGGTTTGTTACTGGTATTTGTGCACCAATTTCATTTGTCCAGTTCTCAATTCTATCTGCGTCATATACGGCAGTAGGAAATGCAGTTAGCATTAAATGGTATATTACCATTGCAAACATTTTGTTTATTGCTATTTGGTTAGGTATTATTCCAGTTGTTTCTGCTCTACCATGATATGATCCTTTTACTGGCTCCCAGTTATTAAATGCAATTGGGTAGTAATCTAGTCCAGTTTTTTTATCTGCATATATGTATCTATTTCTTACAAATTTGTGAGCAAATACTTTGCCGTCTTTTTTAAAGTATTTTATTACATATATAGCTTTTGAATAACCATCTGCGTCTGCTTCAACCTTACCGTTGTCCCCCATTTGATGTTGTGTATCATTATCGGCTTCAATATATGCCCAACCTTCATCTTTATTGTATTCTTTGTATTCTTCTCGTAGATTTTTTACTAAATCACGCCCAATAACTAAGATATATGGTTGTTTTTCAACTTTTCTAGTATTTGGGTTACCAAACATTACGTTTGTTGCGTCTATTATCTCGGCTTTAATTATTCCCATAACATCTGGGTTGCTTTGCTTAAATGGTTGTTCTGATTTGTCAAAGTACCAATGTAAGCACCAATCTCCAGTATCAAAACCATCTGCTAATAATGTACGAGATAATGAGTCAAAATTGATGTTTTCTAGTATGTTTCTTATCTCTGCATTTGCTAGGTCTGTATCTTTTACCTTTTGTTGCATAGTTATTTCCATACTTTGTGGTCTATATTCCATTGGGCTTATTGAAATTGCTATATCATCTGTCTTTAAACTAGCAATTTTAAATTGCTTTACTCTTTTGATGATATTAAATACTGGCTTTGGAAGTCCGTCTGCAACAACATTTCTCCATTGGTCTCCATTTGCAAATGCTATATTTGCGTCTATTGTGTCATAGTAATTCTTATCACTACCATACAATGCGTTATTGTATCTAATTCCTGCTTCGTATAGTGCCCAATCTTTTTCAATATCGCTTTTATTTTCTACTTCATTCTCCATTTAGACACCTACTTTCTTGCACGAGCAATGTTTTCATCATAATTCATTAAATTATCAAAAGATTCTCGTATTTTCTTTTGTTTTTCTTTTTCTTCTTTTGTTAATTTTGGCTTTTTTTCAACTTGTTTTGGCTCTTTTTTTTGTAACCAGTTCTTATAAATTAAAAAAAAGTTAATTCCTATACAAATTAACAATGTAATAAATAAAAATATCTCCATTTAACCTCCATAACTCATATAGCCTTTTGTTGCTACTGCACCGGCTATTCCTAAAATGCCTTCTTTACGTCTAGCACGTTGGCTTTCTAAGAATAATCTCTCATCATCTGTCATTATCTTTGTAGCTCTTGTACGTTCAATACAGAAGCCACGTAATGCGTCTGGTGCATGTGTAAATTCGTGAGGCTCTTTTGCTACGTCATTTGCGTTTTTTTCATCGTGTTGTATTACTGGTAGTGTTCTAATTATGTTCAAACAAGTATTAAAGAACTTTAATTTGCTAGTTCTATACGTTTCTCCAGTTTGTTCATCAATAGCTTCAAACACTTTTAAATGCTCTGCTACTGCATACCAACCTTGTACACGATTGTTAGCACTACGTCTCAATATCAAACCATTTTCACGGAATATATCACAAGCACTCTTACCAGTATCGTTACGTCTATTCCATAAGTCCGGTGGTGCATAAGTGAATTTAATCTTATCGTCTCCATTAACTTCTAATATTCTAGCTGCTGCTTTTGATACGATTAAATTAGGCTCATATAATTCTTTATAAACATATTCGTTGCCTTTTGGATCAATTGCAACCCATAAGCAACATAACATATCTAGTCCATAGTCGATAGTTCTGTATCTGTCCCACTCTTTTGGTATTTCAAAAGGCTCTATTACATGAATCTTTCTATCAAACTCAGTAAAGTATTGCCCGTCAAATATGTCCCAATTACCGTCTTTTAAGGCTTTACGCTCTTTCTCTGGTAGTGCGTCTAGTCTTTTAATGTAATCAGGATCGGCTTCCATTAAGTATTTATTGTCTGTTACAAAACTAGGGATAAATATACGAGTTGTTTTTGTTCCAACTTCGTTTCTAACTTCATGTATTTCATTTGCTTTACCAATATCGATAAATCTAGCTTTTACCCACTCGTGTCCTACTCCTCCAGGGTTTGTAGAACTCTTAATGCGTTTAGGGAACTCATTAGCACCACGACAACGTGAAATCATATATACATACATGTATTCAGTAAAGTGTGTTAATTCGTCAAATCTTATAACATCATATTCAGCAGATTGATATTGGTATACGTCTTGTTCGTTATCAATGTAACCAAAGTCAATTAAACTACCATTTTTAAACGTCCATACGTGTTTTGCAGAGTTATAACTAGCAAGTTCACGTGGGTATAAGCCTTGAGTTGTACGTATTACACTACGTTCCAAATCAGGAAATGTACGTCTAAAGATTATTTGCTTACTACCGGCGTATTTACAAGCATAAACTAATGCGTCTATTATTTGTGCATAAGTCTTACCACCACCGGCAGCTCCACCAAATAATGTTTCAAATGCTTCAGATGTCATAAAATCATTTTGTTTTTTAGTTATTCTTACGTCTAATGATTTATTATCTGCCATTATTCATCAATCTTTTTTGCTAGATTCTTTTTGATTAGGTCTTCTGCTATTTCTTCTGTTACTTCAAGTTTATCTCCTGCAATTACCCAACCTAAAAGTTTGTTATCTTTTGGTATTATTTTTATGATTTCTCCATATCTATCGTATTCATCAGTATTTATTGCTTCCATTTTGATAACTTTTATGTCATCAGTTTTCTTTTCAGCTTTTTTCATATATATTCCTCCTCCAAGATAATCTAGCCATTTCTCTTTAGCGTGATTATCATAATCATCTAATTTTGGTATCTTTAATAGTTTTTTAACATTAAAGTCCATATCTAAAGGCACTACATAGCCATTTACACCATCTTTGATTAGTTCAGTACAACCCTCAATATCTGTTACGATACATGGAGTTTTATACTGCAAAGACTCTTGCACCGTATAAGGCAAACCTTCAACGGAACTCAATAATACAGTGTAATCTGCGTCTGCTAAATAGTCCCATATATCAAATCTAGGCTCGTAATACTGTATTTCTTCTCCCTCTAGGTTATGTGGTCCATTTGTAAATATTTTCCAATCAAATTTTATATTTGCCTTACGCAACATTTCACATAATTTTTGCATACGGTCTCCACCCTTGTCCGGATCGATTCGTGTGCAGCTAATTAAATGCAACACCTTATTTGTCTTTTGTGTTGGTGCTAATATGTTTTGTATTGTTGTTGGGTTATCTTTTAAAACAAGTTTTGACATTTTAGATACAAAATAACCACAACCAACTACCTCATTTGTGTTACTACATGGTTTATATTGTGCAGATAATATCTTGTTATCACGTAAATATTTATAATTTGCATGTCTCATTTCAATATATCTGTTTTCTCGTGAGATTACATTATCAGGAACGCTACCCCATACTGAATTACGTATGAATATATCACACTCATATTTCTTGTTTTTATCAAAGTGTACGAGATTAACATAAGGTGCTATTCTACGCATTTGTGTATAATAACCAGTATCATAAAGAACTGTTATATCGTAATATTCCCATAAGTTTATTACAAAATTATATAAAAATGTTTCAACTCCACCAATTTCACAAAATCTTGAGTGATATATGTATAAACTTTTTTGTTTTTGCTGTTTTTTCATATTACCCCCACGATCCTAGCATTAAGTGTTTTTGATATTCGTCCATTACTTCTTTTGAGTAAACTTTCATATTAGGAATCTGTTGTGTTTCAAATTTATTACGATTTATTCCATTTTTGTCCAATATCTCTGACATTATTGTTGTATTTGTGGTATATTCCCACCAATTCTTATAAACAACAAATTCTTTATCGTTATAGTAGTCCAACATTTGCTTAATTATTTCATTTTTAGGAAATGTTCCCATTACTGCACATACTGGAAAGCCAGGTTGCTCAAAACCAGTAAATGCTACACAACCATTGAATAATTCTCGAAGGTCTCTATACACTAGGACATCGGTGTCCAAGTATATACCACCATATTCGTATAATGCCCATAATCTAGCTACATCTGATACAAATGCCCACTTTTTATTCTCATAAGCACCTTTTACGAAGGCATTATAGTTAATATCGAAGTTATTTTCGTTTATTTCCATTATTTCGATGTCTGGCATTGCTTTTTTCCAACTAGCCATACAGTTCTGTACCTCTTTTGGTAGAGGGTTACCACCAAACCAACAATATATTAGTCGCATATACGTACCTCCACTCTTTCTGGATCATCATCGCCACATGTATAGTACTTTCGTATATGTAGGTCATATATTATCGTATCGTCATCATAAGCAACTCCATTTAAGCCGTCTAATACAGATTTAGCTACATTATCTATATCGCCATTATGTGCCGTATTTGGCTTACCATAGAGTTCTGACTTTCGTTTTTTAGAATAACTCATAGGAACATTAAAAAAAGCATTGATTTCCATTTTCAATGCTCCAGTTAGTTTTGTATCATCATATTTTTCAATATATGACTCTGCTACCAATTTTTGATAGTCTAATGTCGCTTGTGGTGTATATGTTTGTATAAATGCACCACATCTTTTAAATCTAGGACGTTGTTTTGGTTGTATCTTGCCAATTACATCAAATTCAATCATATTTATTCTCCAGTTATTAGGTACTTATGGGTACCCTAAAAAGTATTTATAAGAAAACCCCATACCATTTCAGTATGGGGGGGATATTTCATAAGCGGCTATATTTCAACCGCTTGCTCGTCAGTATATCTTTGTATACCGGAGGTGAATTGCAACAGTTATAGACTTGTATGCTCGTCTAATTATCTTTTTAATTTTTTACCAAAAGTTTCTAACTCTTGTTTTATTTCAACAGGGTTTCCTCGATTGTCCATCGTTACATCTACCCACCAACAAGATTTATCATTACTAAAGCCATTGCTTCTCTCGTATGGTGTCATGTCTTGCAGACAACTCGTTTGAAAACAATGTGTCTTTCCTTGTTTCATATAAAATGCTTGGTGTATATGTCCTGTTTGTAATATGTGTGGTCTTTCCTCTAAAGGAATTGAGTCTAAGTATTTTTGTAGTTTATAACTCTTTGCATAACTACTACCACCAATTCCATGAAATAGTCTCAGCTTTAATTTGCCAATTTGTAAGTCCTCACAATCACTTCCTAAGTAGTGTATATCTTCTCGGTGATTCGATACATCTTTACAAATGTCAGCTCCACATTTCTTATACCACCATAAATCGTGGTTTCCAGATATTAAGTATGTAGGTATCTCACTATGGGGGTATTTATCTACTACGTAATCTCTTTGCCCAGTATATGACGCTTCTTTTAATTGATATACTTGCTCATCTCGTTTAAAGCCGTCTGTTAAGTCCCCACTGTGTAAAACGTATTGTGTACCATTATCACTCGCTTTTTCATATAAGTACCTTAATATGTCTAATCTGTCATATTTATTCGCTAGGTGCGTATCACTAATAAGCAGTAGCTTTATGTGATCTAAATTATTAGGTATACGATATATATCATTTTCCTTTATCGGCTTCGTCTTTACTACTTGGTTATTTGCTATATCAAATAAATAACCCTCTCGCTTTAGTAGCTCTACAAGACCATATACTTGATATTCCTCTATGCCCAAGTCCTGTGCTATATTAGCTACATAAGGGCTTTTCTTTTTTGTTAAATATTCTTTGAATTTTTCTAACATATTACCCCCTGTGTAAGTACCTCTCAATAGATAACTACTCCATTATGGAAGCCAGTTCTTGAATATCGTCATATTCGGCAAAGCATTCTCATTATCTACTGAGAGCAACTTACAAAAGCTGCTCGTTAGGAGTGATTGATTTATTTTGGAATCTGTGTTATATTAGTTTTACAATTTACTTTTTGATTTATATACTTGTGTGTGCATATATATAGGTATCCTATGCTCTTATATAGTACCTATTTTTGAGGTATGGTATATAGGAGGGGGGGTATACTAGTATATGTCAATGTACTAGTACTCTAGCACCTCCACTCCTCTAGCACTCGACCAGTTGTGAGTGCCAAGGCAACATAATGCTAGTTATGGGAAGTTATTTTTTATTATTTTTTAATCTATTTTTATATTAATATTTATTGAATTATTGCTAGTTGATAGATTATCTTCTAGCCTTGTCTTATCGTATAATATGCCAATAGTAGTACTTAACTTATTAATATCAATGTTTTCTTGATCCTCTAATTGACTATTAATCTTCTCTAAAGCCTTGTTAATAATTGCATGGCTTTTTCTCGTAAAGTTTTGCTTATATTCTTTTATACAGTTGTCAATGATCTGATTTTTTTCTTTTTGTGTGTATTGGTTAACAATTGTGTGAACTGTTTGGCGTGTTATATCGTAATTGCTTGCAATTTTTTCCATGTTGCACTTGCTACGATTCAAGTAATATTCTAATATTATATTGTGTTTGTCTTCTTCGCTTAATTTGTAGTTATGCTTTTTTTGTGTTGCTATCTCGTTTTTGTTTGTTTGCTGCATGCTCTCACCTCTAACGCAAAAACGACAGTTTTTTTCTTTTCTGTTGTTTAGTTCCATAGTATAGCCTATATCACTATATTAGTTATAACACCAAAAAACTGGCAAGAGTTGGCAAAAGTGCAACTATTTTTCAGATTTTAATATATACTACGTATATATTACAAAATTTCTTCATTTTTTTTTCAAAAAACTATTGCGTTTTTCTTAATAACGTGATATACTTAGTTTGTCAATTGAGAAAAGCAACAAGATCTGCACGACATGACAAAATGCACTTATTCAAAAAAGTGCTTGACAATTTACTATATAACGTGATATACTTAATACGTAATGAAGCAAGAGACCATGTACTGCCCTACACGACAAAAGCAATTGCTCCGGTGGTTGTTATTTGTGGCTAGTCAAGGACGTAAAACAGTGTGAGACGTCTCTATAAATATTCATTATATAATAATACTATATAACGTTATATACATATAATTGTTATATCGATCTTTGAAAACTAAATAGACCTTGTCAACGAGGTGGGAACCCTAAACGAGACAAAAAGCGAGATAGTGAAATATCGCAATAAAAGGCAAAAACTACCTTTAAAAAGTAGTTTACAAGTTAGAACAGAAAAGAGGTTGAAAATATGAAAAACAAAAAATTAAGACTAAAAATACAATACAATTATATTTTAATAATTATTTTATTTATTACATTATTTTATCTATTAAATAATATAAATGGCGTAAATGGTGCTTTTATATTAAGTTATATTGATATTTATTTTATAGTTAAAAATTATATTTCAATATTAGAAAAAGAATAAAAAAATAAATTATTCTAACTTGTAAAGTGCTTTTTAGAGCACTAGAAAAGAGGATCATTATATGAGCAATGAAACAGTTATTTTAGCTTTTTTAGAGAAAAAAGCAGCACACACACCTACAAGAAATATACAAAACGGCTATTACATGTATAAGGGGCAGACCCTAAAAAGTAATGGACTAGAATTAATTAATTATGCAACTAGAATTGCATACCATGAAAATGGGAAAATATATCTTAATATAAAAAGATATAGTAGCACAACGAGCCACACACAATCAAAAATCAGATATTTAGCAACAAAAAATAATTTTCAAATAGTGGAATATGAGGAGGCGTAAACTATGGAAAATTACAAGAATTATAAAGAATATTTTATACAAAATAAAATATATAAAGAAGATCAAACATTAAAAACAATAAAAAAGATTGAAAAAATGAAAAAAGAAGAATTGCAAAACATGGAAGATTGGCAAAAAAGCAGATTATGTGATTATTTAACAGAAAAGCAAGCTAAATTATTATATAACAATGATTTAAAAGAGTTAAAAAAATTATTAAAAAATTATAAAACAAAAGCAAAAGAAAAATTGCAACAAGCAAAAGAAAAAGCAATTTCAGAATATAACGACATTTTACAATTAAAAGATATTAAAAAAGCAACGTTTGAAATTGAGTGGACTAAAACACGAGGCACTTATGGTTATCAATGCAAATGTTATTCTAAAATAGAATATAAAAATGGCAAATATAATTATTATGAAGGTGAAAAAACGGGCGGTTGTGGTTATGATAAAACAAGTAGTGCACTATCTTACAATATGAATAAAACATGCAAAATATTACTTGCAAAACATGCAAAAAAGATTTTAAAAGATACAGAAAAACATTATAACTTTTACGCTTGTGAAAACTTGTACTTCTCTTATGGAGTTGGTTTAAATTCATACATAACAATGTTTAAAAATATGGGTTATAAAGTTAATACAATATATCATCAAAATGAAGATATTACAATTATCGTAGAAAAATAAAAAAATACAAATGTTAGTAAATGAAAAGGAGATAAATAAAAATGAAAAAAAATAAAGAAGAATTAATAGAACATTATAGTTATTATTATTCAGATAGTATAGGCTTTGTAAGAGATAATTTAGATAATTATATAGAAATGGATCATATTTTAAAAAGCATATTTAAAAATATAAATGAAATGAAAAAAGATTATGAAATATCATTAAATGAGAGTGGAATATATTTTGTAAACAAAAAAACAAAAGACAGTTATTCTGTAAGAATAGAGTTTTAAATAGGAGGAGTTAATTATGGTATTAAGTTTAGAAGAAAAAACAAAATTATATGAAAAAGCAAATAAATTATATGAAAGCATTAAAGATATTAAAATTAGAAGAGAAATAGCTATTAATGTTAGTCCAAAATATTACGATAGTGATTCAAGATACACAAGTTATGGCTTTAAATATTATTACAATGGTAGTATATCTATTTTTGCACGCAATATTAAAGATTCATTAGAAGAATTAAAAAACTACATAGATTATAAAAATGGTGGTCCAGAGTATATAGACGGTAAATCTGTAAGATTTTTAAGCGATTATACAGTTAATGCTTTATTAGATTTTATCTATCATGGCGACACAATAAAAAATGAAATTATAAGACAAAACGAAAGAGAAAGAAAGGAATTAAACGATTTATTAAGTTAATAGAGGTGATAAAAATGAATAAATTATATGATAACGGATCAATTTTATTAGGAACAAAAAAAGATATAGTTAATCAAATATACAATAATATGTTAGAAGAAGAAAATGATGAGGAATATATGCAAATATTAGAAGATTTAAAAGATTTTAAAGAAGATACAATAATAGCTTTAAACTATGACAATGGTATGGGTTATTCAATAGATTATTGGGAAGAAAAAGACGAGGTGAAATAAAATGAATATTAAGAAAGATTTAGAAAGTATAAAAGATTACTGTTATAAATACATAGAAAGACAATATGGAATTAATCAAAATTATATTAGAAAAACAAAAATAACAAAAAATGGACTATTTATATACGGACATAAAGTATATGCCCCAGGTTATAGCTTAACTTATGATATACATACATATATAAGTTGGTATGAAAGCAATAATTATAGTTTTATAAATGATCTGTTAGATACATTTGTATCAGATTGTAATAGATTAAGGGAGAGTGAATAATATGGAAGATATTAAAAAAGAAATTGAGTACATGTTAAAAAGAGACAATAACATTTTAGAAATGACAGATAATAACAAGGATGAAAAAATCAGAGAGCAGCATTTAATTGCTTTAGGTCAAATACTAGCTTTAAACGATTTAAAATACAGTATTAACAATAATAGTTATTTATATAAAAAGGAGATGAAATAAAATGAAAAAATTATATGAAATACAAGCAGAATATTTTGAAGCCTATGATAGAGCAATAGATTGGATCACTATGGGTTGTACTTTAAAAGAGTGCATTGAAGATATTGGTTTTAATAATATTACACTCTTTAACCCATTTGAAGAAGACGATAAAAAAGACATAAAAAATATTTATTATAATTCAAACATTTATAATAAATTAACAGTAGAAATGTTGAAAACAAAAGTTAAACTATCTTCTACTTATGAAGATTCAGATGGCTTCTTATGTGTAAATGTTTTTTGTGAAAATGATGAAGATTTTAAAAAGTTTGAAAAATTATTAAAGAAAGAAAATTAAATTGACATATATTATAACGTGTTATACAATATAAATAAGAGGTGATTATATGGAGAAAAGAACACAAAAAGGTATGCAATCTAAATATAAATACATTAACAAGTATACAAATGAAAATTATAAAACATTTGGTGCAAAAGTTAGGCTAGAAGAATATGATGAAATAAAAGAGCTATTAAAACATAAAGGTATGACAAACGCAGACTTTATCAGATACGCTTTAGAAAAATTAAGGTCAATTTAATAGCCTTTTTATTTTCTTATAGAATACACTCCCTTGGGGGGTGTTTTTTTAATGCAATAAAAAAGAGGCTTTTATGCCTCTAATAATTCTTTTAAAATTGCTTCTAATACATTTACAACAATGCTATTGCCTGCTTGCTTATATAATTGAGTATTGCTATTTACTGTTGCTGCTTTTTCAAAATCTTCATCATCAAAGCCCATTAAACGCCAACACTCTTTTGGAGTTAGTTTTCTGATTCTCAAATTATTCATTATCTCTCACCACCACTCCTACGTTGTCCCCCCCCTTAGTAGAAATTGTTTGAGACATATTTTTTTGTACGTTTCCACGATGATATTCCATACGGCCAGATATATCTACTCCATCGCCCTCAGTTGCTTCTAAATAACCTTTTTTTGTTGCGTTGTTGATATATAAAGTTGGTGCTCCCTCAAATCTAGCTAATATAGTTGGGTGAATATCTTTGTTATTTATAACATTTTGCTCTAATTTATATTTTTGATAATTAGTAGTTAATCTGCCTTGAATTGCTTGGTCTGATAAATAATACTTTTCGTCAACGTTTTCTTCTAATAAATCTTTTAATTTTAGTTTAAGTTCTTGTTTTGGTGGAAACTTAAACTCTTTTTTTATGTCGTTTCGTATGCTAATAGTAAATACTCTTTCTCTATTTTGAGGTATACCATAATCTTTTGCATTTAGTACTTGATAGTAAGAAGTGTACCCCCCCCTAGTTAGTTCTTCTAGGTAGTTATTAAAGTTATGTATATGTTTCTTGCTAATTATATTTTTTACGTTCTCCCATATTACATACTTTGGTTTTAATTTATTTACTATTCTAATTGTCTCATACATTAAACTACTACGTGTACCACTATCTTTATCTCCTCCAGCTTGTTTGCCTGCTAGTGAAAAGTCTTGACATGGTGATCCGTGCATAATTAAGTCTACGTCTATATCTTTGTCCCACGTGCATATATCTTGTGGCTCAAAGTTTGTATTATGTATTGCATTGAAACTAGCTACTGCATATTTATCTATTTCTACATAATCTACTATTTCAAAATCTATGTTTAGTCTTTCTAGTGCTTTACTACAAGCACCTATTCCACCAAACAGTTCTAATACTTTTAACATTTTTCTCCTTTCTTCTTTAAATGCTTTTATTTTTGATTTTCTCCACGATACGTGTATTTATATTATTTTTGTTCTAACCTTTGCGTATGGGCTTGTTTGGTGCCTTAAATGGCTTGTTATTATTTATCATCTCCACTTATCTTTAAGCAACACCATATAAATATTATTATTATGAGTATTATACTAATTTCTACCATTGCTTAACTCCTTTTTCTTTGGCTCTACTGGAGATTTAGTTATCTTTTCGTAGTTTGTCAAAAAATGATTTATATTTAATAGCAATTCTACTTTGTCAATTTGCTCTATATCACTATTGCCTATTTGTTCTATTATTATGTCTAGTGCTTTATTTATGCTTTCTTGTTTCATTTATTTCTCCTGTATATAATCTATTATTTCATTGATTTTATCTCTAATCATTATTAATTTATCAGTATTATCTTCTCCCCTATAATATAGATTTTCTATCTTCTTATCTTCTTCTATTATTTCTACTTCATCATTTAATATTTCAAGTACTGCATATTTCTCAAATAAATAACCTAAATCAGTATTATAATAATCTATATCATCATAATCAAAAATTAACCCTCTATATTTTATCGTCTTTGGTGCTTCTTCCCCGTTTGCTATCTTATTTAATAAATCTATTATTTTCATTATTTACTCTCCTTATCTATTTTTAATATTATTTTTTTAATCAAATCTATATTATGTTGTGATAATACATATCCTGTGTTTTTTGTTATTCCTATTCTTTCAGTTGTTCTAACAATACCCTCCAATTCATAGCATATATTACTTAATAAAGTTTTTAATTTAATTATTTCATCAAGCATTTTTATATAATCTTCTATTAATACTACTTTATTTTCTTCCATTATTTGTTCTCCTTATCTAATATTTCTAAAAGTTCATTATCATATTTCACTTGTTCATCTTGATTTTTACAATGAAAATCATTTTCTATCTTTTCTCTTACTTCTTTTATGATGTTTTCTTTTTTATCTATTTCTTCTATTAAATAGTCAAATAATTCTTGCAAATCATATTCTTTTTCTTTGTATAATACTTTCACTTTATATTCTAATTTTACTGTTTCACTCATTACTATCATCTCCTTTTAGTTTTCTTAATTTGTCTAAAAATGTATTGGCATAACATCTAAACTCTAAATCTTGTGAATATTCTATTAAATACTTTTCTAATTCATTTATGATATTATTTAGTCTTTCATTTTCATTTTTTAAATCAACCAATGTATCTCCAAACTCGTTTCCAAATTGGTTATAATTGTAAGTTATTATCTTATCTATATTCACTCTTTATCACTATCCTTAAATTAAATAGTCCATATCCATATACATAGCTTTATAATTCCTACTATAAAAGTTATTCCAACAACTCCTGCTAATAAAAATGCAAGTACATAACTAATAAAATCTTCTATATCTTCTTTTGTTATTTTATCTTCTTTCACTCTTTACCCTCCTATTCTATTTAACATGTATTCATGTGCTTGTTTGTTGTTTTCTTCTAGTTCTTTTATTCTATCGTTTAGTCCAAATAATGCTAATGCTATAAAAAACGTTTCTATGGCTAGTAATACTACTAATAT
>Ga0265301_10003327_pt1 | contig 17132 bp, 20 predicted proteins | sample AusTroGonzalo_MG_2_FD_193488 | JGI IMG/M metagenome (GOLD analysis project Ga0265301, IMG submission 193488) | Bovine rumen microbial communities from tropical cattle in Woodstock, Queensland, Australia - Gonzalo_04 | ecosystem: Host-associated > Mammals > Digestive system > Stomach > Rumen ... | reverse complement strand
AAGAAGTTATCTTTGAAACCTGTTTTAGTAACTGGCTTTTTATTTATATTGTTTTGTTTTGCAGTAAATCTATAATACCAGCCTTGTGATGGCTGACTACTAGTTGAAGGATTATACTGCACAACATATCCTTGAGCATAATTAGTAGATTCATTCCAGATATGATATACTCCAGTATAAATCACAGGATTTCCATCAGAATCAACTTCAAGTTCCCAGTTTTCTGTATCTACAATCATATCTCTATTATATGGGTAGTCAGGCCATCTTTCCTCTTCTGCGTCATAAGCATCTTTACCCCAAGTTTTCATATAATGGTCAAGCTTGTCCGAAATATGTTTTGCATCAATAATTTTCTTTTTGCGTAATTCAGCCCAACGTGCTTCAAGTTCTGTATTATAATTATTCAATACGAAATTCAATGGGTGCATTGTAGCTGTAGTTGTGTGTGTATTTGTAGGATAGTGAATAGAATCAGCTGCAGAGTTGGCACCCAACGTACAGTCAAGGTCATAGAAATTCAAGAACCATTTTTCACCATCCCATGTAGTCCATTGAATGTTTTTTACATAGTCGTAATTATAAATAGCATCACTAAGTACTGCATAATCAATACAACTATCTAAACCAAAATATTTTTCAAATAATGTCTTATCATTACCAGCATTGACGACTTCAAGCATTCTTTGAGATAAGTTTATGATGTATTGTTTTACCTTAGCTGTGTTCTTGTGTTTAGAGTTAGAACTGTCATAATATGGTGATGAGCTATCAATAAGTTCAGTTGGGTTATCACCATCGTATTTAGAACCATCATAAGAAATCAAATCTTTAGGATTTCTGACCTCAAACTGCGTCCAGTCAATGTTGCCATTCCAGAAATAAGTAGCACCAAGCATACCTTCAATATGAATGTTTTTGGTATCTTTCTTGCTCATATTGTAGTTATCACGATGTTTCTTCAACTGGAAACAGAACAAACCTTCAAAGTTTCCATTCAAGAAAACTTTACAGATAAATCCTTGTGGGTAGCATAATGCACCGCTGTCAATTCTTGGTGAAACTGCCTTTGTAGCAACAGGGTTTGTTCCATAATTTGCATTCTGCTTCCAGGTTGTGTTCAGAACTCTTGTGTCCATTACTTCCTTTACAGTATCATAACCAACAAGACCAACACACTTGAAATAGTCTGTTGCATAAGCTTTGATATGGAATGAATCTTGTGGAACCCAATCACCAAATTTGATTTTGAATGTATCATCACCAATCCAATCATCATTACAAATATCAATACCAATATTCTTCTTTGACCATTTCATAGATGAAGAACCTTGAGCATTAGCAATTACCTTCTTCTTGAAATAGTTGCCGTGCATATCCCAGAACTGCATATAAGCATGTGCATCTGTAGTTTTTGTTTGTGGCATCTGGTCAATATTAGTAAAATTGATGATAGCCATTTCAGGAATAGGAATTTCAAGTGATGCATTTTCAGACCAATCACCAGTTCCTCCAGTAAAACCACTTTCTTTGAGTGCTATAGCTAAATCACTCAAATTGTCGTTTGTCCAGTTTATCTTTCTAAAAGTAACTGGTGCAAAGAACTCATGGTCACCATTTGCATGAATACCTTCTGCAATATGGTCAGTTTGGTCAGTATATAAGTAAGACCAGTCATAATCTTCAACAGACGATGTGTGGTCAGACATGTTTTCATCAATTACAGATTTTCCGGCAATCTTATCTTGTTTGTTAGCAAGAATATTGTTGATTACATCTGGAATACCTTTAGACCATGTAACAGAACCATCAGTTTCAATACCAAAAAGTAAATTTGACTTCTTATCAGTTATAGCAAAAATAAATTGTTCTGTTTTTGTAAAGTATACACCTTTAGCAAATGCACTATCAATAAGTGACTTGTTATTTTCTTTATCAACCTTTTCGTCTAATTCTGTAACTATCTGTTCATAGTTTGCAATATAAGTAGAACCATCTTTACGAATACCCAAAAGCGGTGTATCATTTGTATCAGTAATAAGGAAAATAAATTCTTCTGTAGAAATAACCTTTACACCATTAGCAAAAGTTTCATTTACAACAGTCTTTCCTTCAATCTTATCCTGCTTGTTATTCAGAATGATTTCTAAAAATTCAGGTAAACCTTTAGCCCAATCTATAGATCCGTCTTTCTTTATACCGAACAAAAATGTTCCTGTGTTATCCTGAATAGCATAGATGTATTCATCATTAGAAACGATAGTAAACAGATCAGATATTCTCTGGTCTGTGATATTTATCAATCTACCATTATAACTCAATGTGGGCATTATTTATTCTCCAAATTCTTTACAAGATTTTCCATAGAAACCGTCAATTTTACAATGTTCATATTCAAAACATTTATTTGATTTCTTAGGTCCTCCAAAACTTCTTGATGATGACCAACATTTCCTTTGATGTTAGTGACTTCAAAATCTAGTTTCAGAATCTTATCATGAAGATCTTGACTATCCTTATCACGTTCAGCTTTAGTTTCTTTTCGTTCATTACCGATTTTACGATATATGTAAAGACCACCTAAAATCACAACAACCAAAGGTAATGCTGTGGGTGATATAAAAGGTAAAATTGCTGTAATAGTTTCAACCATATTTACCCCTATTATATGTTCCAAACATAGCGACGTACACTTGCTGTAACAGACATGATAGAATTATCTTTCCATGTATTTGCTGCGTTGTATACTCGAACTTTCAACCTGAATCTGCTAGGAATAGAAGAATAGCTTCCAAGTTTACGATTACTATAAAACTGTGTATTCATATCAGATAAGCCATTTACGACCTGGAAATATTTGTTTCCAAGACTGGTGTCATTTATAATAGTTTCAATAGTTCCATTGAATACAGAAACAGCAGCCAAACCAGCAACAACTGCAAAAATAGTATAATCAACTTCAAATGTATTACATTCTTGAAGTTCACCAAAATCGAATTCTTGATAGCCTTGTGCAAGATCAACTGTAGCAGTTACATCTATCGTGTCCATATAAACCATTGTAGCTATTGCTTCCTGGTGCCATTGACGGTCACCACCAAATACATATTTACTAGAACCACTAGGTGGCAATGCAGGTAGCAAATAACCAAAATTGACAGGGTTTATATCACCATCATGACGAAGACGAATGAACTTATCAGAATTGTTTTCATTCCAATATTCCATGTAGTTTATTTCATGTGCATCATTACTTGCATAATAATTACCAAACTTTGAACCAATAGTCAAAGTTTCGTTATCAACAGATCCGAATAATGGAAACTGAAGGTCAAGGTTTACATTGTTTACTCCTATTTGATTTCTATTATTATCAACCTGAACTGGGTAAATACCATTATAGCTTTTACCAGCATCATGACTGACATGTAGTTTATAAGTCGTATTACCAAGTGTATTTACACCAGGTTCAACAAACACCGTGTCAGTAGGTTCAATAACCGTCTTAGCGATAGGGTCCAATGAAATTTCATCGGTAGCATTATCAACATGTATAGGTGCTTTGCCATGATAAATATGTTCTTGATTAGATCCAACAAGAACATCAGTAAATGACTGCAATATGTGATTAGTATCTTGTGCCATATTGTTCCTCTATAAAAATTAGATAAGCTTTATAGCATGAAATTCTATTTCTACAGTAACTTTATCACCAATAGCAAACGGTGTATTATTAGTTGCATTTATTTGAATTCGTGGATTCCAATCTCCATAATAAGCAGTAAATGCATCATTTGAACAAGGGAAAGTATAATTTCCACCCTCAAGCCAACTCATATAAGTGCTGGTTGTTCCACCTGTAGGTAAATCTGTAAATCTCAATATCCATGAATCAAATATAGCATTGCTACCACCACCGGTATAAATTCTATTACAATATAATGCAACTGCTGCATTGCTTGTTCTGTGGTCGCTATATACTACGACTCTACAAATACACGGTGAAGTAATCAAACCAGTAGAAACCCATGTTTTATAGTCGTCAATATTATCGAACATTACGGAAAAACCAGCAGTAGTGTTTGAATCAATAGTAACAGTTTTAGAATATTTTCTATCAAATCCGTTAGCAGTGAATCCTAAAGGTTTTAGTTGCATCATAGTGCCATTATAGCGGTAGTAAATATCGTCATTCTTTCGAATTTCAAAGTTATTGTGTCCTTCAACACCTAATACAATACCACCTTCTATACCTGATGTAGCGTGGCCAACCATATACATATAGTCAGTACCACTTGCTATATTATTATTACCAACAATATATTTGTTATCACCGCTGACTGTATTATTATTACCAACAACAAAATCATTACTACCGTCAATGGTATTTTGACTACCAAATATCATGTCATTGCCATAACCAGTTCCTGATATTGTATTATAGCGGCCAATTATAGCAGCGTGTGAAGCGCCTTGTGTAGCATTGAATAAGTTATTATTACCAACACAAATACTATTGTTGAAGAATGTTAGGTTATTGCTGTTACCACCAACATAAGTATAGTTGTCTTGCTGAAGAATATTATTATAACCAATCAAATTTGAACCAGCACACATGTATGCTGAATTTTGCGAACCACCAAACAAATTATAAGAACATTGATTAGCAGTAATATCTGTTCCACCAACAAGGTTTGAATATGAGTGTGAATTAGCGATATTTCTTTGACCAAATACAAGGTTTCTATCACCTTCAATATTATTAGAAGCACCAAATATTGCATTATAGCTGCCATCAATTTCATTATTATAACCAAATGCAGCATTATTGTCACCACTTATTGTATTTGCATTACCTGCATAAAAGTTATAATCACCAGTAGCGGTAGAATTTGTATCAATTCCAATAACTTTAGCATCGTCTAAATCATCAATTGCTATATCAGGTCCGGCAACCAAAGAGTTGCTTCCAATATTATCAAGATATTCTTCGTCAATGTAAAGCTTCAATTTATCAGCGCCTCTATCCATTTTTATAGGATATTCAGCAAGTAATTCTCTGCGGTTTACAACATTTATCTGATTTTGCTGTGTGATTTCGATATTGTCACCGGCGCGCATCTTATCCTGTTTAGTAGTAAGGTCGTCTTTTGTAGCGATAAGTGTAGTATCAACAGAAACCGTAAAGATATTATTTACACGTGAAACTGAAACTCCATATCCAGCTTCAACTGCAACATCTGAACTTTCTCCTGAAGTTCCAGCAATAGAAACATTCTTTTTAGACATCAACAGAAGACCTAGAGCATCACGAACTTCAATATCGTAAGTTCTCACATCATCAGCAATAATAGTACAGTTTCCAAGTGTATCAGTTCGAACTGGATTAGTGTTCAAATGACCTTGAAAATCTCTATAAGTAATTGCTAAATTCGTTGTATTAGCATTATAAACATATATCTTAGCACCGACCACTGGTGTTCCGACAATCGTATTTACTTGAATAAATGGATCTAAAAGATATCCTAAAGCCATATATTATTCTCCTAAAAGATATTTGCGTGTAACAGATTCAGCATTTTCTTTTGCTTCTTTTTTCTTCTGTTCTTTTTCCTTCTTTATTTTCTTTTCTTTCTGTGTTTTATCAAGCAAAGGTCCAACGATCGGCAAAGGTGTTGTTCTGTTTTGATAAAGAACATCACCTGTCTTATTAGTAAGAATATCAGAAGGTCCTGCTTCCATACCACGTGCAAATACCTTTCCAACAACTGGAATATTCTTAGTAGTAACATTTTTACCAATATTATCCCACGTTTCAGAACCATATTTACGTAAGCCTCTAGGCATGATGACATTTACAGCAGTGCCTTTAGCTATATCAATAGGATCGAAATCACCACGTTGATTATCATCGTCATAAGCTGCAGCGTCAGCAACTTCTGCAGCTGCTGGTACTGCAGCATTAGTAAGAACATTTCTAATTCCAAACATCTTTGAAGCTGCTGGTACCTTTGCTATTTTACCCATTGGTAAAGCCTGTGCTGCATCAACTGCAACATCAAGAACAATATCTTTTGTAGAAGGTTCTTCGCCACGTTCGATAGCTTCTTGTGAGCGTGGTGCAAAAACGTTCATGAATGCACCACCCAAATTATGAGCAAAAGCTGTTGGTGAATCAAACCATCCACCGGCATCTTCTCCATGAGCAATTCTCTTGCGGTCTAAAGTAGTCTTATCTTTAGCCATTTGTTTCATGAATTCTTTACCAGTCATACCGACCTTAGAACCAAAATATTCAAAGTCCTTCATATCATAGTCATAGAAGTTATCAAGTGAATTTTCAGAACCGGTGACTTCATCATAGTCAATATTTTGTGCACCCCATGAAGGTTCTTCAGAAATATACTGTTGGAAACCTTCAATTTTATCAACTGCCATTGGCATGTTTTCTTTGAAATATTTTCTAGAAGAATACATGTATTCCTTGAAATCTTCATCAGACATACCTTTTACAGCATCATAAAGACCGGCGGTCAGATCGTCTCTGACATCCGATTTCTTTATATTTTCTCTAAATTGTTCTGATAGTAATTTAGCCATTATTTCCACCCCACAATACCTTTAGAATCCATTTTCAAATATTTACGAATATCATCTGGAATATCTTCATAATTCAAACTGTTCATCTTCTGACCAATATACTTAGCTGCTTCGGCCTTGTTTGTAGATTCAACAATAGCTTTTCCAGTAGCTTCACCAGCTTTATTTGCTGCTGCACCTTGTTTAGCTTTCTTTTTAGCGGTTTCACCTGAATCAGTTTCTCTAACCTTCTTCAACATTGCAGCCTTTTCTGCAGTATTCATATCTTCATTACTATTTATCAAGTCATATACTTTTTGTTTTTCAGCATCATTTTTGAATACTGTTGGAAGTGTAGATAAGAATTGTTCAACTTTATATAAACGTTCTTGTTCGTTTATATCTTGAATTGCTTTCAAATTCTTTTCACCAAGCTCAAGTTCTTGTTTATCTGCTTCTTCTTGTGCACGTTTTTCATCAGCTATTCTCTTTTGTTCAGAACGAGCATTCCACATAGATTCTGCAGTATCACCAAATGGATTCTTATAATCAGGATAGTATTTAGCATAATGCTGTTCTAATCCTTCCATTTGATTTTTATATGTTTGTGCATCAGCCATGTTGCCTTCATCCATAGCTTTGAACATATTAGCCTGCAACTGACCATATTTATTTCTATCTTCACGAAGTGTAACAGCATCATGAAGTTCTTTTTGATATTTCTTTTCTGCTTCTGCTTTTTCGTCTGCACGTTGTTTTGCTTCAGCTGCAAGTTTTTGCATAATAAATTGCTGCAACGGTCCTGACGAACCAGTTCTAATATACTCTTCTCTAGCTGCTTTATAAACTGGATCATTCAAAACTTCAGGTGAAATACTCCATTCATCTTCCATTTCAGAAGCGCGTCTAGACTGTTCATATATGTTTTGACCAACAGAACCAGCAGTTCCTAATGCTTTACGAATAGCATCATACTTTGCTTTATTCTGATCTGTTTCAAACTGCAACTTATTTGCGGTCTGTTGGTTCAAAATAGAAATCATATTAGGATCAAGTAACTGTCTTGTATTATAAACTCTAGCCATTATAAACCTCTATAATATATTAGAATGCACCAATAGTAGCATTTACATTTGTACTTGCTTTATCGCCCATAATACCAAGTAAATCAGAAATATAGTCAGACTGTGCTTGCTGTTCATTAGAAATAGCACCACCAAGTAACTGTGCTTTTTGTAACTGACCCTGTGAAATAGTGTCCAGCTTTTTCTGCATACGGTCAATATAGTCACCATATTCTCTATATGCTTGTGAACGGTCAGTATTATATGCTTGTTGAGCATCTTTATAAAGGTCTTCAGCTGCTTTCCAACGTGAATAACCCATATTGGCCATTGCCCCAGTTCCCTTAGCTGCACCTCGTCCAGCTAAATCTGCCTGTGTTTGTAAACCAGCAAGCTGAGCAATCTTTTCAGCTTCCGGGTTCATGAAATCATCAACTGACTTGTCATAACTAAACTTATCAAAGTCATATACTTCAGGTTGATAGTTACTAATCAAGTCTTTATATTGCTGAACCATACTATCATCTGCAAGTCTAATTCTATCCCTGTCATAGTCTTGCAAAATATTCTGCATTTCTTTATAACTAAGGTTAGACTGATCGAGCGCCTTTTCTAAAGCCGCACGTTTTTGTCTTTGTAATTCTTCTTGTGCGTCACGATTTTGTTCGCTTTCATAAAGAGTTACACCAGCACCAATAATATCGCCAAGCAAATCAAATGCACCTGCTGCCATATTTTATTCTCCTCTATTTCAAAATAGATATATACACATCTGTTCCGATTTCCTTCCAGTCATAATGTGCACATTTACAATTTTTATCTAAAATTTCTGTGTTTTTAGCAATACCTATTACGATAGTGCCGCAATAAGCAAAAGAACAATCCTTTAGAATATCCTTTCCCCAATAACCTCTGATAGCCTCAGCTATTTCATCATGTGTAGAATTCAAAGACAATATTTCCATATATTCTCCTTAGAATGTGCAGCTTTCGCCTTCTATCTTCAAAGCATACAAAGCAAAAGGAATATTATCAGAACAGCTAAGTTCAAGAATAAAGGTTTTTGCCATACCGAAATCGTAAAATACACAATCAAAATCGTAATCACCGATTTTACCTATTTCAACAACTTCAGAATCAGACCATGTAGAACCATCAGTAGAAAATCTCATCATCATCTTAGCGGGTTCTTCAGGTAAATATTCATATTGACCGTTATTGGTAAGAATTTCAATAGAATCAATAAAGAATGTAGAATAATCTGAAACGATTACTCCACCTCGTCTCAATCTAAGAATTGCCATACCGTCATGTTCTGACCAGTAATCTTCAACCTGTTTTGCAATACCGCTTTCAAATGACTGCCAAATTTCACCGTCTGCATTCATTGTAGCAAAATTATATCGCCATACCTTCTTTTCATTAGCATTGTTCAAAGAACAACGATTAGACCATGACTGTTCTGTAAGGTCATAACAATATGTAACATCAGCTGAAGGAAAACTAATACAATAGAAGACATGTTGATTATCCTGCCAAATCTGAGCAGTAGCGTCTTTTACAGTTTTGAATTTTGAAATTTCACGTTCAATTTCTGGCGTAGAAACACGAGTTGCATTAGTTCCACCTTGTAATACATACACACCATTATTACCAATATCAGAAGAACCAAGCCATACAACAGTAGAACCTAATTGACAAAGTGAGTTGACTGCTTTCAAACCAATAGGGTAAGCTGCAGTATCAGGTGAGTTGAACGGTGCATTCAAATCAGCAGTATATTGAAACATCTGATAGCTTCGATCACCAAATGTATAAAGACGTGAACCGTTTGCAACAAGTGCAATTGTATTATCCGGCGCCCAATAAGCCTGTAAGCTTTGACCACCGTAATTCCAAGTACCATTGTTTACTTGCCAAATATTTTTATCAAGAGTTGGTCTTTCTTCTGTAATTTCAAAAGGAAACTGATATGAAATATAAAAATTGTCACTATTTTTATCGTTTATAACAAGATATCCGTAAAGATAAGCAATATGGGTAGGTTGAATGGTAACACCATGTTCAAAATCAGTAAAAGGTAACTGAATAACAGAAAAATCTTCTCTTTGGTTAGCTGGTAATATTTGTGTATCAACAGCATAACAGAACTGACCGTCAACAATAACTAAATGTGAATGTGATTCAGCAAGACCGTTTGCTGCGCTTCTATTACCAGTTTCAGCAAAATGAACCGGGTTAGAACCAGGTGTAATATCTGCAATCTTATACGGTTGATTAGAATCAGCTGTAATAAGATATAATGAATTTCCAAAGACTGCATAAGTAACCGGTTTTCCTTTATAGCCGTTTGAAACTGTAAAAAGACCACGACAATCACCTGAAATATCACATACCTTATTATATCCCTTTATAGGTCTCAATACTTTTGAAACATAATTCTCGTTCGCATTAGTAGTTTCCTCGAACATGTTCAAAGTAAAAGACTGTCCAAGCTTAGCAAGGTCAGACTTAGCTGTAGAACCAACAATATTTGTGATTATTCTTTTACTCATGTATTACCACATATTTGAAATAAAGCCGCCTGATCTAAGCATTGACTTATATGAACCACCAGGAATGTTTCCGCCGCGTGTAATAATCTTCAAAGAAGCGTTATTAGACTTCATAGAATTTTCAAGGTTGTCAAAATCTGCTTTCAAAGCTAAAAGTTTTTCCTGTCCTGCACGTGGATATTTTATCGCATACTTATAAGCAACCGCACGTGTAAGCAATTCAATATAAGGGGTTGGCAACGAAATAACATCGTTATCCACAAATTTCATCTCGACATTGTAAATCAACTTGCACTGCGGGTTGTTGACAAGAAAACGTGGTTTGAAATAAAGCTTATATTGATTAGGTCCGATAGGTTGCCAAGAAACGATATAATCAGAATATGAAGAACTATAGAAGTTATTGTAAGCAATAAATTCCATTGGTACCCAGTCAATCTGTCCATTATACTTATAAAGAACCTTTTTAGGAATCTGAATAGAAGGTGCTATAACAGAAGCATCAACTCCATCACCTACTATTACATTTTCTGTAGTGGGTAAAAAATCAACCTCATTTTGATAAGCATCCATATAGTCTTTTGACGATAAATCCTGTAATACACCGTCAAATAGCTGAAGACCTGAAATGTAAAGGTCATCAGGTAAAACTTTCTTTCGCGGGTTGATATTAGCCCTTGAAGCAGCTTCTGTCAATAAATCTCGAACCGTAACTGACATTTATATTCTCCTCTATAAAAATTAGTCGTAATCGACATTCTCGTTTACGACCTTATGACCGCAATCTAGACAATAATCATTATACATTTCTTCCAAATTTGTATCTAAATCGCGGCGTTTATTCAATCTTTCTAATACATGTATCATTGACGTATAACAAATTCTAAAAGCATAACTATATGCAGTAGAACCCTTCGTTCTGTCAAAAAACTTAGTCAAACCATCTAAAAGTCCGCAATAAGCCTCTGTTCTACATTCTTCTCTAATTTCAGGGTCCTGATGTTTGAAATGGTGATTATTCAGAACTATTTGAACCAAAGACATAATCAGATATCCATAAAGATTATATTCACGTTCTGACAACCTAGTACCCAGGTTAGAATCCTTTTCGTTATCCTGAATTCGTTCAATTAGGTCTTGAAAAACCGGATTATAGCATTTTGGCGCGCCTTTATCATCTCTAAACATGTTATTTGACAATGTATATCCCTGATTAGCAATCTGCTGCATATATTGTGTGTATTTCATTATAAAGCCTCCATAATTATATATATAGTAAACATCTGACAATATTATTTGTCTTTATAATGTATTTCACATAATCTAATGTTTTCAAGGAATCTATAAGGATTCCGTTTTTATTTAGTTTTCCAACTAGAATGCAGCCTTGTGTATCTTTCAACGTATTTCCTTGATGAATTCTGAAACCTCTAGAAGCTGGAAAATTGTCATTGTAAATCAACGGTAAATCTGTCTTGAACTTAGGTGAGTAGTTTATTTCAATATTATAAAAACCGGTAGTAAGTATACCAGGGTTTATACAATCACATAGTTTTATACCGTTTAGATATAACTCGTCTTTTATTATTAGTAACGTATCGTTCATTATAACCTCAAGGTAAACAAATTTTTTTCAAATGATATATGTATATCTATTCTATATTATATCATTAGCAAAAAATATGTTTACCTCTAAAAACTGACAAATTTCATAGCAATCTTTAGACTTTCTTCAGGTGATATAACCTGTTCTGTCTGTAAATCATACAATGACAAAACCATAGCATCCGTAGTATCAGGTGAATGACCTAATAAAGCCTTTATATCAGTCTTTGGTGCAAGTTGTGTTTTACCTGCATTGTTTATTGAATAACTCATGTAGCTAAGTTCTTCCTTTATAGTATCGTCATCTATATAGAAACCATTTCTAATCTTTTCCATTGCTTCCATATACATTTCAGTTCTTGTATTGACATATTTGTCAGGTTGTTTAGCTTTAGCACCAAAATTTACAGGGTTTACTATTATCTTATTATTCAGCTTCAATGTATCAGTCAAGCCCATTCCATATCCACCAGTATTATCCAAATTTACTACTTTTACATCCCATTTTCTAATAAGTTCTTCAGCAATAGAATTCAGTTTCCATGTATCAGCAACCTGAATTTTCTGTATATCAAGAATTCCAGAATTATCAGAAACTACAAACACATTATTGTCAGCACCGAAACCTGCAAGGTCTACTCCCATCTTCCTTGTTCCAGCATTTGGTTTTCTATATACAGGAAACTCTGTTTTACTAATAATACCGAACTCAATCTCGTCGTCAAGAATAACTCCAAGCATTTCCTGTTGAAAAGCACCAGGATCCTTTATAGCTTTGCGTTGTAGTTCTTTTTCCTCTTCAGAAATCATATCATCAGGTAAATCGAACATCGTAGCCGTAAAGATATCTTTTTCTATAGTCTCGTCTTTGAACCATCTATTCCAAATAGTTCCTTTCTTTGGCGTAGTAGCAAAAATAATTCTTGTTGGTCTTTTAGAACCGCGTAAGCACGGCGTAGCTGTTTCGAAAAGATTCTCCGGCGCAGTAGCAAGTTCGTCTAAAACAAGCATAGAACATTCTGACAAACCACGAACAGAATCAACGTTTTCATATGAGTAACCATAGAGTTCTCCACCGTTGAATTTTATTGTCATATTACCATTGTTGACATATGGTTTGAAACCACATTCGTCAAAACGGTCTTGTATTTCCTTGAATAATGTTCTAGACAAGGCCTTGAAATCTTGTGCAAAAAGAATCACCTTCCCACCCTGAACTATTTCCGAAACAGCCATAGCACTTAGAAAAATTGATTTTCCGCAACCACGACCTCCGACAATTCCAGCAATCTTCTTTTTAGAACGTGCTGCTGCAAGTTGGTGATCAAGAAAATGACATTTGCGTTCACCATTCTCATCTATAGTAAAAACCGGTTGTTTAGACATTATAAGCCCTCAAATACAAATTTGATAGTTTCATCGCCTTTCTGAATTTCTGCTGTCTTAGTTGTCTTTTCTTCAGCCCAATGTTCTTTATCACGTTTTGTCAGAATATCCATCAATGTTTTAGCACTCTTATTTGCACGTTCATCAAGCAATAATCTTGTAAGTTTATTTCTACATAACAAGGTCATATCTTCATATAATGGAATCCATTTTTCTTCATTATATTCTTCTATAACTGTTCCCGGCGGGCAATTCAGTCTACATACATTATAAAATTCTTTTGCATTATTAGACGAAACACAACCTAAAGATATTTCTCTAAGTCGTTTTACATCTCTCCTGATTGTAGCACCTTTAGAACTTTTCACGAAAATTTCGTCATCTAATAGTTCTGGTCCATTTTTTACTTCTTCTTTAGTCCAGTCATATAAGGTTTTCATATTCACCTCCCATGTTATAGCACATGTTGCATTATCGGTTTATCTGAATTCGAATCAGAACTGAGTTTATTTTGAGTAAACTGCCTCTGCCAATTGGGCTATAAACCGTTTTATAAATGGGTTGAGTAGGATTCGAACCTACAGTGTTTACCCGGCGGGCCATGTTTTACAGACATGTGCAGAACCAAAACCGTCTCTGCAGTCAACCCAATTGTTTTATACACCGAGTTTGATTCGAACAAACATTTTCACTTCCTTTTACGACTAGTAGTTTCGTAGACTACCTCGAGTATCGGTGTGTAGCTGCGGCTGCAGGATTCGAACCTGCGGTACCCTTTCAGGTACAGTCGTGTTCAAGACGACCGGTTTCACCCACTCACCCAAGCCGCAATTTCTGACAGTTTACAGGATTTCTGTCGTTCCTAGTGGTCTTCCACCTTAGAGATCCAAACTTGTAAGTGGTTTCTTCTTTTCAAGTAACTCTCTTATATCTTTCAGAACTTCCATAATCGCGTCCAGTTTGATTTGTAAGTCATTATTTTCTTTTTCCTTAGTATTTACCTTAGAAACGATTTTAGACTCTTCTGGGCTTGTTTCTGCGCGTTTATTCTTCATCTAGAATCTCCTTTACTTCATCTTCTGTAAGCTGGTGAACAAGTGAAGCAATAATACCTGAAATATCTTCAATCTTAGTGACCTTAGCTGGTAACTTCACCTTCTTGTCTACAATCATATAAGGCGCATCGATCTCGTAAGAATTAGAAAAGTTCTTAGGTAACTTAGCTGCATCCTTTGGCGCAATATAACTGTTTGTCTTAGTTGTCCAAATGACAAATGTGTATTTTTCCATATTTTTCCTCAATAAAAATTAGTTCCACTCTCCAAATAAACGGTCATATTCATCCAGGTGCATATGTAACCATCTATTCTGTAAATATTCATACTGATATTTCAAAATCTCAGAATAATGTAGTTTTGCATTTTCTACAATATCCCTAATCTGTCCAATAGAAGCATTCAAAGGAATCTTCTGTAACTGGTGAGCATTATGGTAAGGTGAATTTTCAAAATCTGAAACTAAACATACTCGTCCTATAGCACAGCTTTCCAAATATTTTAGATCACTCTTTGAACGGTTGAATTCATTATCAACCAAAGGTGCCAAAGTAAATTTTATATTTCTTGTATTGTTATAAATCGATTTTGAATAAAAATTCAGATTAGTCCATCCAATATTGGCAATAGGTTTCATGAAGAACGGTGGGTTATCTCCCTGGAAAACAACCTTCTTGTCCTTCAAATAGTTAGCCAAAGGAATATCAAAATCACCATACTGCTTCTTATCGTTGTTATAATGTGAAGAAGAACCAGCGTAGAAGAAAATATCGTCATTTGGAATATATGTTGTGGTATCAAATAACCAGTCACGAATTCTAAGGTGATTTTGAATAACTGTAATCTTATCTTCATCTACAAACTGACTAAGGTTCTTTTTCAGATATTCTGTAGAACATGTAACCTTGTCAGCAATATCATTTAGATATTTTTGCATAGCGTGCATATTCTTGTCAGGATTATATCTATTCAAGAACATATTGTAGTTATGTAGCTTATAGTCTTTTCCGTTCCAAACAATATCGTCATAATCGATTATAATCTTTGTTTTACTATTGTTTTTCAAGTCTTCAAGCTGTTTGAAACCACCTTCAGTACATACACGTTGACAATATGTAATATCCTGACCAACATTTACCAATGTAGCAGGTCCAAGGTTCATCAGATGAAACTCTGTTCCTGTGTAGTTCATTTCTTCCATGACCTGCATCATTCTGTAATATCCACAACCCTGGTAATCACCACCGACTATACAAACTCTAATTTGATTATTCATTTTTCATTATCCTCCTTATTATATATAACCATTATTTATTCAGTTCATCCATCAACTCACACAATTCCTGCAATCTCTCTAATCTTGTTTTCCAGTCATAGCGACGGGCGCCATCGCCCCAAAGAAAATGTAAAACTGTGTGTGTTGTAGAATTCAATCCTATAAAATGACTCTCATCAGAAATATCAGTATAATTTTCTGGATTTTCATCAAGATGATGAAGGTTGAAACCTTTGGCCAAAGGTGAACCTGTAACCGGATCTGTTTTCTGACTCTTCTTTATCTTTGTTCTGAATGTAGCCCATTGTTTAGAACGACGAAAAACGACCTTTGGATCGGTCGTTTTCTTTGTTGTATTTCTTTTTCTTTTATTCATTCAACATTTTCTCAATTTCAGGTTTATATGATTCAGCAAGTTCTTTCAACTCTTCCGTAACTTTCATTCTCCATGGTTTTTCCACATTCTCACCAAGAAGCAACTTATCAATCCAACTTCCTGCAAGAACACCTGGTTTATCACAGAACCACGAAATATAGAACGTTTCATCATTGTAATATACTTCATAGCCTAATTGTGACAATTCCTGATCTAATCTGACTAAGGCGGTCCTTGTAGGTTTATCAGACAATACTATAGAAAAATCGATAAAGACACGGTGTGTACCAATTTCAATTGCCTGCTTTATTTGTTTTTCTGCATATTTCAAAAGAATATTTACTTCTTTTTCTGTACTATTACCATATTTCTTGTTGATTTTATCTGTTTTTTCTTTTGCTTTTGCTGCTGTAATCATATTAGTAACTCCATTTTTCTTTATAATCAATAAACCATTTTATTTCATTTTTATGAACTCGTTCGCCGCAATCTGTAATAATATCGTCACCACTCATCTTGTATAACCTCATCTTTATTCTGTCAAGCGTTGGGTAATTCAATAATTTATTCAAACGTTCATATCGTCTATAATCAGCGTCACGATTATCTTTATACATTTCAGTCATTAGGCGGTCAGGTGGCACATAAGTAACATTATAAGTAGTATTGAACATTATTGCTTCTCCATATAATTTTCAACAAATTCAGTCATTTCTTCTGTTTCATGTGGTTCGTCAAGTTGTGAAGCTAAGAATAAGTCAGTATATTTCTTGTTCAAAAAGTTTACTCGTCTCATGATATAAACCTTGTCTTCTTCAGAAGCACGTGTAGCCTTCTTCAAAAGTTCATTCATTTCTTCATCAACCTCACAAAGTTTGATATAGGCAATCTTTGCAATATTTTCTTGCATGTTCTTCAAGGTTTCCTTGATCTGATTCAAATCGTTTTTTACTTCTGTATTCATTTTAGTTTCTCCTTATTTTCTAAACTCTTTATTATATATAACAATCAAAATATAGAAAAATTTTAGTAACAGAAATATTTTCTAAGAATTTTTGTTGTTGTTTCCAGTTCTTTTCTGCATTCATCTTTTGTATTTTGACGAATCTTTGGGTTGTTTCTAAAATTCTTATAGCTGCTATACAAGTTGATATGACGTAGTTCAAGTATAATCTTCATGAACTCCTTTGTATAGTTGTTATTTATCTTAGCCATGTATTTGCACCATTCAGTCGT
>Ga0265301_10003323_pt1 | contig 17147 bp, 14 predicted proteins | sample AusTroGonzalo_MG_2_FD_193488 | JGI IMG/M metagenome (GOLD analysis project Ga0265301, IMG submission 193488) | Bovine rumen microbial communities from tropical cattle in Woodstock, Queensland, Australia - Gonzalo_04 | ecosystem: Host-associated > Mammals > Digestive system > Stomach > Rumen ... | reverse complement strand
CGACCCGTCGTGCGAAGTTCCCTGCCGTAATGGGCTCGGAACTTTCCGTCAACATGTACCCGGGCAAGAACGGACAGCAGCAATACATGGAATCGCTCCCGGGACTCAAGGAGTTCATGAAGATTCCCGGCCGTTGTCGTGGATGTTTCGTGTCCACCATCGGCCTGAAGGACGAGGCCAGCCCGGAAGACCTCTTCGTGGTAATGGGTGCGGTCCTGTGGCGTGTCGACTCGTACGGCAACAAGACCAAGATAGGCCAGGTGGCATTCAACGGGCACAGGGTTTCCTTTGCCGAAGCCGGCGGTCCCAGGGCATTGCTGCTCGTCGCAGACGGTGCGAACCTGTGGTACTACGACTTGCTGGAAGGCGGCGAGCTCAAGCCTATCCAGCTCCCCGAACGCGTTACCGGCGAAGGCGGGACCATCACGCCGAGTCACGTGGCCGTGGTGGCAGGTTCAATAATCTGCAACGATACGGGTAGCGGTTACGCATATTACAGCAAGCCATATCCGCTCAACAACGACAAGCGCCAGATGTTCGACATCGTGGACGGCAAGGTCCAGTACGAGGACGACGGCGTGACCGTCAAGATGGTCGAGGTGGATTCCGACAAGCATGTCTTCGAGGATGATTACGGGGCCCCGATGTTCCTGAACGGTGAGTCTAGTTCCGATAACCTCGTCGCGCTTTATGCCATAGGCCCTACGCTGTACCTTTTCGGACAAAAGAGTGTGGACATCTACCAGAGAGGTTCAGGCGAGTTCGAGGACTGGATTCGTACAAGCTATACGACCATGAACTCGTTCGGCCTCGAGGCTCCGGACTCGCTCGCGAGCGTCGGGGGCAGCCTCTACTTTGTCGCGTCGGGCGCCCAGTACGGAAAGGCCGTGATGCGCGTTACCGGTACGAATTTCGAGCGGGTCTCGGAGGATTGGCTTGAATCCAAGCTCCTCAAGGAATCCACGGCGTCCGCCTACGGGTTCTGCTATGCTGTCGGCGAACATTCTTTTTATGTCTTGCAATGCAACTCGCTCGGCGAAACCTGGTGCATGGACATGGGCATGGGCAACGAATGGCACCAGCGTACATCGCGTGACCGCACGAGCGGAGTCGAGGGCCAGTGGCGCGTAGGCGGCATGGCCTATTACCGTGAGCAGTTCTGGGCCTTTACCAACGACGGCATGATGTGCAAGGCGCATAGCGATTATTGGAAAGAGGATTATCCGGACGGCACCACCCTACCCATGATTAGGCACAGGCAGACCGCGGTAATCACCGACGGGCTGAAACCTTTCACGTTCGAAGAACTGACCGTGGAGGCGAACGTAGGCACATGGGAAGACTACAACCTGAAACCGATGCTTCTTCTCGAAGTTTCCCGTGACGGTGGCAACACTTTCGGCAACGTGAGGAGCGCAAGCCTGGGACGCACCGGGGACTACTCGCACCGCGTCCGATTCATGAACATAGGTTTCAATCGCCTTTGCGTGATTAGACTGACATACAGCCACGAGACAGACCTTGTCCTCACGGCATGTTCCATCAGGGCCGAGGCTACGGCGGAGGAGATGTAATGAGGTCGGGAATCATCAACGCGGGAAGCCCGAAGGAGGACGTCTGGGGCGTCCTTACGGGAATCTGGAACCAGTACAAGGCCGGTCCGAAACAGGAATGGACAATCGTGAAGACGCCGTTATTCGTCCACATGGAGGCCGTGCTCGAGGCTGGACGCAACGAACTGCCAATCGCCCCGAATTCCACGAAAGCGATTTACTGGACATCGAAGGACAGTTCCGGCAGTGTAGTTTGCAAGGCAGGAGAGACCGGGTTCGACATACCCGAGAATTCATTTGTCGAGGTCACTTTCTATGGCTCGACTGGAGGCAACGATGGCCATTGATATTGACAAGGAAGGCCTGGACGAAATCAGGCGGAAGATGATTGCCCTCAAGGACGCAATCGAGAATTATGTCGACGGCATCGAGATTGACGCCGCCAAGAAGAAGGCCGGTAAGGCCAAGAAGGATATGGAGGACGACGATGAGTAATCCACTTGACTGGCTCGGGAACGAGGTTCTCGGCACCGGTAACCGCAACCAGATTAACGCAGCAAAGGGCACTCTCGACGAGGTGCTCTCGAAGTCGCAGGGCGTGTCCGCCGCGAACAAGGCCATCTACGACGACTACATGAACCAGATGCGCGGCATCTACGGTAACGGTGCCGGCCAGTACGCAGGCGCCGTCGAGCAGCTGTCGAAGGCAATCGGGGAAGGTCCCGACTCGTTCACTGCCACCGGCGAAGTCAGCGACTTCTACGACCCGTACGCGAACCAGCGTGCACAGCAGGCCATGAACGCCATCAACGCGTCCGCGTCTTCCGGTGGCTCCAGATTCTCAAGTTCATATAACGATGCCGTTGCCGCGAAACAGCAGGCGTTAAGCTCTGAGGAATGGTCCAAGGCGTTTGACAAGTGGATGAATGACCGCAGCAGGCAGCTCCAGGAATGGCAGGCCGGGCAGGCCGCGAAGCAGAACTACCTCGGCAACCTCGGCACTGTCGCGGGCCTCTACGGCAACGACCGCACCCAGCTCGCCAACGCAATAGGCGACTACAGCTCCGCACTAGCCAACCAGAACAATGCCGACCTCGAAGTCTACAGCGACGTGGCCGGAAACAAGGCGAACCTGGAAGCGCAGAAGACGAACGGCATCGGCGAACTCGTAGGCAACACCGCAAAGCTCGCCGGGGCCCTGTTCCTGTAAGGAGGTAGTATGCCACTATCAATCGCATTCCGTTGGAAGACACCCACGATAGAGACACCCAGGTCCGAGTTCCAGAAGGGCGGCTGGGGCCAGGCCCTTACCGACGCCGCAGACACCATAACGAAGGTCAAGGACTGGCGCTGGAAGAAGTCAGAGCAGGAACGCCGCAACCGTATCGAGGACGAGGACAGGCAGCGCCGCATGGACTGGGAGGACAAGCAGCGCAAGGCATACGGCGAGGCCGCCGACTACATGCGCAACAGGGGCGCAGAACGTGACGCGCTCGTGAAGCGTGCGGAGGAAATCAGGGCGGAGATAGCCGGACTCAAGGCACAGCTCGGAGGCTAGCACATGGCAGTGTCCGCGTCTAAAATACTGAGCCTGTCGCCTACCATACTCAAGATGCTCCTGCCGGGATTCTTCAACCCGGCCGGCACCGTGGGCAGGTATGCGGCCCGTGGCCTTGCCAGGAAGGGCATGGCCGGTGCCGCCTTCGACTATCCGGCGATGACCGAGGACTTCTACTACCCGGTCATACCGTTCGCCGAGACGACGACGGTCGAGGGCCAGGTGACGAAGCTCCCGGCGTTGAACAGGGACATCATGCGGGGCCAGGCGGGTTCCGCCCTCGTGCAGACGCTACAGCAGCACAACAGGGGCATAGCGGACGGCACGGAACCGCACCTGAAGCAGTGGTGGCCGGGCGAGGACAAGCAGCCGCGTATACAGTTCAACCCGTCCTCTTCCGCGGTGAAGAGCGTCCGCATCACTACGGACAACAAGATTCAGGTGCAGTTCAAGAACGGCAACGGCAAGTGGTATACCTACCGTGGAGGCGACGACCTGCGCGAGACCACGGAGGCGGCGAAGGACCTGCTCACGGCCCCGAGCATAGGGCGTGCGGTCGCACGCATGGCTTTCGGCAAGTACCCGACAAGGTACCGCCACACGGACAGCAAGGACCTGCTGGGGCCGAAGCAGCAGGACCCGGAACTCGGTTGGTGGGGCTACGAGCACTACGACCCGACAGCAGTTTAAGGAGATTGAGAGATGTCATTAAGATGGAAAACGAGAGAGCCGGAGAACCCGTACCTTCCGGCAGACAGCACGCTGGCCGAGATGAACCGGAACTCCATGGAGGGCTACCGGCCAAATTCCGCGATGGCCCCTGACGGCACCGGGATGAACGGCTACTTCAACGCGCAGGCCGCGGCACCGCAGGGCTACCGCCCGAACGTCGCGGACCCGCAGGGAGTGCGCGGCCAGCAGCCCGTGGACATGGAAGGCTACGGCGCTTCAATGCAGGCCGCTTCGAACAGGGCTGGAATCCAGGCCCGCATAACCGAACTGGAAACCGAACTCGCCTCCGTTACGAACAAGATAGCGGAAATCGACAAGGCCACCCCGGGACTGTCCAAGAACCCGAAGGAATGGGAAATCGCCGCGAAGCGTGCGGAGGTTGGCGACATGTCCGCATACGACAACCTCGTGTCCCGTGGCAACGCCGATTCTGCCGCAGCATCCGGTATCGAGAATGAACTCCTCAATGCCGAGAAGTTGACATGGGGTCTCAAGTCCAATGATACCGAGACACGCCGTGCCGCAAGGAAGCAGGGGGAGATAGCAATCATCCGCGCAGAGGAATGGGCGGCAAAGACCGGGAAGGACCTACCGTCATCGTATTACCGGCTGAAGAATGCCCTGGCCGCACCGGAAGAAGGGCCAAACGCAAACACCATCGTAGGCATGCTGTGGTCCAAGATGCAGGACAAGTCCCTGAATGACGCCGACCGCGCATACGCCAAGGCCCTGCACGACGCGGACCCGAATTCGGCCGATGCCCCGAAGCTCCGTGAAATATACGAGAATACGAAGGGAAAGACCATCGAGTCGAAGGAAGAATACAACAAGAAGGTGAAGGCTTCGAACGCGCTCTATGACCAGGCAAAGGACCTGCCCAAGAAAGGGCTTGTCAAGTGGTGGGAAGGCCTCAGCGAGCAAGACAGGAAACTGTTCAAGCTCAAGCACACGATAGACCTTGTCAAGGGAGTGGTACAGTAATGGCAGCCAAGATAGCAGACATCATCAACGCCCGTTCCCAGGACCACATTGTTCCCGAACACATCCGCGCAGCGCGTGACACCACCCAGGGCCTTACCGACGAGCTGTACACGAACAACGTAATCGAGACGCTCGGCGGTGACGAGAACCTGCCGAACTGGATTGAGGACGTGAAGTCCGTCAAGAACCCGACCATCCCGGTAGTGGGAGAAATCGTGAAGGTCCTCGGCCTGAGCGATGACGAGGGTGCCAAGCAGGGCAAGGGCCGTACCGCCGTGGACAAGTTCGTCAAGGACTTCCCGAAGTTCCAGAAGGAATGGAAGGATGCCGTCGAGGGCGACGAGAAGTGGGGCGAACGAGGCTGGAAGACAGTCGAGTCCGTATGGAAGCAGGCCTTGAAGGACAAGGCCGAGGAAGAGCGCAAGCAGGCCATGCACGATGCCGTGCATGACGGCTCCGTGAGGGGCTTCATCACGCGTCTTCTGTTCCCCCGTGCCACCGAGCATATCGCCAACACCGGAGATTTCGACGCCAAGGACATCGCCCTCGATATCGGCGAGAACGTGGCGATGAGCGTCCCCGGAGCAATGTGGACGGGCGCTCCCGTAAAGGCCGCCTCCATAGTCGGAAAGGGCATGGCCAAGGCAGGCCTCGGCAACACCGCAGCAAGCCGCGTGCTCGCCAACCTTCCGGGCCACGTAACGAACCTTTCGAACAAGCTGGCCGCAAGCTGGGGAAAGAACCTCCCCGGCGCAATCGCACTCGGTGTCGGCAAGACAGGCAGGAACTTTATCGGTAACGCCGTTGTTCCTTTCGCCATGGAAGGTGCCGACGACCTCGCATACGACGAGGGCGAGGGCATGGACCAGCGGGCAGACTACAGCGTTGGCGACGCCCTTACCGGCGCCATCACCAACCAGGTCGTGAACCGTTCCCTTGCAAGGCTCGGACAGGGCTTGATTCCCGAAGCGGCAGGCAGTGTCGAGGTACGTTCCCCGGCGGTGCTGAAGATGCGCCAGTTCCTCAAGACGCTCGGCGAGTCCTCGCACAAGCCCGGCGACGATTTCGCTGCCAGCGTTCGCGCCACGGCTTCCCGCAATGCTACGCCGGCCGGTACGTATACCCCGGCAGACCTCAGCAGCTACAGGTCTGGAGGCACCGGCGTCACCTCGATTACACCCGAGGAGAAGGCCGAGGCCATCCTGAACAGGGAAGTGCTCGACGCCATAGACCGTGGCGACATAAGGCTGAGACCGAAGGAAGCCATCGACCGTAGCATGGAAACGCAAAGGGCAGTTGACGAGAGTATGGTCCAGAAGGAGCTTGCCTCGCAGAAGGCCGCAGTGTCGGCCAATATCCGCCAGGTCGAAAAATCATCCGACAAGGCGAAGGCGCACTTCGACAAGTTCAACGAACTTAAAATGAAGCGTGACGAGCTACAGCGTAGGTACAGTGAAGGGCTTATCGGCGACGCCGAGTACAAGAGGGAAATAACCCCTATAGAACAGGCGATGGCTGACGAACAGAGACTTGGCTATGCCGCCTTGTCACAAGTTGGGGAACTCGAAGCAGAGAACCTGAACAAATTAAACAAGGCGAAGAGGGACGCCATGGTTTCCGGCGACGCACGTTACGGATTGGTCGACGACGTATTCTCCATGACCCCGGAATTCCATCACCGGATGGGATTCGTTGACCCTTCGACCGGGGTATACAATTCCGGGCTCCCGTATTCGGTAGACGAAATATTCGACGCTATTGAAAACAGGATGCCCGAATTTGTCAACTATGCCAACTGGCACGGCAAGCCGTCAGTTGAGCCTTCCCGCATGCGGAAGATTCTCGGGCTCACCGAGAATCCGTCCGTCGGTGAAGTCCTGCTCAACGACGCCAAGGTTGCAATCCCGACATGGGCCGTGAACAAGGCCGGACGCGCGGATATGACAAAGAACCTCATGAGGCGCGTGGACATTACGGACCAGGTCAAGAAAGACCAGGAAGCCACCCACGCGGCTCCGGGCCAGCGCGTGCGCAGCAAGGCCGCGAAGGCGATACTCGGCGCCTCTGCCTGGGAACTCTCCGACAAGTCCAAGAAATACCTCGCCTACCTCGCCGAGCATCCGGACGCCGTGAAGACCGGGCATTCCGACCCGAAGGAACGCAGCGACTTCAACCTGTGGCTCCTCACGGAAGGACGCGACCTGCTCGAGGGAACCCCGTTGCACAGGCCGGTGTGGGATATCGAGAACAAGTAAAAATGGTGTAGTTTAGTACCGGAGGCAAAGATGCCGGATTCAGAAGAAATCATACGCAAGTTTAAGCGCTTCGCGGCACGTTCCCAGGACGCGTACAGCGAGATGTACGACCGGATTCGCGAGGACCGCCAGTTCATGAGCGGCCACACACAGTGGACAAAGAACGACGACGCGTTCATCGAGGAGACGCGTAATCGTATCACGTGTAATGTGCTCAGTAACCAAACCCATTCCGTTGCCAACAAGTACTCAACTTTTCCTTATGTTTGGTATGTCGGCGACCCGGAAATCGACCGCGAGATTGATGACTTCTTCTCGGAGGACTCAAACCGTTTCGCGACGGAAGAGGCCCTTCTCAGCACGGTCAGCTTCGGCCTCGGCATCATGGCCCTGGGTTCCGACACCACGGCCGACGGCCGCGAGGTCCCGGTCATCTATTCCATCGACGACCTGGAGCGTTGCCTGCTGGACCCAGATGCCGAAAGTCTCGATTATAGTGATGCCATGGAAACGGCCCTGGTCGACTACAGGTCAAAGGAGTGGATTCGCGTCCACATGGGCGAACAGTACGTTCCGGACAAACGAAGCAAGCCGGTGTTCACCGGCGCCTTCGGCAAGAAGGACCTCATCCCGATTATCACATACTATTACCTCGACACCGACGGGTGCCATTCCGTCACTCTCGTGAACGACATCGTCGTGACGGGAGTGGACGAGGAAGGCAACGAGACCGTCGAGGATACCGTACTCCCCATCAAGCGTATCCCTGTCTTCCCGGTATTCGGCGAAGCCACATGGAACGAGAACGAACAGAAGGTCTACCAGGGCCTCATCGCAAAGGGCAAGACCGTACAACGTATCGTCAACTACTGCATGGTAGCGCTCGTCGACCGTCTCGCCCTTTCACCGAAGCCGCAGTGGCGCGGGTACATGGAATCGTTCAAGAACTACGACAAGTACTACAAGCAGGCAGGCTCGGGCCGAAACCCGATTATCCCCGCACAGCGTCTTGCAAACGACAAGACCACGCAGCTACCGCTTCCCGAACCGTACCAGCCGAAGATTGAGTTCGCCGACCTTCAGGGAATCATCGACGGCACCATGAACATGATGACGTCGATTACCGGCGTTGACACGAAGGGCCTCGCGGACAACGAGGGAGAGATTACCGCCACTGCAGTGATGTACACGTCGCAGGTTTTCCAGAACAACGTAAAGCATTTCTTCAGCCACCTTCGTACGAGCTTCAAGGCGCTCGGCGACACGTGCATGGTACTCATGGGACATGCCGGCCAGAAGATTAGCATCGCGCAAGGCCCCGAGGCCAGTATGCAGAATCAAATCGCGAGAGCTGAACTTACAGCTCTCATGGGTTCTGTCGAGCCGAACCAGAAGCGTGCCATCGTCAATGCAATCCTCAAGACCCATCCGGACAACGAAATCCTCGCGCAGCTCTATGCCGAGCTCAACAGCATGCAGGCGCCGACCGAGATGGAGATGCAGGCCCAGATGCTGCTCCAGCAGATGAAGGAAACCATCGAGAAGAAGAACGAGGAAATCATGTCCCTCACCCAGCAGCTCGAGGAATACCGCAGGAGCAACCAGTCACAGATTCGTTCTTACGAGTTCGAGCTGCTCAAGCAGCGCCAGGCCCACGAATTCAAGATGGAAGAGCTCGCGGTCGAGAAGGAACTCGAGGCCGGTGCCGACGCAGTCAAGCTCGCCGCAGATGCGGACAAGGCCCAGCTCGATGTCGAGAACAAGGCCATCGACCTGGAAATCAAGAAGACCCAGGCGAACACCGAAACTACCAAGGCAATCCTTGAAGACGTGAAGGCGCAGAACGAACTGTTCAACCAGCTCACCGGAGGAGTTCAGACAAATGAAACTGTCACTGCCTAACGACGTATACATCGTGCGCGAGACCGGCCTTCCCGTAGAGGGCCGCATGAAGGTGTACCTCCACGAGAGCGACACCTACGCCGACGTGTTCACCCTGGAGGGTGCGGACTATGTCCAGGCCGAGAACCCGCAGCTCCTGCATGCCGGCCTGCCCGAGGCTTCGCTCTTTACGGACACGGGCCTCTACGACATCGTCATCGAGCAGTACATAGGCCAGGAAGGCGCCATGTCCGTGGAATCCCCGGACAGCGACTTCTCCAGGATTGACGAGTTCCAGTGGGGCCTCGACTTCGACCCGGAACAGTACGTGACGAACCGCGTGGACACCATGGCGGAACTCCGCCAGGTAGACCCGTCGCTCAAGGCCGTGACCGTACTCTGGTACGACGAACCGGGCGACTGCGTGCCGCGCACTTACTGGTGGGATGCCGCCTCCGTGAACGACGAGGACGGCGGCTACGTGATTTCCTCCAACGTGAGCGATTCCGGAAGATGGATTCTCATGTGGGGCGACGAGATGATGCCCGCATGCGTCTACGGCGTGTCCGCTTCGGACAGCGCCAACATGAACCTGTTGCTCAACTACCCTGCAACCGTCGGCTCGTTCCTGCTCAAGACGGCGCCTATCGTGCGCATCCCGGCAGGCACGTATTCGACGGGTGTCACTTACGCAACCGCGAAGGAACTCGCATTCGACCGTGGCGCGAAATTCACCGGGGCCACTTTCCGTTGCCCGAAGGTCACCATGCTCGGCGGCAACAGTTCGTACGTGGCGGACTTCGTGTTCACTGCTCCCGGGATGGAGGCGCACTCCAGCTGGTTCAGGACAGTGCAGGCGTTCTGGCATTGCGGCTCACAGACGATGTGCGCGGATTCCACCAACTACTTCGATGATTCGGCACTGCGCACCGTGGCAAGCCTTTCCGGCATTACGGTCAAGGGCTCGGGCTCGCTCGTTACTTCGTACGTGAACGGCTCGTATTTCCAGGTGGTGCGTATCTGCTCGGTACCCGCCGGGTTCTTCACCGCAAACGACTACGTCCGCCTGGGTGCCGGTTTCGGCGACGAGGTGTTCGCTTCCGCAGGCGCTTGGGACCCCGGGCTTATTTCCGCCGGTCACCACCAGCAATACGACAACGAGCCCGAACTCCAGCGCTTCGCAAGTGCCGACAGGTGGCTCGATACGATGCTTGAACGCAGGGCCCGCCTGACGCCGCAGTTCTGGAGCCAGACGGACATCGACCTTCTCGGCCGTACCGTTTCTTCGTTCACGCTCCAGGCGGGCAGCTTCAGCGAAATCCGCAACGCCGTAGTGAACGGCTCGATTACTCTCGGCCGTAGCGTTACGTTGTACGGAGTCAAGGCGACACTGCACGCTTCCGGTTCAGACATCCAGGTAATCGCCTACGATTCCGAGCTGAACTTTCCGGCCGCACAGCAGGGCCTTACGGTAGTGAACCTGACCGACTGCGACACGACAGTGGTGGGCGACGGGTTCAACCCGGCTGACACCAGCGTGACAGTGACCGGGGGCACTTTCTCCGGAGGCATCAGGCTCGGCGACCTTAACATCAATTCCTACACGGCGTCTTATCCCGTTACGTTTGTGAACGTGCGTTTCCGTACGGCGTGGACATGGAAGGTCCACTACCTGCGTATGACCGGGTGCACGGGCGCAATCAGGATTGACTGCTATCCCTACGCGGACGGCTCCGGATTCTACACGTGGAACCTCTATCTCCGCGACAACGAGTTCACGGGAACCGGCCGCGTGTGGTTCGGCGTGTATGCGACATCCGATTACCAGCACAACGAGCTCGACGGAAAGTGCCGCTTCGCCTCGGTGAACATTCTGGACAACCGATTCAACGGCTCGGACCCGCTCGGCATCAAGCGCATGCACTGGCACCCCATCACCAGGAACAGCCTCATCGCGGACGGCTCCACATGGGAATACATGGGGAACACAGGCAACTGCCCGAGACTGAATCCCGGCTTCATCCCGAATGCGGGCAAGTGGCCGACAACGCAGGGCACGAACCCGGCATGGCGTATCTATGACGGCGCCTTCAACATCTGGTGTCCGTACCTCGGTTACGGCGACGGAAGCGTCGCGTCTGCACAGGAGCCCACGGGCATCAATCCGTACATGACCTCGGCCGTGTTCGCGTTCCTCTTCACGAACGACCTTACCGACGCCATCGGGCACTACCTGTACGGCTACCGCACTTACTACGCCGTGACGGACATTGCCGACCTGACCGACGAGGACAAGAACAACAGCTTCTCGGTGAAGCTCGCGATGGGTGCACTGTTGCCGAGCGTCCCGACATTCAACGTGGGCACCACGTACTTCCCCGGCCTTTGCGTGGTGTAGTTTCTTCCCAGGAGGAGCACGATGGCTCTCGCGTATTTACTTGACCCTTGCGAACAGTACCAGAACCGTGCCGGCGTGAACAATGTCAACGGTTATTTCGAGGTGTTCATTTCGGGCACCGATGACCACGCCACTGTCTACACGGATTTTAACGGCACGCTGGCTCCGGAACATATCGGAATCGACCTCAATGGCCGTGCCGTGATGATTGTCGATTCGGCATTGACTTACCGCGTCGAGATGTACGAGCCCAACGGGCACATGGTTTTCTCGCAGTACCCGGTGTGGACGCAGAAATCCGGCGGCGGGGTCTCCGGTACGAATGTCATCTCCACCGACGGCAGCATCCAGGTCGACAAGTACAGCGTCGGCTCGATGACCACCTACGACATAGGCATGGCTCCGGCCGACAGTGACGAGTTCCTTGAATGGGTCAAGTGCTCCTCCGAGAACATCGCGAACGGCAACTGGTACCCGGTATACGTGGAAGGCTCCATGGAGACCTATACGGGCCAGGGCCTGCACGTGGGCGCCGGTAAATTCTACCACATGACGGCGACCGTAAAGGTCGACCCGACCGGGTCCGGCGTGAACTACGAGACACTCAGTGCGAACCTCGAGTTCAACGACGGTACGGAAACCACACACGTTACGCGAAGGAACTTCGACATCGACAATTCCTGCAACGACCCGGTTCTCTGCGAGTTCAGCTACGACTTCAAACCTGGAGCCGACGGGTACGTATATCTCGACATCGAGGGCGTGAACGCGTTCGAGCACGTAAGCGTAGAGCTGCAGGTGCACAGGATTTATTCCGGGATAAACGCTGTCCCAGACACGTGCGCGACGAAGCAGTGGGTGGAGGAATACTACTCCGAACTCTCCAGGGACACGCAGTCCGACTGGACCGAGAACGATTCCACCAAGCCCTCATACATCAAGCACCGCCCGGACCTTAGCCTGTACGTCACCGATTCCGAACTCGAGACTATCCTCGAGGGATACGTTACCGCCGGCGACCTCCAGGACGCAATCGCCGATGTCAGGCAGGTCCCGGCTTCTATGTGGCAGGACGCCAACAAGGTGCTCACCGTTGATTCCAACGGCAACCCTGCATGGACCGCTCGGGGCAGCGACCTTCCGTCGTATTCCGCGAGCGATTCCCAAAAGTCGCTTGCCGTGAACTACTACGGCCAACTCGAGTGGGCATACAGGCTTCCGGGCCAGGTGTTCGTTATTCCTGAAGACGTGTATTCGGAATACAACAACATCCCGGGCTGGTCCTGGACAAGTTTCAGGGCAAGCATAGATGCCAACGTGGCCTCGGGAACTCCCATGATGGTCTTGCGCCAGAGCGACAGCAACCACCCGGCAGGCGAAACGGCATTCTACTACCATGCAACGCACGACTCTCGGCTAAGCGAAGGCGAATGGGTGTATGTGTTCGGCACGGTGATAGCTAAGGACAAGTACGATTTCGACCAAAGCTGGGGTGGCCCACGCGACGTGCCTATGCCAGGCCAGGTGACATACACCTTCTACAAGTATGGCGAGGACAATGTCCGCGTAAGTATCGAAAACAAGCCTATCATGTATTGCCCCAGCATGGACGGCGTACAGGACGGCTCCGTGCTGATTGCGGATATCAGAGACCCATCCGGTGAGTCTCCATCCACCGCGGCTCTCCGCTGGGAGCGTCGCCAGGATGTCCCGGTAGTGGATGTCGACTACCGTTACGACCTTGCCCAGCACGACTATGTACTGAGTACCGACATAAACACCATTTGGAGCTCTGTAGTGACCGAAATAGTGTATGGCCGTACGCCTGCCCTCAACGTACTCTTCGACGGCGGCAGCTTTCCGGATGCATACCCGTATTACGGCCGGCATCGGTTCATTGTCGGAACGACGTATATCCGAGAGGATTACAGTACTCACGAGTATTACGGGAGTGTCGTGTTTACGGCAAATGAGTACGACCAGTGGAATGGCACATGGAGTAACTATTCCGGAATACTCAGCAAGTCAATTAACGGCACACCGACCCTTACGTGGCAGGCAGAACAAACCCCGACAATCGGAACCGTAACAGTCTAGGGTGAGGCATAGTTGGCCGTGATTCCATCCGGCTGAGAAATGACATAGTTTAACAAACGAAAAGGAGACCGACAATGTCTACGACTTACGCACGCACAATCAACGGCAACACAATCTACGCCGCAATCAGCGACGCAGACGCCGCCGGAAACAACATCCAGAACACCTATGCTACCAAGTCCGAGGTACAGGCTGTGGAAGCTGTCCCTGACGTGACCAGTGGTGACAACGGCAAGGTATTGCAAGCATCTTACGATGCTGGCACCAGCACTGGTTCCTATGCATGGACTACGCCGCCGTCTGTCGACGAAGTCCCTGCCGTGGGCTCTGGAGATGACGGCAAGCTCTTGCAAGCAACGTATTCCGGCGGAGCCGGAAGCTATGCTTGGTCAAGCGTGGCCGTACCTACTATCGGAACGATAACAATCTAGGAGAGGTTAAACAATGCCAACGACATATGCGAAGACAATTGACGGCAACGACATCTATGCCAAGCGTGCTGAGTGCGATGCCGCTGGCAATACCCTGTCCACGACTTACGCCACCAAGTCTGAAGTTCCGACCGTGCCAAGTGCTGGTAATATGTTGTCCGTAACGAACAGCACCTTGAATGTCACGACCACGGCTGGTATTACCGACATCCAGCAAGTCAATGCCTTGCCAGCCCAGCCTGTGGCTACTGTTCTGTACCTGATTCCGGAGACCTAGCATGGCGTTGAAGATAGGTTCTACATCTATCGGTTCATTGTACTTGGGCAGCACCAAGATAGGCCAGGCATACCTTGGCAATGTAAAGGTGTATGAGTCTGCAGTGCAGCTTCCGGCTTACACTCTGCGATACAAGTTCTATACGTCCGGATTCGACCCTACGACTATTACTGGAGGAAAGGGAACCTGGACTCAAGTTAGTTCTAGTCCAAATGTTTGGGACTGGACGTATAATATTGCGCCGTACATCACCGATTGGACTTATGGCCCGTTCGCAAACTCGACTTCTAGTGCGTCGACAGTCCATTTGACTGGCCTTTATGACATTATTGCGGCCGGGGATAATACCAGAGTAGCTGACATCTCCTATTTCTTCGGCATATACGGCACGGAAAATCCAACTGGATGCACTACCAATGGGCCTGTCAACGTATGCGACCTTCACGTGCGTCCATCTGGAGTTGCATCGCTGTTCCGCTGGTGCCCCACGCTTGAATATTTTGCTGGCAACATAGACATATCCAGGTGCTATTCGTTCGCAGGCATGTATTCGCACACGTCAATCACGATGATACCTCCGTTCACGGGAATGAATATATTCACTGCCGGATTGGAAGGGGCAACTGGAGTTAGCTTCAAATATTTCGCGAACGACTGCCAATACCTTACAAGTGCATCCAACCTGAACACACTCGACTTAAGATATGACGACCTTTCTGCAATGGGTGTCAACGACGGGCTCATCTTCGATTCCGCGTTCACCGGCACGCCGAACCTGGCCTTTACCGGTCACGAGACCGACAGCTGGAACGCCAACGCGATACCTATTCGTATATTCGGCAGTTCGTCCTCTACAAGTCCAACGGATATCGCGCTGTCATCGAACAAGGTGAACCTATTCCAGTGGCGAATACGAAACGCGTGCCAATTCAAGTACCTGTTCAGCGGGGCAGGACTCACGACTGTACCGGACTTTACGGCTTTCAACTATACCAACTGCGACTTTACTGGTTGCTTCTCTAACAACGTCGACGTTACGTCTGGTGCCTTGGCTGCATACACAAAACTGTCTTCTCTGTCTGCTACTGTGGGTACAGACTGCTTCTTGGATTGTGGTAGCAATACCGTAGCTGGTCAGGCTGACCTTGACCAGATTCCCCAGAGCTGGGGCGGAAACTTGGTCGTGCAGGACTACTACCTCGGTACCAGTTGGAGCAAATGGAAGAACAGCACGACCTACGGCACAATCTGGGGATTCACTTCCAACATCGACTACAGCGTCCTTACGAGCATGCAGATTTACACCGAGTCCTCGGTCAGTTCCTACGCCGGCGTCAACATGCGCAAGACCAATGTGAAGAATATCAAGGGTACGTTCGTCGCTTCAGGTTCCGACTGTTATTACTGGCCGTGCATCTGCCAGTTCGACAGCAACTTTAACGTGACATGGTACCTGAGGACACAGAACTACAACGGCATGCTTACTTCCGCCCAGAGTTCAGGCGACATGCCGGGAACCCTCTCGGCAGCCACGCTGGGCACGGCGAGCGTTTCCGGCGGTACATTCGATGCGAACACCGACGTCAAGTTCTGCTTCATGGTGACGAACACGTCGGACGCCAGCGACATCATTGCCAACCACGGCATACTGTACAACTCCAACTTCTACGCTGACCCAGTGATACGTGTTGTCACGTCCACGCTGAACCCGGCAGCAGCCTACATCGGAGCATAAGGAGAGAATTATGGAAGCTATCAACAAGGTACTTTACAACTGCGACCAGACGGCAGACACTACAGCCGCCCAGAAGGCCCAAGCCCGAGCCAACATCGGTGCGCAGGGCGTCCTGACTCCGGGGCCGAACATCGACATATACAACGATGTGATATCCACAGAGAAGCCACGCGTGGAAGCGGGCACGAACGTGTCAGTCAACGGCGTGCTCGACCCGCAAACCCGTGTAATCACCTATACGGTCAGCGCGACCGACACTACATACAACGTATTCAACACGACCACCGACGGCTTGGTACCGAAGGCCAGCGGCGCAGGCGATACCGGCAAGTTCTTGAAGGGCGACGGTACCTGGGAAGCAATCAGCACTTCCGTCAATGCGACCGCTCCCCTGTACGGCACCGGGACACAGGCCGACCCGCTCAACTTGAGAGTGAGCCACGGACTTTCCGTAGTTCAGCCCGCCGGGGGTGACACCTACTTGCAGGTAACGCACCCGGTACCTGCACCCGGAAGCACGAGTGCGGGCAAGGTCCTGACATGCACCGACACGTTAGAAAACTTGAGCTGGCAGACCCCGGCTTCCGCGCCGTCAATCGTCCAGAAACTTGACTACGGCGACGCCTCTGCGTCTACCGTTTCAACACTGCTTATAGATTCCGACGACCCTGAAGGCTATGCAGTTGTCAAGTGCGATGGTTCTAACAAGGGGCACCTCGTGCAGGGTCCGTACAAGACCCTGCTCGATTCCGGCATCAACGGCGGGAGTGGCATCGGCGATTCGGCGACACCGGTGTACGTCGATTCGAACGGCCAGTTCGCCACGTGCACGGTACAGCCTGGCGGCAAGCACTCGCACACGGCCGAGCTGTACTATCACCACTATGACGACGGCGACCACTATAACGTCCGCAACATCAAGAACTACTGTATCAACCACGTAGCGGTCACGAACCACTCTGCGGACATCTGCTACATCGAGGTGGAAGCCCCTACGCTTGGAACAGACGAGGAATACGATTACTACGTCGTATTCGACTGTACAAACAGTTCCGGCGGATGTGGCGTCACCGTACAGAACTGCGATGCCGAGATATTCCACTTCCCGTTCTACAACCCGAACGGCCCGCAAGGCCAGCCGTTCGTGGATTTCCAGGACAAGACGGAGACGTTGGTCGAGTTCTCAGGCTCCCCAAGGTACCAAGTAGAGGTCATCGGGAACCGCTATACGATTCACAGGTTCTAACAT
>Ga0265301_10003322_pt1 | contig 17151 bp, 14 predicted proteins | sample AusTroGonzalo_MG_2_FD_193488 | JGI IMG/M metagenome (GOLD analysis project Ga0265301, IMG submission 193488) | Bovine rumen microbial communities from tropical cattle in Woodstock, Queensland, Australia - Gonzalo_04 | ecosystem: Host-associated > Mammals > Digestive system > Stomach > Rumen ... | reverse complement strand
ATAGCCAGACTGCCGGTATCGCCCATAAAGACTTGCGCCGGGTAGGCATTGTACCAAAGGAAACCGATAAGCGCACCGACAAAGGCACAGATGAAGATAACAAGCTCCTCAGAGCCTGGAATGTACATGATATTAAGGTAGGCCGCCATATGTATATGGCTACTTACATAGGCCAAGACACCCAATGCTATACACATAATCGCGGCATTACCCGCACACAAACCATCCATGCCGTCATTCAGGTTCGAGCCGTTGCTGACCGCCATCACAATGAATGTGGTAACAAAAACGAAGAAAATCCATCCGGCTGCCGTCCTGTACTTGCCCAGGAAGCGGAATATATCAGCATAGTTGAGGTTATTGTTCTTGACGAAGGGTATAGTAGTAATCGTACTCTTGACCTTTTCGCTGCGATGTATAACGATTTGTTCTGTACCTTGACGCCCTGCCTCAACATTCTCGTTGATGACTGCATCGGGACTCAACCAAAGCGTCAGTCCGATGACAAGACCGAGCATAGCCTGTCCAACAAGCTTATAAAGGGGACGAAGACCCTCTTTGGTAATCTTCATCTTGATATAGTCGTCGGCAAAACCCAAAGCTCCGAGCCACACCGTAGTGAAGAGCATGATAAGCATATAAATGTTGCGCAATCGACCCAATAGAAGACAGGGCACCAGGGTTGCTACGATGATGATGATGCCGCCCATAGTAGGTACGCCTTTTTTATCAACACCATATGGGTCGATGCTAGCATCACGCTGTGCCTCGCTGGCATGGTGAGCCTTCATCCACTTGATGAAGTACTGCCCAAACCACATGGAGATGAGCAGGCTCAGCACCAATGTGAGAACTGCACGGAAGGAGATGTAGTGCCACAGGTTAGCTCCCGACACTCCAAACTGACCTAAATATCTGAACAAATAGTATAACATCCGGTTATGTACAATTTACAATGTTCAATGTTCTATGAGTCAAATGCTTCGCGTATTACTTCGTGATCATCGAAGTGGTGCTTCACACCCTTGACAATCTGATAGTCCTCATGTCCCTTGCCGGCAACAAGAATGACATCGCCCGGCTGGGCCATCATACAGGCGGTACGGATAGCTTCGCGGCGGTCCACAATGCTGAGGACGTTATGACGCTGACCGGAATCGAGACCTGCCAACATGTCGTTGATAATCTCCTGCGGATCCTCGTTACGGGGGTTGTCGCTAGTGATGATGACACGGTCGCTGTGCTTCACAGCCTCCTGTGCCATGAGGGGGCGCTTGCCCTTGTCGCGGTTGCCACCTGCTCCGCATACTGTCCAGCACTTGCCGCGTCCCTGCAATACCTCGTTGATAGTAGTCAACACATTTACCAGAGCATCGGGCGTATGGGCATAATCGACGATAGCCGTGACACCTTCTTTCGAACGAATCGCTTCGAAACGACCGTTGACGGGCTTCTGTGCACTGAGCAGAACCAGCGCCTGCTGGGGATCAACCCCCAACATAACTGTAGCGCCATAAACAGCAAGCAGGTTGCTGACATTGAAACGTCCCACGAACTGTACGCTCACCTCCCGGCCATCTATATCCAGATCCATCCCCTCGAAACTTTCCTCCATAATACGGGCCTTGAAGTCAGCCGCGGAATGCAGTGAATAGGTCTTGACCTTCGCCTTGCAATTCTGTACCATAACCATTCCATTACGGTCGTCGGCATTGATGATAGCAAAGGCATCTTTGGGAAGTGCATCGAAGAAACCTTTCTTGGCATCGCGGTAGTTCTCGAAGGTTCCATGATAATCCAGATGGTCGCGGGTAAGGTTGGTGAAGATACCTCCGCTGAAAGTAAGGCCACCGATACGTTTCTGACTGACGCTGTGGCTGCTCACTTCCATAAAGGCGTATGCACAACCCTCATCGGCCATCTGTCCAAGCAAACGGTTCAAGGTAATAGGATCAGGTGTTGTGACTTCAGTAGGAACAGGCTCGCCATCGATATAATTGCAAACAGTGCTGCAAAGGCCACACTTGTAACCAAGCCCACGGAAGATATTATATAGCACAGTGGCGATGGTGGTCTTACCGTTGGTGCCGGTGACACCGATGAGGTGCATCCGTCGGGTCGGGTCACCGAAGAAATGTGTAGCCAGGATGCCCACCACATCTTCTGTATTGGGATAGACAAGGAAAGTGACATCTGCAGCGGTTGTTTCGGGTAACTGCTCACACACTACGACAGTTGCACCCATCTCTATGGCCTTGCCAATAAAGGTATGACCATCCACTTGTGTGCCGCGCATAGCAATGAAGACTGCACCGGCCTGAATGCGACGGCTGTCTATCTCGATGCCAGTCACTTCTTTGTCGATGCTTCCCACCACTTGCTGTGGCTCGCAGTTCTGTATCAGTTGAAGTAGTTTCATTTTTTTTAGGGCTTATAGGGCATATGGGTCCCAATTTGTTTATTATCTCTTTGGTGCTGCCGTCAGGTTTATGGTCTTGCCTTTTGTGGCTGAAGAGCCTGGTGCAACATCCTGCTTGGTAATCTGTCCACATCCATTGATACGGACGCGCATGCCTCGCTTCTGCAATTCAAAGACAGCATCTTTTGCACCCATGCCTGTCACGTCGGGCACTTTGTTCAGCGGCAAGGTGTCGGCGTCTATCATGTTGAGTTGCTTGCGCTCCAAACCCATACCTTCGACAATAGCCTCAGCACGACTCATACTACCCTTGGTTATTTCGGGAACGAAGATGGAGTTGGTATCAGCAGCTGCGACTGCGCTGCGCATAGAGTCACGCGACATGATATACTGTGATATCTCGCTGAAGACCGGGCCGCACTGGCCACCGCCTGAAGCAGGCAAGCCTTGCTTTTTGATGCAGACGATGCAACTATACTTCGGGTCGTCGCTGGGGAAATAGCCGCAGAAACTAACCATGTATTTGCGCCCTGCATAGGAACCACCCTCGCTGAATTGCGCTGTACCCGTCTTGCCACTTACTTTGAAGAGTTTGCCACCATTGCCGGCTTTTCTGCCAAGACCACCGCTGACAACATGTTCCAGACAGTACTGGATATCACGCAGGGTGGAGGGTTTGCAAATGCGTTCTTTTATAACTTCGGTTGGGAATTCACGTACCACCATACCATCCTTGAGCTCTGCCTTCACAAAACGAGGCTTTACCATTTTTCCGCCATTGGCGATGGCATTGTAGAAGGTAAGAGTGCTGATGGGTGGCAACATGGTGACATAACCGATACTCATCCAAGGCAGGTCTGTCTTGCTCCAATAACGCTCCTTACTGAGAGGATGCGGGATACGGGGGTCAGGTGCCTTATTAAAAGGAAGATTGAGGGGAATACCGACGCCTTCTCTGTGCAGGCCATCAACGTATGCGGCAGGATTGCTGCTGTAAGCCTCATCAATAATAGTACTCACACCGATATTACTACTCTGGCCCAGGATGTCTTCAACTTTCAGCATGCCATAGCCGCCACGATGCCAGTTATGGTCTTTCATATTACGCCCATGCATATTAACAATGCCCGGAGCACAATCCACAACCTTGTTCAAATCTATCTTGCCGTCCTCCAAGGCGACCATGATACTGGCGGTCTTGAACGTAGAACCCGGTTCCCATAGATCATAGACAGCATGATTGTCCATCTCGTAGTACTCGCCGTCTTGAGCACGAGAAAGGTTGACAATTGCCTTGACATCGCCCGTTTTTACTTCCATCACAACAGCAACGCCTATCTCGCCATGAACATCATCCTCTTTCAACTTGCTGCGTAAAGTACGATCTGCAAAATCCTGAATATTGATGTCGATAGTAGAAAGGAGATCGTGGCCGTTTTCTGCCGGAGCATCGACGATTGGCACTAAACGATTACGAACTACGATGAAATGTTTCGAACCAGGTGTGCCGCGAAGAATGCTATCGAAACTCAACTCCAATCCACATTTAGGCATACTGCTGGTGTCATTATAAAGTTCGCCAATTGTCCGGCTAGCCAAACCGCCGTAAGGTTTTAGGCGAAGCAACATCTCATCTGCATGAAATCCGCTGCGATACATGCTCTCTCGCAAGAAAGGCAACTCCTTGCAAGCACGATATTGGACATAGCTAGCCAGTTTAGGATAGATACGCCACGAATACTTCCCTCGTTTCTTGCCCTGAAGTAATCGTTCACGGAACCATTGGGTATCACGGTCGGGGAAGATACGAGCCAGTCCCTGAGCAATGCTGTCCAAATCAACGCGGAAAGCCGAGTCACGGAAAGCACGTGTTTTGGCCTCGATTGCCGAGTCGGGATCGTGCACGGCAAAATCCATATAGAGCGCATACTTGGGAACGGTTCCGGAAAGCACCTGTCGGTCACAAGAAAGGATGTTGCCACGATTTGCAGGAATCTTGGCAGTCTTACTGTTACGCCCCACCTCTTTCCAATAGTCGCTTTCAGGCGGCAACATCGTGTAAACAGCCTTGCCCAGAATATACAATCCGACCAAGCACATCAACACGAAGATGAAGATGTAGCGTCGAATGGCTTTATCTTTATTGGCTTGCATAATCTCGGACTTTGGAATTTATAGGGCCTTTCGGGTTTATTTTTTAATTATATAGGGGGCAACTTTACTTGGCACTAGTGTGCTGTCACCTTGTTCGCGGAGCTTCTGCTCAAGCTGGCTTTGGCGACAGAGCAGTGTAAGTTCGCTGACTCGGGTAATGCTTCGGTAGCGCCAATCCTTGAGCTCTGCCTCGAGTTCCGTTTCCTTCATCATTTCCACCTGAGCCTGGTAGCCGTTGGTGATGTAGAGAAAGATGCCGGCCAGACAGAGCAGCAATAGTTTCCATTGGCTGAGGAACCAGCGTGGAGCAGCATCCAACATCTGACGGATGCTATCGACAGTCATTTCATCGACATCATCGTCATCACCGACCAGCGAACGCATCAGTTTCTCCTTGTCGCTGACAAACTCCTGAGGTTCTGGAGTTTCTGAAGTATCCGGAGTCTCCAGTACTTCTTGTACTTCCTCCTGAACTTCCTCCTGAACATCTTGGAGTTCTTCTAAATTATCTAATTCTATCTCAGCCATTATCTGAAATTCTATTCTCTCTTTCTTGCCACCCGGAGCTTTGCAGAACGACTACGGGGATTGCTATTCTGTTCCTCGACACTAGGGGTAATGATGCTGCGATTGACCGCTTCGAGAGGTGCATTGCTGCGTCCGAAGAGGTCGGTTTCCATCTTTCCTTCCGCGTTACCAGCCTTCATCATATTCTTCACCATACGGTCTTCAAGAGAGTGGTAGGTGAGGATACTGAGGCGACCACCTGGACGAAGCAGCTCGGATGCCGTACTGAGCATTTGACGCAAGGCAAGCATCTCACCGTTTACTTCAATTCGAAGAGCCTGGAAGACGCGGGCCAAGTCTTTTTTCTCGCGGTCGTAGCCCATCAAGGGTTTTAACACTTCCACCAGTTCCGTAGTGGTGGTAATAGGTTGTTGCTGACGCGCCTTGACGATTGCAGAGGCAATGCGGCGGCTGTTCTTCAACTCCCCGTAGAGGTAAAGGATATCAGCCAACTGCTCTTCGCTGTACTCTGTCACGATACGCTGGGCATTGAGGCTGGATTGCTGATTCATGCGCATGTCGAGTGGCGCATCGAAACGGAAACTGAAGCCACGTCCTTCTTCATCCAAATGATGACTGCTCACACCCAAGTCTGCCAGAATGCCATCCACCTGCTCGTGACCGTAATAAAGCATCCAATTTTTGAGAAAGCGGAAGTTGCTGCGAATGAAGGTGAAGTTTTCGCAACCCTCCATAGAGATTGCTCCCTGCAGCGCATCCATGTCTTGATCGAAACTGTAGAGATGGCCTGTGCCTTGAAGGCGTCGGAGAATCTCTCTGCTGTGGCCACCGCCACCGAATGTGAGGTCCACATATATGCCGCCGGACCGAATGTCCAGCCCATCTACCGTCTCCTTCAGAAGTACCGGCACATGATATTCCTCACACTTCACGTACATTATATTTATTATAGTCGCATCATATCTTCCAGAATGTTCCCAGCTTCCTTCTGTTTGTCCTCCAGACCTTCTGCAGCCTGCTTACTCCAGATTTCGATGACTTCGTCCATGCCGTTGAAGCGCACATCGCTCTTTATGCCAGCATGTTCCAGATAACGGCGGGGAATAAGCATTCTGCCGCTACTGTCCAGGGTAATGCTCTCTGCATCGATCGTGAAAAGACGCAAAGCCTGCTGCTGATGACGATCGAAGGGATTGGTGCGGGCTCGAATGGCATCGACACGAGCATCCCACACACTCTTGGGGTAAAGCACGAGACAAGGCTCGAAAAGGTCGCGGCGCAAAACCAGGCCCTCCTCCTCTTCTTTCTGCAGGATTTTTCGGAAGACACTAGGTACGAAAACACGTCCTTTCTCGTCCGTTTTGGCGTCTATGCTGCCGGTGAATCTCATCGCTTTCTTAACTTTTTTATAAATTCTGCTGCAAAGATACATAATTCCCCACAATTCCCCACAAATTATTCAAACTTTTTTTTATTCATATACAACAATATCCTGTGCATAACTTCATGTTATGCTCGCAGGGTGCTCGCTTAAAAGCCTATATACAAAGGGGTTTCAGCACATTACAGTGCCTCGTTTTGCATTGTTGAAAACTTTTTTCCCCACATTGCAAAATGGTGGGGGAAAAATGCTTTTTAGACGTATTCTAACGTCAAAAGTCTCTCTGGAGAGAAGACAATTTGGGCTGTTGTGAGCAAATCTTCAGCTGTAATAGCATCCAATTGTTCAAAAAGTTCCTGCTGAGAAAGGGTGCGGCCATAATGGAGATAACGTTTCGCCATACCGATGGCAACATTTTCGAAGTTATCATAAGAAATGCCTATTTGTCCCTTCAGCTGGCGACGGGCTGCATCGAGAGTACGCTGAGAAAGCGGATGATCCGTCAGACGTTCCAATTCCCGGATGGCTAGCTTGTGGCAACGGGCTCTGTCTGCAGCATCACAACCATAATATACCGACCAGAGCCCTGTGTCGGTATAGGCTACATAATTGCTCTCAACGGTATAGACAAGACCATTGCGCTCGCGCAACGCAAGATTGAGCCGACTGCTCATTGCCGGTCCACCCAACATATTACTCAAGAATGACATGTGAAGATAACGCGGGTCATTGCCACCAAAAGCCTGTGCTCCAATTACGACATGTGCCTGATGAGTATCTTTCTTGCGGGTAAAGACTCCCTTCCCCACTTGAGAGGGAGAAGAAAATGATGTCTCTCCTCCCAAAGGGGGAAGATGGAGAGGGGCTACTTTCTCCACCATTTGGACAATCTTCTCTGGCTTTACATTGCCCAACACATAAAGCACCATCCTTTCCGGATGATAAAGCCGGCGGGTAAAACGCTGCATATCTGCTGTACGGAAAGTGCGCAGCGTCTCTGCATCACCCAGGATGTTACGACCCAAAGGATGAGAGGGGAAAACCAAACTTTCGAACTCGTCATAGATGAGTTCAGCTGGCTGGTCAAGGTAGCTTTCTATCTCATCGATGACCACCTCCACCTCGCGGTTCATCTCCTCCTGAGGGTAGGTGCTGCGAAGAGCAATATCGAGCAGGAGGTCGATAGCACGAGACACATGCTGACCGAGACAAGTACAGTAATAGACGGTCTCCTCCTTGCCCGTAAAGGCATTCAGCTCGCCTCCCACACTCTCCATCGCAGAAATAACCTGCCGGGCAGAACGTCGCTGCGTCCCCTTGAAGGACATATGCTCGGTGAAGTGGGCCATGCCGCTCTCGTTGGGCAACTCGTGACGTGTCCCGGCTCCTACAGCGATGCCGAGATAAACCACATCTGTCTGTCCCGGAGCACAGACGATGCGTAAGCCACAAGGAAGGGTGAAAGTACTGAACATTGAATAAAAAAGGCGGGCCGCCTTTTTAGGTGCTTCCCGCCTTCCTCTTATTTAACTTTTAACACTTTAGTTCTTGAAGAAATCCTTAACGGCCTCATTGGGAACCATCTGCTCGTCGAAAGAGTAGGAACCGGTCTGAGGGTTCTTCACCATCTTGATAACCTTGGTGTATGAACGGCCATCATTCTTACCCGTCTGGAGGGTTGCGACTGTTTTCTTTGCCATAGTATAAATTATTTTTGACGACAGACAACAGACGACAGACAACAGAATGTGTCTGTCCGTTGCCGGTTGTCCATTGTCCTATTACTTAATTTCCTTGTGAACAGTCATTCTCTTCAGAATGGGGTTATACTTCTTGAGCTCCAAGCGCTCCGGAGTATTCTTCCTGTTCTTCGTGGTAATGTAGCGAGATGTACCGGGCAGACCGCTCTGCTTCATCTCTGTGCACTCCAGAATCACCTGAATTCTGTTGCCTTTAACTTTCTTTGCCATAGTTACTTCTCGTTATTAACCGATTACACGTATGTCCTTCCAATCACAATAACCCTGAGCCACTGCATTCTTCAGAGCAGCATCAAGTCCTACTTTGTTAATATAACGCAGACCGGAAGCACTGATGTTCAGACTAATCCAGCAATCCTCCTCGACATAGTAGAACTTCTTGGTGAACAAGTTCACGTTGAAACTTCTCTTAGTGCGACGCTTGGAGTGTGACACATTATTGCCAATCATGGCCTTCTTACCGGTAATTTGACAAATCTTAGACATTTCTCTCTTACTTTTTAGTCTATTTCAATAGACGACTTTTTCCAAACCGGCTGCAAAGGTACGACAATTTTTCTTTCCAGCAAGCATTTTCGTCTTTTTTATTAAATTATTGTGCGCTTTTTTGCATTTTCAAGCTTTCAAGCCTTGTGAGAAGCCTTTTGTTTTCTGTCTGCCAGATACATGCCTGTCAGTATTAAAACAGTTCCGAGGATAAACCATCCTGTGATGCGTTCGTTCAGAACCACCCAGGCACATAAAATGGTAACGACTGGGTTGAAATAGACATAATTGGTTGTAACGATAGCCCCTAACCGACGAATGACCCAGTTCCACACCAAAAAGCAAATTGTAGAAGCTATGCAGCCGAGGAACAGGAGCTGCAGGATAGTGTCATATCGCAACAATGCCTCCATCGGGGGAAGGTCCGGATAGACGGCATAATAGGGCAGCATCGAGAGGAGTCCGTACGCAAAAACCTTGCGCGTAATAAACAAGGTATCATAGCGTTTGCTCGCAGGAATGAGCAACAAACTATACAGGGCCCAGCAGAGACAAGCTGCAAAGGCCAATGCATCGCCTATTGGAGAAAGATGTAGCACAAAACGGCCATTGAGAACAACAATTGTCACACCTATTGCTGCGAGCAAGCTTCCCACAATCTGCAGGCCATGAAGACGTTCTGATTTATAGCAAATGGAAATCAGTAACGAGGCAAACAGCGGACACAGACACACGATGAGCGAGGTATTTGTAGTCGTCGTGTAATTCATCGCCGCATTTTCCGTCAAAAAATACAAAGAACCACCAGTCACCCCAAGGCCAAACATAATCAGTTCGTCCTTCAAACTCTTCGACATCCACCTATGTCTTGGCAGGAAACAAGAAGCACCTAACAACATAACGTAGGCGATGACGAAACGCAAAGTGAAGATGTGAGCCGGCGAAAGGCCATTCAGAAGCAGTAACTTAGTGGACACAAAAGTGACACCCCAAATAGCAACTACCAGGAAAGCAACCAGATGATATTTGAACATTTTTGAAATAGTCTTTGGCAAATTGCGGCTGCAAAGGTACGAAGAAAAAGTTGAAAGTTAAAAGTTGAAAGTTAAAAGTTTTAAGAACAGTAGTAAATTCTTCACTCTTCATTCTTCACTCTTCACTTTATTTCGTATCTTTGCAAACAAAAACAATTCATATTATGCGAATCCAAAGACTCCTGCTTTGTGCTTTTCTGCTGCAAACAGTTTCTACTCTTTTAGCTGAAGAGTTCTCTGTTTCTTCGCCAGACGGACAATTGAAAGCGACTATTATCCTTGCCAACGGTAAACTCAGCTATACCGTAAGCCGCAATGACATAACGATTGTGGATGAGTCACCCTTGGGACTGAAACTCTCTACCATCGATCTTACAAAAGATCTGACATTGGTAGAGACAGAAGAAGGTTCCGTCGATGATACATACACCCTTCCCGTAGGAAAACGCAGTCAGTACAGAGACCACTGCAATACTCTCTCTGTACTCGCAGAAAAGGGGACTTGGAAACTGAATGTTCTGTTCCGTCTTTATGACGACGGTTTCGCTTTCCGTTATGTAATTCCCAAGTCTCTCGGACACTCTTCGGCAATCCTAACCGACGAAGCCAGTCGCATCCGCATCGCTAACCTCAAGAGCTGCACCGCCTGTCGGTTCCTGGGCAATTCCGGTGGCAACGACCCCAACTATCCTTATGAAGGCCTTTATGCGAATTATACTGATTGGACTACGCTCATCGAAACCGGCGATGCACGATATAACACTCCTACCCTACTCTATAACGGCAAGGACTATATGCTCCTTTCCGAAGCCGACAACCGTAGCTATTTCTGCACTTCGCTGATGAAGGCAGAACAGCAGAAGGGTGAGTTCTCATACAGTTGGACGGGACAGACCAAAGACTATGCAACTGATAAGACGCACAAGATTTCATGCACACTGCCTTTCAATTCCCCTTGGAGAATGGTTGTCTGTGGCGATATAAAGACCATCTTCGAAACGACGATGACAGAGAATCTTTGTCCACCAACCACAATGACTGATCTCAGTTGGATAAAGTCAGGTGTAGCTGGCTGGTACTGGGGCGGCTCCGATGGTGGCAAAGGTGAAGTTAAGGAGGCCTATGGCGGATTACGCGAAGGCGATTGGGCGCACTGCGAAATGGCTGCGGATATGGGTTGGACCTATTATCTCATCGACGCAGGATGGAGCAGTTCCTGGTTCCCAGACTTCGTGAACGATGCCAATGCAAAAGGCGTAGATTGCCTGCTTTGGGGCGACTCCAGACTCGTCTATAGTCAGGATTTCTCAAACGACAATATGGATGCAACTCTCAAAAGATGGAAGAATTGGGGCATCAAGGGCATCAAGGTAGATTTCTGGGAAGACGATTCGAAAGAGACGATGACACGAATGGAAAACCTCTACAAAACGGCAGCTAAGTACAAGATGCTCGTCAACATACACGGTTGTACCCGTCCTTCAGGTCTCCGCCGCACCTATCCTCATATCATGACTCAAGAAGGCATCTACGGCGGAGAGCAGCAGTTCTGGAACCCAAAGAAAAACTCTGCCCAACATCATCTCGATGTACTCTTCACCCGAAATGTAGTTGGAGCAATGGATTTTACACCTGGTGACTTTGCCACTTGGCGGGGCAGCATTCTCACACAAAGGAGTCAGGGACATCACCTGGCGTTGACAACTCTCTTCGAAAGCGGTATCGTCCACATTGCCGAGTGTCCCCAAAACCTCCGGTACTTCTTCGGACGGGACATCATGAAACGCCTGCCTGCAGCTTGGGACGAGAGTCTTCTCCTCGAGGGCAACCCAACATCTTACGCTACTGTTGCCCGAAAGAAAGGCAGTGATTGGTGGATTTCGGGCATCAGCGTTAATGAGCGTACTTGCAGGGTGAAGTTGGACTTCCTGGAAGAAGGAACAACCTATACAGCCTATATTTATCGTGACGGCTCTTGCCGTACCGACTTGAAGTTTGAAAAACGTCAGGTTACAAAAGGCAATACTCTTAGTATCAAGGAACTCAGTGAGGGTGGATTTTTGATACAAATATCTATGGACGACAATCTGGATGTGCCTTTAGAACGCACAACCTACGAGGCTGAAGCCTCCAGCAACACCCTTACAGGGGGCGCAAAGCGAAAGACCTACTCCTCCCTCCACGCTTCTGGAGGCGGTTTTGTTGGCGATCTCGGACTGGGCGGAAAACTCCAATTCAACCGCATCAAAGCCAGTTACACAGGAGAGTACATCCTGACCATCTACTACATCGCCAAAGACTCGCGCCCTGCCAAACTCCTCGTCAATGACATACAGGTGGGCGATACCATTACTTTCCAAAGTAACGGCGACTGCACCAGCTCTTGGGATCCGGACGGGATGGGCTGGAAAATGATTCCTATCACCCTGAACGAAGGCTCCAAGAACACCATCACTATACAGGCTTATGATGATCTTTGGGCACCCAACTTCGACCGCATCACCATTCTTCCTGTTCTCTCTGATGACGAAATTACAGGCATTGACCGTAAGGACTCTGATATTCTTAAGGACTTTCATCTTGCCAACTGCTACTCTTTGGATGGTCGTAAGCTAGCCAACGCACCATCAAAGGGCCTCTTCATCTGCGACGGTAAAAAAATTTTAAGATAACATGACTATGAAATATTATGTACTGAGTGCCGTATTGTTTTGTTTGATCAGTGCGAACATCAATGCACAAACACAACGGGATGCTTGCACAAGTATTATGGTAGGTAAGAACGCTTCTGTGGACGGCTCGGTGATGACGAGTCATACATGCGATTCGTGGTATCGGACATGGATGAGCATAGTACCCGCCAAAGACTATCCACGCGATACTATTATGAGTATTTACGAAGGGCGTATGCATACCGAGCATCTAAAGGATATGACCGACGTTAAGGAAAAGGGAACGATTCCGCAAGCCAAACATACCTTTAGGTTCCTTGATACCGCCTATCCCTGCCTGAACGAGAAGCAACTGGCAATAGGCGAGACGACAATCAGCGGACGCGATACCCTACAAAACGAGAAGGGACTTTTCCTGATAGAGGAACTCTCCAGAGTCGCTCTGCAACGCTGCGTGACAGCTCGCGAGGCCATCCGACTGATGGGCGGACTCATCAAGGAATACGGCTACGGAGATAGTGGCGAATGCCTTACGATTGCCGACAAGAACGAGGTCTGGATCTTCGAGGTGTTCGGTGAGGGAAAGAAGAGAATCGGTGGCGTTTGGGCAGCCCAACGCATCCCGGACGACGAGGTTGCTGTGAGTGCCAATATCTGTCGAATCGGACGTATCGACCTCAGCGACACTGATCATTTTATGGCTTCGGAAAACGTGTTCTCTGTTGCCAAGCAACTGAAACTTTGGGACGGCAAGAGCGAATTCTCTTTCTGGAAAGCCTACTCGGGCGGCAACTACTACGATGAGCCAAAGAACTACAGCGTTCGCGAGCTTTTCATCATGCAACAACTGGCTCCTGAAACTGGTTTCACCAACGACCTCGAAGAGCTGCCCCTCTCTGTCAAACCTGCTGAAAAGGTATCCGTCGAAACTGTTTCGAAACTGCTCGGTTCTTATTATGAAGGGACAGACCTGAGCCTTTCCTGTCGCATCGACTCCCTCTCGAAAGGAAATGGAGAGGTGAAACTCAAGGGAGGAAAGCCACTGATTAGCAACCCCTGGATGCGTCCCGATGAGATACGCCGCTATGCCGGCCTGCTGAACGACTCCACAATGGCGAACATCCGCACCGTCAGTGTCTCCTGGTGCGCCTATAGTACCATCATTCAGCTACGTTCCTGGCTTCCCGACGAAGTGGGAGGTGTCGCTTGGGTAGCACTCGACAATCCTGGTCAGTCGCCCCGATTCCCCATCTTCTGCGGCAATACCGAACTGCCCATGATGCTTGGTGTATGCGGGCAGCACCGCAAACGGGATGATGCCGCTCTTTGGCATTACCGCGAAGCCAACCGCATCGCTTCTTTGAAATGGGGACAAGCTCGCGAATCAATGCAAAAAGCACAACAGTATTTCCTCGATAAGGGACAACGAGAATTACCATTTGTGGCGCGAACCTGGCAACAGACAGAAGAGAAAGACAGGGAAGCATTCCTCAACGGCTACACCGCAGACTTCTTCAATGCCACCATTGGTCGTTGGGACGAACTGGCTCGCAAGTACTGGCGCCAGTTCTGGTCAGGATTTTGAAAACAACACAATATGACTACCACCCGTTCTTTCACTATAATTTTCTTTCTCCTAACGGCAAGTTGTCTTTGGGCTCGCAGTATCAGCACAAGCCTGGGAGCCTGGAAAATCATCTACGACACGAAGACCTGCGCTTTCACCTATAAGCATCAGGGCAAAACCATCCTGACAGGTTCGCAACCGGAAGCATCATGCTACATGGCAGGGAAAGAGGCCTTGCTATGCACAGCGGATTTCAAAAAGGTCAATCCTTTCCAGACGCAAAATAGTGACAGTATTTACTACCTTTTTTCTTCGCACAAAAAAGGCGAACCCATCGGAATGGAGGTTACCTTTTCCCTACATGAAGATATCCTCTTGACCTGTCTGTCTCTGACTGCCGATTCGGAGTTGTCGTCCAACTATCTTGCCCCTATCCGTATTACAACGACGCAACAATTCGATGGCAACGAATGCCGGATGCTAAAGGTTCCCTTCGACAACGATGACTTTGTGCGATATCACTATTTTCCACTCGACACGATGATGCTCAGTTACGAGGTCACGACTATCTTCGATGGACTGAGCAGAAGGGGTATCATCATTGGTAGCGTCGATCACGACCACTGGAAAAGTGGCATTGAAATCAAAGCAAAAGGCGGCAACAACATCTCCTGGCTCAAGGCATTTAGCGGCGTCAGCACCAAGGAGACGAGGGATATCTTGCCTCACGGTTCTCTCGTCGGTAAACGGGTGAGCAGTGCTACATTCATGGTTTCTGATAACAATGATTGGCGCGATGGATTGGAGCTTTTTGCGTCTGTCTGTAATTCTCGTCAGCCTGGCCGTCAAACATGGAAAGGCGGCACCCCCTTCGGTTGGCAGAGTTGGGGTGTAATGGCCACGAAGAATAATATTCATGTAGATATGGCTGTGGCCGACTTCTATACAGAAACTCTTCGGAAAGGTGGATTTGCAGGCAATGACGACCTGCAGATTATAAGTATCGACGCCTGGGACAACCTAAACGACACCCAACGTCGACGCCTTACCAGTCATTGTGCCACTCAGGGACAGATTGTAGGTATTTATAGAAGTCCTTTCAGCCTGTGGTGGGGCAGCGAGAATGACCTCGACAAGAAACTCTTCAGCGGTTGTTCCTATTCTGCCAAAGAATGTGTGTTGACGGCGAACGGTAAACCCATCAAATACGACGGTGCCTTCTGTCTCGACCCTACACATCCCGCCGTCAAGGAAAGGATGAATCGTGAAATGGAGGAAGCCCGAAACCAAGGGTTCCGATATGTGAAGGTCGACTTCATCTGCGACGGCATCATCCAAGCCGACCGCTATTATAATCCAGAGGTGCGAACTGCTGTGGAAGCCTACAACGAAGGTATGCAACACTTCGTCTCGCAATGCTACTGCACAGATGGTTCGCCAATGTTCATCGCTCTCAGTATCGCTCCCATCTTCCCCTATCAGTACGGCAATTCGCGTCGTATTGCCTGCGATACATGGGGTAAAATCGCCCAGTCGGAGTATGCCATGAATGCTATCTGCGGTGGTTGGTGGACAAATGGTTTCTATCAGCGCAACGACCCTGACCATATCGTCCTTGTCGGTAACGACAAAAAGAAGGAAAGCGAAGGGGAGAACCGTGCACGACTGACAACCGGTGTTGCTAGCGGCATGTTGCTTTTAGCCGACAACTACGACCTCGCAGATACCCTGACCGGATGCGGAAATCCCAAGCTGTCGGTCGAGAGGGCTGCTCTCCTACTAGCCAACAAAGATATCAATAACCTTGCCAGAAAAGTTACCCGTTCCTTCCGTCCCGTCTTTGGCTATCGCACCTACGACGGAAAGCCACAGAGCGCAGAAAATTTCGCTGTCTACAAAGACGGACAGGAAACCTATCTCGCCATCATCAACTACACCGACAATATCCTGAATGGGAACATTCCGTTCGACTCCATCGATATTTCTGGCACTTGCCTCATCCGGGAACTTTGGACAGGAGAAGAACAGCAGCAGGCATCGTCACTCCCCTACTCCATCCCTGCCAAAGATGCCAGAATATATCGCCTGCTTCCCGCACAGGTTCATAACAATTAATACATATTATTTCCAAAAAATTTGGCTGTTTGGGTAATCTTACATAATTTTGCATGCACTTAAACTCATCTAAAATGATAAAAATATGAAAAAAAGTATCTGCATCATTGCTTTGCTATTTACAGGTCTCGTTGCATACGGACAATCTAATCACTATCTGACGAAAGAAGAAGCTCCGCTCGACACAACTTTTATCGGTGCTCCGCCAGCATTCGGTTCCCTGCTGTTCGAACAGGACTTCCAAATGTACCAATACGGCAAAACACTTCGCAATACCGAGCGAGGTAAGCAAGCCATCAAGGATGCCGACACTAGTACCGGCAACATCCTGGAACAATTCTCCGAAGCCTTCGGTATGACCCTTTCTGAAACGAACACCCCCGAGATTTACAAGCTCATCGCCAGGATGAAAGAAGATGCCGGCAGCTATGCCACACGCTGTACGAAGAACACATACAAGCGTATGCGTCCCTATGCGCTGTACAACGAACCGACATCCGTTCCCGAAGCAGAGGAAGGTCTTCGCAATAATGGCAGCTATGTCTCAGGACACAGCGCAACCGGAATCGCTGTCGCAATGGTTCTTGCCTGCATCAATCCTGAAAGACAGAACCAACTATACAAGCGTGGTTTGGACTTCGGTGACAGCCGCTGGATTGTCGGTTTCCATCATTACAGCGATGTCAAAGCCGGTCAGATGGTTGGCGCCTTGGTTCTTCCCGCTTTGCTGAACAACGAGGAGTTCCGGACGCAACTCTTCAAGGCCAGAGCCGAGTTCGACCGCTTGAAATAAAGATTCCTATTAATATTGTTCACGAAGTCCGCTCCTTGGCTGTGCCGGAAAGGAGAGAAAAAGAAACCCGCAACAATCGCTGCGGGTTTCTGCTTTTTTGTAAGTTAACTCCCTACATTAGTGTCCCGTTAAAATTGGGACGAGTTAAATATTAATCAAATAACCCCGGAATAAGGGGACCAAATTGATCTTTGACATCGTTGAAATTAGTCTTATCGAACAGGTCTCGTAAGTGAGTCTTG
>Ga0265301_10003318_pt1 | contig 17162 bp, 6 predicted proteins | sample AusTroGonzalo_MG_2_FD_193488 | JGI IMG/M metagenome (GOLD analysis project Ga0265301, IMG submission 193488) | Bovine rumen microbial communities from tropical cattle in Woodstock, Queensland, Australia - Gonzalo_04 | ecosystem: Host-associated > Mammals > Digestive system > Stomach > Rumen ... | reverse complement strand
GCCTTGTCAGCCTCGATGATGACGCGGGTCACCATAAGCGAAGTGCCGCCCAACTCGAAGAAGTTGTCCGTGGCACCAATCTTGTCCATAGACAAGATGTCGCTGAATATCTTACAGAACAGTCTTTCGACTTCGTTGGCAGGCTCCACATATTCGTGGCCCACGGCTTGGATGACTGGCGCAGGCAAGGCCTTGCGGTTCACCTTCTGGTTCTGGTTGAGCGGAATGCTTTCAATTTGCATCGTCGCGGCAGGAATCATGTAAGGCGGCTTTTGCTGTCCGATGAAGGCGTTCAGGTCTTTGATGTCCACCTTTTCATCGCTGACGATGTAGGCCGCGATATACTTGCCACCATTCTCATAGTCAAAGGCTTGCACGGTGGCATCCTTGATGCCGGGGTACTGGCGAATGACGGCTTCCACTTCCTTCAATTCGATGCGGAAACCACGGATTTTCACCTGTCCGTCCTTACGACCGACAAACTGGATGTTGCCGTCAGGTAGATAGCGCACGATGTCGCCGGTGCGATACACACGATTGTGCTTCGGGTCGTCGCAGAAAGGATTCTTAATGTAGGTCTCGGCGGTCTTTTCGGGACGGTTCAAGTAGCCACGGCTCACTTGCGGTCCGGTGACCCACAACTCGCCCAAGGCACCGACGGGTAGTCTATTGAATTGCTTGTCAACGATATAGAGTTTCAAATTGTCTAACGGCTTGCCGATGGGGATATCCAATTCGTAATCCTTCACCCAATAGTTGGTGGTGAAAACAGTACATTCCGTTGGGCCGTAGCCGTTGTACATCTTGTAGTGGGTTGGCGGGTTGAGTGCCGAAAGTTTCTCGCCACCCACAGCGAAGCAACGCAACGAATGGTTTTCGACATTGGTAGCGAACTGGTAACCCACCTGCGTGGTGATGAACGAATGCGTAATGCCTTGTGTGTTGAAATAATCGTTCAAGTCGGGCAGGTTCAAGCGGATGTCCTCGCCAATAATGTGGACGCAAGCACCGCAAGTCAGGGCTGGGTAAAGGTCCATCATGCAGGCATCAAAGCCGTAACTGGCGTAGGCGGCCACCTTGTCGTTGGCAGTCAGGCCATAGTGGCTCTGGTACCAATGGCAGAAAGCCACAAGGTTGCCGTGTTCGAGTTGGCAGCCCTTGGGAGTGCCTGTCGAACCTGAAGTGTAGAGCATGATGAAAAGACTTGAAGGCGTAATGGAAGTTGATAGTTGACAGTTGACAGTTGGCAGTTGTTCTATGTCTTTCGTCAGCAGCACTTCACCTTGGTATTCATCTACGATGGGACGCAATTCTTCGTCAGCAATCAACAACTTGGCGTTGGCATCCTTCATCATGAAGTTCAGACGTTCGGCGGGATAACTTGGGTCTAAGGGCTGATATGCGCAACCGGCTTTCAACACGCCCAACGAGGCAATGGCCATCCACTCACAGCGCGGAATGAGCACTGAGACCACATCCTCGTTGCCAAGGCCTTGCTTCACGAGGTAATTGGCGATACGCTCCGAAATGGCATCCACTTCTTTGTAGGTATAGTGCTTTTCGTGATACACCACAGCCATATTGTCGGGCGTTTGCTCCACTTGCTTGCGGAACAGAGAGACGATGGTCTGGGTGTCGTCGTAGGGTACATCGGTTTGGTTGAAGCTGTCGAGGATGGCGGTCTGTTCGGCATCCAACAGCGATACTTGCTGCAACTTCATCTCCGGCTGGCGGATGAAAGCCTCCACCGCGTTGCCGACCGATTGGGCCAAATGCTGCATCAGGTCGCGGCTGTAGCGGCCGTTGTCGTATTGTATGCAGACGCAGGGCTTGCCCGTCTCGTCATTGATGATGTAGAAGGCGATGCGGAACTTCGGCACATCCAACTCAAGGTTCTCAACCTCAAGCGTTTGGCCTTTGCAAACATAATTGCTGACCACACCCACTTGATAGGCGAACATGATTTCAGCGGAAAGGTCGTAGTCATTGGCGATTTGCGCGAAGGGGTAGTATTCGTGCCTCAAGGTCTCATCGAAATTCTTGCTGGTCTCGTTCAGGAACTCCATCACGCTTTGTTCACCGATGTTGGCGCTCAAAGCCAAGGTGTTGACAAACATGCCGATGGTGTTGCTGATGCGGAGGTCGGAACGCCCGTTGCTGATAGTGGTGATGCAGAGTTGCTCGTTGTTGGTGAAGCGCGAAAGTGCGTAGAAGGTAGCGGCCAGGGTAAGGTGTGCCGGCGAGAGGTTGTGCTGACGGCAGAAACGTTCCACCGCATCGAAATCCAACTGGCTGATGGCCGTTTCAGTGGTGCCTTGCTCTTTGGGATTGGTCAGGTCTGACGGCACCTCGGTCACGCCTTCCACTTTGCCCAATCGTTCTTGGAAGAAGTCTTTGGCGGCAGCGTGTTCTGCGCTGCTCTCGGCAGCTTTCTCGGCTGCAACGAAATCAGCGTAACTATAGGCTTCGGCTTCAATCTGTTTGCCATTCATCAAGTCGCACAACTGGTTCATGAATAGGTCGAAGGAGCCACCGTCGAAGACAAGGTGATGCACATCGTGCAGAAGATAAACCCACTGCTCGGTGGTCACGATTTCCATGCGGTAAAGCGGCCCTTGCCTCAAGTTGAACGGTTTGACGAACTCACGCTTGTACTGCTCCATCTCCGCCTCACTATGCTGACTTTGTACGATTTCGACAGGTTGATCCAAATCGACAATTTGGATAATTTCCGAACCCGCACTTCCGAAATGCGCCCGCATCTGCGGATGCGCCTTGATGACGGTCTCCACAGCCTGGGCAAGCAAGGTAGTGTCGGTATCCTTGGGGAAACGAATCAACGAGGGGATATTATACAGGGTGGACTCGGGCTGCTTCATGCACTCCACATAAACGCCCATCTGCGCGTACGACAGCGGAATGTTGCTCATGTCGGCGTGTACCTCCTCGGCAGCCTCCTGTTTCACCACCTCTCCGCTCAGTATCTTGGTCAGAATCTCGTTTTCTATGCTTTGGATGGTGCCCGTCTTGGCCAATGACTTGGAGTCCAAGGTCACGCCAAAACGCTTGTTGATTTGGACTGCCAACTTGATGGCCATGATGGAGGTGAGACCGGCATAGCCCAATACGGTGGTCAAGCCAAAGTCTTCGTTGCCTATGATTTCTGCGATGAGGTCATGGAGTTCCTGCTCCAATATATTCATCGGCACATGGACATCGTCTTGTGCGGAAGTGCCAGCTGGCTTCTCGGGTTTCGGCAGGGCCTTCTTGTCCACCTTCTGGTTTTGATTGAGCGGGATGCGCTCAATCTGCATCGTCACGGCAGGCACCATGTAGGGCGGTTTTTCATCCATAATGAAGCTGTTCAACGCCTTGATGTCAACGGTTTCATCGGAAACGATGTAGGCGGCGATGAACTTGCCACCATTAGGTTCATCGAAGGCTTGAACCGTCACATCTTTGATACCAGGGAACTGGCGAATCACAGCTTCCACTTCTTTCAGTTCAACGCGGAAGCCACGGATTTTCACCTGACCGTCCTTGCGCCCCACAAACTCAATGTCGCCCGAAGGCAGATAGCGCACGATGTCGCCCGAACGGTAAACGCGGTCGTATTTCTCGCCCTGGTCGAAAGGATTGGGCAGATACACCTCGGCGGTCTTTTCGGGACGGTTGAGGTAGCCGCGCGTCACCTGAGGACTGGCCACCCACAACTCACCGGCAGCACCCACAGGAAGCCTATGGCCGAATTTGTCGACGATATAGCACTTTACATTGCGTTGCGCCTTGCCAATCGGGATGTTCTTGCGTTCTTCGGTCACGTCAAAGTTGGTCACATAACAGATGGCCTCTGAGGGACCATAGCCGTTGGCGACAACAAAATTCTTCGGTGGGATGAACGATGCTAACTTTTCACCACCCGTCAGCAGGCGCTGCAGCGACTTACATTCAAAGTTGGTCGCAAATTGATAGGCCACCTGCGTAGTCATGAAGGAATGGGTGATGTGGTTGGCCTCAAAGTAGTCGTTCAATGCCATGAGGTCGAGGCGCATTTCCTCGGGGATGATGTGCAACTCGGCACCAATGGTGAGTGCGCCAAACAGTTCCTCAATGGAAGCATCAAAGCCAAAACTGGCGTAGGCGGCTATGCAACTCTGTTCCGTAATGTTGTGGCAATTCTGATGCATGTGACAGAAAGCCACCACGTTACGCTGCTCTATTTGACAACCTTTGGGAACTCCCGTTGTGCCCGAAGTGTAAATCATCGTCATCAAGCTGTGAGGTGTCGGAGGCGTGATTTCTGTCTGCGTGTCAATGTCTTTGTCAAGGTCTTTGGTCAAAATCACTTCGCCTTGATAGGTATCGGCAAGCGGCAACAGTTCTTCATCGGCGATGAGCAGTTTGGTGGCAGAGTCGGTCATCATAAACTCCAAACGCTCTTTGGGATAGGAAGGATCCAGAGGCTGGTAGGCGCAACCGGCTTTCAGCACGCCCAAAGAGGCAATGGCCATCCACTCCGATCGCGGAATCAGGATGGAAGCCACATCCTCAGCACCCAAACCTTTGGAGGCGACCAACTGAGCGATGCGATTGCTTACCTCATCCAACTCCTTGTAGGTAAATCGTTTGTCCTTGAAAACAACAGCAACCTTATCAGGATGAAGTTGGGCTTGTTTTTGGAACAACGACACAATGGTTTGACTGTCGTCATAGTTGGAATCGGTGTCGTTGAATTGGTCAAGCAACTTCAATTGAGCGTCTGAAACCACTTGTATCTCCTTGAGTGGCTTCTTCAAGTCCATCATTTGGCCAAGCACTGTTTCATAACTCTGAATCAGTTGCTCGACAAAGACCTCCGAATACCGGTGTGCATGGCTCGAAATGCTGATGACAAAGGCATCGTTGGTTTGGAAGACTTGGATTTCAAGCGGCTCATTGGTCATGTTATTGACCAATTGCTCAATGGTCATCGGTTCGCCGCCAAGGGTTATGTCGCGGAACAGTTTCCCTTGATACACAAACATTTGATGGGTCTCAACGCCTTGCTCACCGCAAAAATCAGCGTAGGAATACAAGGAATGTTTGCGGGTTTCCTCGGTAGTCAACGGGCCTTGCTTGAAGAGCTCGTCCACAGTCATGTCGCCATTCACGCTGAAGAACGCCGGAACGGTGCGGACAAACATGCCAAAAGTGCGGGCCAAATGGAAATCGCCGCGCCCGTGCCAAATGGTGGAAAACAGCACTTGGTCGTCGCCCGTGTAGCGTGACATGAGCAGCGCGTATGCAGAAGTGAAATAGTTGTCGAGGCTCACCTTGTTTTGCTTGCAGAAGCGGTTGATGGCTTCCGCATCCACCTCCAAGTTCCTTTGGACGGTGCGGCTGCGGAAAGTTTCCTCTTCAAGGTCGGGTTGCAAAACCGTGTCCACATCATCGCAAACGAAATGCTCGCGATACCATTGCTGGTCGTTTTTCCAGAGTTCGCCCTGACGCTGCTCAAACTCGTTCAACGCAAAATCGATTGATGAAATAGGCTCATTTTCAATCGTTTTCCCTTGATAGGCATTGTCAATGTCGCGCACCAAAATGCGCAACGACGCTCCATCGAAAACAATGTGATGGAACTGGAAATAGATGTAGTTGGCCTCTGGTGCGCTCAGCAACTTGAAATAAAACAGTTTGCCCCCATCCAAACGCATGGTTTGAAGCAAGTGCGGCTTTACAGTCTCGATGTCGGCGACCTCCTCAATGTCAATTTGGAAGCCTTCGGCATCGTCAATGTATTGCACGCCGTTGCCTTCCTCGTTCACTTTCACGCGACAATAGGAATAAGGATGCGCGTCCAAGGTCTTGAGAATGGCTTCCCGCAACCGCTCCAAATCAATTTTCTTGCTGATTTTCAGCAGATACGAAAGGTTATAAAGATTGCTTTCCGGGTTTTGCATACACTCGGCAAAAATGCCGGTTTGCGATTGGGATAAGGGGGCTGTCAAATTCATATTCTGTAGCTTTTTTATGGCACAAAAATAAGAAAAACTGATAATAAGTTTGGCTATCTGATGACTATTTTTTGGACTTTGTCGTTCAGTTTGAGAATATAAACCCCAGGAGCAGCATCAATGGCCTTGCTTATATTTCCACTGACGGTCTCACTGCTTAGGATGCGGCCCGTCATGTCAATCACTTGGAGGGTGGCTTCGCCCTCATTGGTGATAATCCAGCTACCGTTGCTATAGAAAGCGAAGGGCTCATTGTCGCCGTCTGCGTCCTCGCAGACGGAAGCAAACACCAGTTTGAAACGACTGGCGTAGTCGGTCGTCTTGGCGGTGAAGGTGTAAGAGGCCGGCCCTTCGACAGGCTCAGAGACCAGTAAGTCCACATCCGCGCCAGTCATATTATCAATAAGGTGGAGGTAGGCCATATCCACGCCTTCGGGATTGACTGTAATCGTGTAGGTGCCGTTCTCGTTAGCCTTGAAATTGACTGGCACCTCTGTCGTAGAGACGGTGTGCACACCGTCTCTACCAGCGGATACGCTGGCGATGGCGTAGTCCTTGCCGCCTTGCGGGATGTAGATCTTGGCATGGTTGCCGAAATAGAATTTCTCCAAAGCATTGCCTTCGTTGAAGCTCACGATGGCGTTGTCAAGAGCCAAGGCCGTTGAACTTGTAGAAACGCCGACCCAAGAAGAAGCGTTACTATTACGAGCCGGCCCTTCGACGGGCTCAGGGACCTGACTTAATGTGATTTGCAGGTTAGCACTGCTGGGCTGGTTGGCTTGCAAGGCTGGAGTTACTTTCGTGAAGGTGACGCTATCGTTCTCCGCGTCGGCCTGAACCATCACGCCTTCGCAAGGGCCAACGGTTGGACTGATGGCGGCTTTGATTACCTGCTTGCCGTCTTGCGTTTGGATAGTGTAGCAAGAGCCTGTGATGGTGGCATTGCTGGCAAAGGGATTGCCCACAAGGTTAAAGCCCGTCAAGTCGCTCGCCTCGTGGCTCAAGCCGCCGATGGTCACAGCCTCGTTGCTTGGCTGAAGTGTTCCTGTCATGCTAAGCGTCGTAGTGTCATAGCTGGCATATAGATAGCCTTTTTGCGGCTCAATATCGAAATGCCCGTGATCGCTGCCTTTATGGTTCATCCAATAGTGTGTTGGCTCATCGTAATAATAGAGGTCGTAGTTATCGGTAAGAAAACCATTGGTAAACGTAGGTATAATATTGGTGACCATCGGCGAGGCAATGAAATTCCAGCCATTGTTATCATCGCCGCCATGACCCACGATTGCTTTTTGCACCGTGGCAGTCACGCCCGCGTTGCTGTGGATGAGTTGGCCACCATCGGCGATGGTGATGGTGCCGCCATCTTGCAAGGCGATGTTGCCTACATTTGCGCAATAATCAGCAGGAATAGTAGCAAAGGCTTTCACGGCTACATCATTGCCATCGTGAGGCATAAAACCTGAAAACCAGTTGCTTCCATCGTTCCAGTTGCCGTTTGCATTGAAAGTGTAGGGCATGGTGCTCGCGTAGCAGTAGCTACAGTCAACACTGACACTGCTGCCGTTGTCGGTGCAGGTGGCACCTCCGTGGGCGCACTTGTTGATTTGTACATACTGGAAGTTCCGACAGTCGCTGACGCGATTTGCCTTTACGGAGCGATACAAATTGGTGGTGATGAAAACACCCAAGTTGTCAGCGAAGGTCAGCTGACCGTCGCTATTTTCTGCGTCACTGCCACGGCCGATGGCACAGGGATGATCATCGTTCCCACCTGCCTTGGCAATGACGACACCGCCGTTGATGGTGACATTAGCACCAGCGCCGTCCTCACCGCCACCGATGCCTGCGCCATTATCATTGCCTTCTGCATAGACATAGCCGCCGGTGATGTTCACGATACCGCCGTTGCCGCCTTCACCGCCGCCAATACCGGCCGCATCCGTGCCGCCATAGGCTTCTACGTGGCCGCCATTGACGTTGAGGGTGCCTCCTCTTATGCCGTCCCCGCCGCCGATGCCGGCACCATAATCGTCTCCGTAGGCCCTGACGTAACCGCCGTTGATGGTGATGGTTCCAGCACCGTAGTCGCCGCTATATTGATTACTGCCGATGCCGGCCGATTCGCCTATTCCATGGGCAGTGATGGCTCCGTCCCAGATGGTCAGTTTACCGTTTATGCAGCTATTTCCTCCTCCGATACCGGCACTGCCGGTTGCATCAATGACGCCGCCGTAAATGGTGATTTTCCCGTAATCTTCGCACATATACCCGCCGCCAATGCCGGCAGCATCGTCTCCTCCTGTCGCCTTAATACGACCGTCATAGATGGTGATGTCACCGTTGGTATCATACTGGCCGCCAATTGCGGCGCAGCCTGTATTTCCTTGCAAATTGAAGCGCCCGCCGTGTATTTCTATGTTTACCCCGTCATTTGCCGGGCCACCAATGCTGGCCGATGTCAGTTTTCCTATAGACGGACCGGAAGACTGGGCATGGAAATAAACGGTGTCACCACTCTCGACGCCTACTGCATCCTGAAGATGGAGCCAGGCATTATCACAGAGAATGATATGCACATTGGGACCAATGACGATGAGAGACTCGAAATTCACCTCGTCATCACTCACCACATAATACTCGTGTAGCTCACTGTCCTCCGTGCCCAAATCTAAATAGGACCCAGGGCTGTTTTTAAGTCTTTTATACTGCGTCTCGTTGGAAGGAGTGGCATTTAATGCAATTTCTTCTGTCAGTATTTTGGTGGTGGAGACCACCTTCTTGTTCGTATCGTCCCAACTTCGTTCGATATAAGGAACCTTTCCATCAAGATTCTTCTTCACCACCATTACATCCCCAACGTAGAGAACATATGGTTCATTCGGGACGAGGGCAAGGCTATCAGTCTCCGGCCTGTCACAGATAAAGAAAGTGTTGGGGTCCTCATCGCTGTGATAGGTAGGAAAACCGTTGGTAAACTGGTTGGGCGCCACATCCAGGGTGATGCCGATTTGACTGCCCGTGATGCTGCCGGTGATGGTAATCCACCTGCGTTCCTCCATAAAAAGATTGCTGGTGATGCCGCCGGCGATGTTGTCGGTGATGATGTTCGCGCCCTGCATCTTCAGAAGGTGCTTCTCGTTACCGCTCCAGATGCCGCCACCGCTGGTACGAGCAGTGTTGTTTTGGATTGTACAGCCGTTCAGATAGAGCGTACCGAAGTTGCAGATGCCGCCACCGCCACACACCACATCTTCGTTGCCCGTGATGGTGACACCCGTGAGGGTCATTGTAGTCCCTTCAGCGTTGAAGATACCGCCACCACCGGCAGGGTCACCATGGTCGTAGCACGTATTGTTTGTTATGCTGCCGCCCGTCATGGTCAGCGTGCCGCCACTTAAGTTGCAGATGCCGCCGCCACGGTCGTCGCCCGTGCAGCCAGTGATGAAAACAGACGTCAAGTTCACTGTACCTCCCTCGTTGGCGATGCCGCCGCTGTTGCCGCCCCAGCCGCCTTTCAGCGTGCCGTTGCTGAGGTTGAGCGTCGCACCGCTGCGCACCGTGATAACCTGACCTCCGCCCTCGCCGCGTTTCGTCAAGTGGCGGTCCAGCGTGTGGCCGCCAAGGTCGATGGTCACCGTCGTGCCGCTGGCGATACTCAGCGTGCTGTTGCTGAGGTCGATGTCAGCCGTTACGGTGATGTTCGCACCGTCGTTTTGAATTGCGTCGCGCAGTTCGCTATCCGTGCTGACGTCTTGCGCCCAAGCCGCTTGTCCGAAGGCTATGAGGGCGATGACAAAGGTATAGATTATTGATGCCTTTTTCATTTTGCTATTTATTAAAATGTGCAGCCAGCGTTTCCACTGGCTGCTTTTTTTGACATTCAAATATTAGGGGTTCTCAGTCATGATCCGGGATGGTGGCGCCATCGTAGATGTCTTCGTCATCCACCCACTCGATTTTGAGCAGGAACGGGGCTGCGCCGTCGTCTTCGCCGTAATGGGTGTTGTCTTTGTAGTGGAAAAGCTCATAATAGTCGAAGATGAAATAATCCGTGTGGGTGTCGTCAATCCAGCAGTGCCCGCTGAGGTTGTCGTTGCCGGTGGCTTCCTGGAACACTTCCCTGAAGAGTTCCCAGTCGGCCTGCAGGGTGTTGCCGATGCTTTGGGCACCGCCCATGCGAGGAACGAACCATTTTTCCCTTATTTTTTTGTGCCTCCAATTCTCAGATGAACCAGTTTCATCCAAACAATCATAGTAACCGTTCGTCACCGTGCAGAAAAAGGGGGGGACGCCGTTGCCCGACTCGCGCACGCAGACCCAGTTGAGGGATTGGTCTTCAGAAATTAAGACATCGTTTAAGCAAGGGATGTTCAAGTTGTGGACGATGTCGAACTTGTGCCATATCGACTGCGGCTCGACCAAAGGCCAATCGTTGTTGTGCATGAAGGTGACACGGCGGAAGTAAAGCAGGCGTGTGTCGTCGGATGCGGTCACCTCGGCAATGAGGCCACTGCCGCTCGTCGGCCTGAAATAAACGGTGCCTTGTGCGTTGCCGTTCAAGTCGGTGAGCGGGCAAGTGAGGTTGCCATTGTCATTGCTTATCTCTACATCAGGGGCTATCCATTCGCGGAAAAACTGTTCCGCTTGAGCCAACTCGTCAACGCCGATGAACAGGTGGGTGGTGTCGTTGGCATCGAGCGGCTTGCCGTATGCACGATACCCGAAATTGCCTTCACTGTCGACGCGGATAATGCAGTTCTGGAAATAGCTGAGGTCGTCGAAATTGGTGTTTACGTCGGTCTCGGGCGGTTCAGGGTCTTGCTTGTTGCAGGATGGGAACAAGGTTGTGGCAAGGGTCATCAGCAGGATGACGGAGGTGTATTTAAGTAGGTGTTTCATTGGATTGGGATTTAAAGATTTGAGATTTAACTTCGTTGAATGCTTCGCATTTCAAGATTTCAAGATTTCAAGATTTGAGATTTATTGGATGAGGCCGAGTCTGACGAGGGTGCGCTGGATGAGGCGGTCGCCGTCGGGGCTGTAGACCGGCACGTTGCCGTTGGCCAAGGAGCCGGTGGGCAGTCCGTTCTGGCTGTTGTCGTGGTACTGCTGCAGCTTGTCGCGCAACTGGAGCGTGGTGGCGCGGTCGATGAGTTGGATTTTGGGCACGAAGCACTTGCTGTATACCATGGTGCTGCCATCCGTGCCGGCGCTATTCGTTTCGAAGACGACATTGACCGTAACTATAAAATCAGGGGCTTGGGGAATTGGGATGGCGCTTCCGTTATATGGGAGATACGCCTGCGGGTCAACCATCACCGTCTTGTTGGCTGCAACGGCATTATAGCCATAGTAACGGAAACGGTAGTTGCTGCTATCCTGAGTGACCACTTCGCAGTTGTCGGCGGTTTCAAATTCTTCGTTCCCCGTGATGAGAAGGTCCTCGCGGCTGGCTTGTCGGATGGTGGGCGACGAGTCGGGGCCAAGGCGCACAATCTTGGTTGTGGAGTCAGAGTTGAGGGTGAAGGTGGGGCGTTCATCCAAAGTGAGGAAATCGCGGAAGACATCTGAGTTGCCCGCTCTGCGACCTGTATAGACGCCGCAGGTGGTGGTCACCTTCACTTCGGTGACATCGGGGAAGAGGTCGCGGTTGAGGTTCACCCTGACGCTGGTGGGGTCGAAGAACCACATGAAGCGCACGCCGTAGGTCTCGAAGTCGCTGGCCGTGTATCCGCTGCCGTCGCCGTTGTCCATGATGGTGAAGTGGTCGTATTCCGAAATCAGGTCGTCCTTGTCGATATACACCACCGGGTCTTGGGCGAGGCTCCAGATGCCGCGTCCCATGTGGCCGTCGGCCGTGTTGGTAGCGTCGATGTTTTCAGGAGAGACATTATAGATGGCCTGATCGACGGAAGTATAGAATTGGAGGACGCCCTCAAGTGCGATTTGGGCATCGAGCCTCATGTCGATTTTGCCAGGGAGATATACGTAGTTGTCTGGCTCAGACATGTTTTCGCCAATGCAGTTTAGTAGACTAACAGCGATATTAGAAGCGAAACCGCCATAGAACTTGAGGGGATTAAGTAATTCAGCGATGCCGGTAGCCGACTTCATGGCATTGGCATAATCGATGATAGAACTTATATTGCTGGTCACATCGCCTGTAATCTGGCTGATGACGCCGCAAATGCCGCTCATGGCGTTGCCACCACCGTAATTAACCATGTTCGGGTTGTCGAAAGTGCCGCCGATGTTACCCACCAACGAGCCGCGCAGCGAAATGTCTTCATGTTGGGTAGCCACCGGAACGATGGATATCTTGGTGAGCGATTGCACATCGCGCCACTGGGTGCCGCCGGGCACATAGCCCGTCATGTCAATATCGAAGCAATACCATCCCGAGACAATGGCTTGGGTGGCTAGTTGGTAGGGTGTGATCCATGTCTGGAACGACTGCTGCTGGACCATGTCGCGTCCTCCGCCTCCTATAAAATTGGCATACGGTTTCAGCGAAGTGCCCATCTCGTGGTTGGCAGGTATGCCGTACTCGAGGCTGCTGTAAAAGGGGGCGTTGTTTTCCTGATTTTGGCCCATCCAAATGCAATAGACCAAATCGTTGCCGTAGCCATTGGGGTCAATGATGAAGTGGAACACGCGGAGGATACCGGTCCATTTGTTGTAGAGCGCGAAAAAGCAAACGTGGGGCGTGGCGGTGTTGTGGAGTGAGCAGAAGGCCATCTCCCAACCATCCTCTTTCTTGCATTGCACGCGAATATCATCGGGGATGTTGACTTCGCTCTGGCCCACCCATGGGGTGGCCACGGGATCTGGTAAACCATTGATTCTCACGGTGTCGCAGTTCTCCCAGTCGGTGATGAACTCCATGTTTTCGCCAAGAAAGGCATCGCCCAAGACATGAACGCCTTGGCGCACCAGCACTTCGGCCAATTCGCCGCTTTCCGACTTGACTTTAACAGTGGCTTCCACAAGTTGGTCTGGATCGATACTGCTGGTCATTACTAATACGGGGTAGCCGTTTACCATCTCTTCGCTGGCAGTGGCGGTGAGCCATTCAGCCGCGCAACTGACAGAGGCAATGGGTGAGGTGAATTTGTCGAGCACAAGCGCATGTGGCTGGTTCGGGTTGAAAATCAAGAATTCGTACTTGAACGAAATGGAATCTTTCTTGCAGGCCGTCACGAAGAACATGCCCGTCGTTGCCAATAGCAAGGCAACCATAATCAGTTTTTTAACTTTCATTTGTTTTAGAATTTTAATGTTTATACTTTTCTGATTTAATGTTTATCAAACGCAAAAACTTATTTTATCAACCCCGCAATCAAGATAGTCGCCACAGCCAAAGGTGCTAAATAACGGATGATGAAGAAAATGACATGCTTCAGCGATGACTTCAGCTTTACTTCGTTGGTCACCTCGTCAAAGAACTCGGCCTTGCCCAAGCGCCAGCCCAAGAAGATGACAGTCAACAAGCCTCCCACGGGCAGCATAATGTTGGAAGTGACGAAATCGAGGAAATCGTTGAACGCGAATCCGTCGATTTTAAGTGGCGTGTGTTCCATAAGGCTCAACGATGCGAAGGCACCGATCAACATTGTCGCAGCACTGGCAATCACCGTTGCCTTTTTGCGGCTCAAGTGCAGTTCTTCGGAGAGATAGGCCACAATCACTTCAAGCATGGCGATGGTGGAGGTCAGCCCGGCAATGGCGAGCAGTATGAAGAAAATCAAGCAGAACCAATAACCGCCTGCCATTTGGTTGAACAACATAGGCAACGTGCTGAACACCAAATCCATGCCTGCCTCTGGCTTGACGCCAAACGTGAACGCAGCGGGGAAGATGACCAAACCGGCAAGGAGGGCGACGAGTGTGTCGGAAATTATCACCGAGAAGGCAGTGCTGGTCAGGTTGTCATTTTTATTCACATACGAACCGTAAGTAATCAGCGCGCCTATGCCGAGACTCAGCGAGAAAAGGCCTTGTCCTAAAGCATCTATGAACGTATGGCCTGTAATCTTCGAGAAGTCAGGACGGAAAAGGAATGACAACCCTTTTTCGGCACCGGGCAGGGTGATGGAGCGAATGGCAAGGACAACCAAAATCACCAACAGCAAGGGCATCAGTATCTTGGAATACTTCTCAATGCCGTTTTGCACACCCTTGAAGACCACAAAACCCGTCAGGAAGATGAAGACGGCCTGCAAGAGCACATTGAGCCAGCCCGTATTGTGGAAGTTTTTGAAGTCTTGCTCGATGAGCGCCAAGGTTTCGCCTTTGAACGAGTTGGTAGCCGCCTTGAAAATGTATTCGAGCGTCCAGCCCGCCACGACGGAATAGGAAGCGAAGATAAGCAAAGAGCACAAGACACCCAAATAGCCTATGATAGGCCACTTGGATTTTGGGGCCAATTTCTTGAAAGCACCCACCGCATTGCTCTGCGAGCGACGTCCGATGACCAATTCGGAAAGCATCAACGGGATGCCCAGAATAACGACCACGGCTAAATATACCAACAGGAAAGCCGCGCCTCCGTTCTCACCTAATTCACAGGGGAAACGACAAATGTTACCTAGTCCGACAGCAGAGCCTGCCGCTGCAGCGATGATGCCCAATTTTGAGCCAAAGCCGTCACGTTTTTTGTTTTCTTCAGCCATATTGTTTAAGTATTTGAGATTAGTATTTGTGTTTATTTTTTTTAAGTGCAAAAATACTACAAATATCATACATGAAAAATAGCTCAGACAAATGGTTATTGTATTTTGGACAAATGGTTAGCCCAAAAGACAGATTGTTTGGTGAAAAAGACGGATTGTTTATTCTGTTTGCGCTTTCGTTCCCCGGAATTCCGAAGGGGTCATTCCAAATTTCGCCTTGAAACTACGGTTGAAAGAGACCGTATTGGCAAAACCGCTGGCCTGACTCACCTGCTCAATGGTCATTTCCGGCTGTTCGTTCAGGAGACGGACGGCATGGTTGAGGCGCAACTCGCGCACCACGGAGGTGAGTCTTTCGTAACCGCTCGCTTGGGCGAAAGCGGCTCCTATGCGCTCCTTCGACAGACCAGTGCGGCCGATGAGCGTCTGTCGGTCGAAGTTCGGATTGAGGAACATCTGCTCGTGCTCAATGAGATTGTGGAGGTAATCGAAGAGGTCGGCGTCGGTGAGTTGAGAGTTAAGAGTTGAGAGTTGAGAGTTGGGGGTTGGGGGGAGGGGATGGTCTTCGGGTTCAGTTGGATTTGTAGTTTGGCTGTCGTGCGTCGGGGATTTCAAATCCCCTTCTCCTTGCGGGCGGATTTCATATCCGCCCGAACCTTCGGCCTCGATGGAATGTTTCAGTTTGCTGTATTTGTCTTTGTATTCCACCGCCTCCGTAATCTGCTGGGCAAGGATGCGGTTGCGCTGTTGCGTCTTGCGCCATTGCCTGACAGCAAAGATGGCTATCAGAAGGAAGAGAAAACCGAAGATTCCGGTTACAGTGAGTGACATTTTCGCACGGCGTGTGGCCTCGCGTTGTTGCTCAATCTCGCGTTGCTGCCTTTGCGCCTGAAAACGAGCTGCATAAAGGTCGGCCTTGCTTTGCGAAAGGTTCGTGTGAAGCTGCTCTTTGAGCTTGTTGTGGCGTTGCAAATAGCGGTTGGCGTCGGCAAACCGTTTTTGTGCCTCGGCTGCGTTGGCACGCTCTTCCAATATCTCGGCGTAATATTCATTCAGCGTGTCGTTCCCCAACCGCTGTTCCATCTCGTCGTAAATGGCCAACATACGCGCGTATTCCCCGATTTTCCCTAATGTTGGGGCAATCATAAAACGGCTCGTAAGGCTTTGGCTGGCAAAGGTCTGCTCAAAAAGGGCAAGGTACTTTCTTGCTTCATCGCTTTCATCGAGCGAAGCATACGACTTTGCCATATAGCTGTAAGCCTTGCCCCGATAGAAATCGATGTAGTCGGGGCGCTTTTCGTCGGAAGGTTCGCGATAATGGCCGTCGTGAAATTCGGCGGGGTGCTGCTCATAGTCGCTGAGGAGGTCGAGCATACGTTGGGCGGTCGGTATGGCTTCGTCGTACAGCTCCATTTCGAAGCAGGCCTCCACCTTGCGCTTGAGGGCGATGATGGTAGCGTCAAGGTTGTTGAAACTTTTAGGCTCACTGAGGAGGTCAAGTTGCTGTATGACAGCCTCAATCTTGACCATCCCTTCTTTCTGTTGCCCGACGTTGACGAGAAGCGTCCCTATTTCGGCATCGATACGCAAGGTCTCTGTTTCCTTGCCACCTTCTTGATAAGAATCCCGCAACTGGGTTGCCCAATACAACGCCTGCTCAAAGTCCTGATCCATCCTGCAAGCATACAGCAGCACTTCAAGCACCTCTTCCTTGAGTTTGTCATTCGCCAGCACTTTTTCATTTTCCATCAGCCTTTCGGCGATCAAGATGGCGGAGTCATACTGCATAGACTCAATCGATCTGGAATAGACTATGGCACGCAAAAACTCCGCCTTTACATCCGTTAGGTTACCCACAATCTCCGCCGAGTCGATAATCTGCAAGGCGCGTTCCGGCTGTGTGGCGTAAATACTCAATGCCGCCTTCTCAGTATAGATCGTGTCCGACGGTTGTGAACTGCCCATGCTTTCGCTTGAACGGATGCCCTTGCCAGTACAACCAAAAAGGACAAGCAGGGTCAATATGAATACGATGATGGAGTTGTTTTTCATTAGATTAGATAAACAAAAATATGCAGCCAGCGTTTCCACTGGCAAATAGTTTGTTGATTTATTAACAGGCGACAAAAATAGGCATTTTAATTGAAAAAGGTGGAGTTTTACCCCACCTTTTTTTGTCACCAGTCTTTTTGGTATAGTTTAGAGGAACAAAGGCCCTCTGCCCATGCAGCTCGTGGTGGTGATGGCGGTGATGAAGGCCGTCAGGGCAGCCACGATGACTTTCACTGCGATTTCCAGGATTCTTTTCTTTTTCTCGTCCATGATTCACCTCCTTTCTTTACTCGCCTTCAGGTCCCTCGTTGCCGCTGCCGCTGCTCTTGGTGAAGAGCTTGGTGCTGACCGAGCTGCTGATGCTGTCCTTGACGGCGATGGCCTTCACGGTGGTGGTCGCGCTCAGGGTGAAGGGCTGGGTGTAGAGCGTGCTGGCGCT